>MDSY01024600.1_pt1 | contig 10860 bp, 10 predicted proteins | sample 811131 | NCBI WGS metagenome assembly MDSY01 (sample SAMN05326643, study PRJNA326480) | marine metagenome | isolation source: seawater | place: Atlantic Ocean: South West | collected 2010
CCACTTGAAAGTTTCTTAGGTGTAACAGTTCAAGATCCAAAACCATGCATTATATCAATATTAAGAGCAGGTTTAATAATTTCTGAGGGTATTACAGACGTCCTTGATAAAGTATCAATTGGACATATAGGTATGTATCGAGATGAAAAAACACTTAACCCAGTAAATTATTTAATAAAACTTCCTTCAAACCTTGAAAATAGACAGTGTTTTCTGTGCGATCCAATGCTTGCAACGGGAGGAAGTGCAATATCGTCGTTAGAAACTCTTAAAAAAAACAAAGCATCTGACATAACATTAGTTTGCTTGTTAGCATCTGATGAAGGTATCAGAAATGTTAAAGAAAAATTCTCTGATGTAAAAATAATATGTGCTCAAAAAGACAGTAAGCTTAATGAAAAAGGTTTTATAGTTCCAGGTCTAGGAGATGCGGGAGATAGAATTTTTGATACATAAAAGTTAAACTATGGCTTTTTCAAATCTATCTAACATAGGAACCTTTAGCTTCTTCGCTGTGTTTCTAATATTTTCCCAAACAAGAGGAGCAACTGGCAAACCATTTTTCATCCTATCATCATTAGTGTCAATTTCTTTATCACCTGGAATTAATACCTTACTATTATTTTCTGAGGGAGGTGATGCTCTTACAAAATCTGCGTAAGACTTTACTTCTTTTATGAAATAGTCTAAATCGATCATTTTTTCAACAGATATATATAATGACAGCATTCCATTAGCAAACTTTCGTTTTTCTTTATCATCAATACCTGCAGATACACCCGACCCAGTTAGAGCACCACCTAACATCTCCATCATAAAATTAATTCCTGAACCTTTGTGAAGCCCAAAGGCTGTTATAGCTCCTGTGCCTTTTTCAGGATCTGGAACTTCATCATCTCTAATTTTACCATACATTGCTTCGGGATTAATCGTAAGATTTCCAGAACTATCTATTAGTGCTCCATTTGGTAATGGTTTACCTCCTTTTTGAGCAACCATAACTTTTCCTTCAGCCACTGTTGACGTTGCCATATCCAAAATTATATGTTGATTATCTTGAACAGGGATACCTATTGCTAAAGGCGATGTACTTCCTCTTCGATCACTTCCTCCAAAAGGGGCTACTAATAAACTTCCCCTTACATTTACAAAGTGAAAAGAAACCAGTCCTTCATCAGCAGCCCTTTCTGCCCAATCACCAATTCTACCAAGATGACCTGAATTTCTTAAACCTACAACCGAAACCCCATGCTTTTGAGCTCTTAAAATACCCTCATCAACTGCGAACTCTCCAGCAACTTGACCGAAACCTTGTTTTGCATCTAAACAAGCCACTGCACCTGCATCAATAACAAGCTCTGGTTTTAAATTTGGATAAACCCACCCTTTTTCCATCCATTCAACGTATCGAGGCACTCTAGCAATTCCATGACTATCATGACCTTTGAGATTTGAACCACATAGTCTTTCGGCAATTGTTTTGGCTTCATAATCACTGCAAGATTTAGCTTGGAAAATTTCTGTGATTAGTTCAACTGCATACTTTACATTTATACGAATCTCAGAATTATTATTTATTTGAGACACTTGTTACACCTATCTTAAAAAATTAATATTAAAGATATAATTTAATTAATATATTAAGTAAAATGAAAAGGCTCATTATTGATATATTATATAATTACTAATTTCTTTGATAGAAGTTCTATGAAAAAAACTAAAATAATTTTAAAAACAATTGTTATTGGTATTTTGGGAGGAACTATATTTAATTTATTATTGTTTCCTTTGCCGTGGGTATTAGGCCCAGCTTTTTTTATTGCAGTTTTTGCTCTTTTAGGGACAGAAGTTAATATACCTCAAAAACTAAGAAACCCTTTTATAGGTATTATTGGCATTTGGTTAGGGAAATCATTTTCTTCTTCTTTATTGATAGAATTAAATGATTGGGTAATATCTATAGCCCTTCTTCTATTATATGTACCTTTTTCATATTTGATAACTTATTTATATCTTCACAAAATTAGAAAATTAGGAAAAGCAGAAGCATTTTTTATTTCATCACCGGGAGGTTTATTGGAGATGGTATTGGGCGCAGAGGAATGTGGTGCAAATTCTAAGTTAGTAGGTTTAGTTCATATGATAAGAATTTTCTTAACTGTATTTACTATACCAACAATTATTTTTGTATTATTTCCTGGATCTTTTGAAAGAGAGCCTATGTGGCCAAATTTCGAAGGTACATTTATTGATTGTTTAATTATTTTGTTAATACTACCAATTGGTCTTTTTTTTGGTAAAATCTTTAGAATACCAGGTAGACGTTTATTTGGCCCATTAATTATAAGTGCAATACTGCATGTTACAGAAACAATAGACCTTAACGCTCCAATAATTATTTTTATTTTTGCACAACTTATAACTGGAAGTTTCTTTGGTAGTAATATGAACGGACTAACCTGGCAAACAGCTAAAAATTATGTCGGTCACGCCGCCATAATTGTTGTTTCTTTGAGTTTATGTATGACACCTTTTATATTAGCAATTTCTTATTTAATCAATGCTAGACCTGAGGCCATTATACTTGCCTACTCTCCTGGTGGCATAAACGAAATGGGATTGGTAGCTGCGACGCTTGGGATAAAACCAGCATTTGTAATAACACATCATTTATTTAGGTTATTAATAGTTGTTTTAATACTTGGATTAGCTCAAAAATTTATTTATCCAAAGTTAAAATTATTATTACAGAACCAAAAATGAAATTTTAATTATTTAATATTTAAGTTAGGCTAAGTTTAATTAATTGTTATATGGAGACAAAAATGATCAAAGGACTAATCGCACCAATATTAACACCTTTTGATAATAAGCTTAAAGTTGATCAGAAAATGTATAATGATTTAGCCCAAGACTTAATGGAAAATGGATGCTCTGGCCTCGCTCCTTTTGGTACAACTGGAGAGGCTTTATCTGTTGGAAATAAAGAGAGGATGATAGCAATTGAAGGTTTAGTTAAATCTGGAATTGATCCAAAGACATTAATTCCTGGAACAGGTTTGTGTAACTTACCTGATACAATTGAAATTACCAAGCATGCTATTGATTTAGGCTGCCTTGGTGCAATGACTTTACCACCATTTTATTTTAAAGGTATGAGTGACGATGGATTGTATGAATATTTTGAAAAGTTAATTGACGGAGTAAATGACGATAGATTAAAAATATATCTTTATCACATACCTCAAGTAAGTGGAGTTGGTTTATCAATAGATCTTGTCCAAAAACTTAAATCTTCTTACCCTCAATTTATCATTGGTATAAAAGATAGTTCTGGTGTTTGGGAAAACACAGAAGCTCTTCTAAAAATAAAAGACTTAATCGTTTATCCAGGAGCAGAGCTTCCTGTGATTGAAGCAATCAAGATGGGTGCACCCGGATGCATATCAGCAACAGCTAATCTAAATAGCAAAGATATATCTAAGGTAATAGATTTTTGTCATTCTGGAAAATGGATTGAAGCAGAAGAACTTCAAAAGAAAGTTAAATCAGTTAGACTATTATTTCAAGATTATGCCCCAATACCAGCTCAAAAATCATTATTAGCATTACAAACAAAAAATATCATGTGGAACAATCTAAGACCACCATTCAAACCTATTTCCAAAAATAAGACTTCTGAATTAGCTAATAAGTTAAAAAATGATTATGGTTTCATATTTTAATAGACAAAAGAGTATACATGAAAATTAAAGATTTAAGTTTACCTCTTAGAGGAAAATGTCATTGTGGTGCTGTTAGATTTGAAGTTAAGACAAGCATCAAAAATTTACGAAGATGTAACTGCTCAATTTGTTCTAGAAAAGGTTTTGTTATGGGAACGGCTCTATTAGAAGAATTGACAATCTCCAAAGGTAAAGAATACTTAACATCTTACAAATGGAATACAAAAGTTGCTGAACATTATTTTTGTAAGATATGTGGTATAAACACACATCACAAAAGACGTTCAGATCCAAATCAGTTTGGATATAACATTGGGTGTATAGAAGGTTTTGAGATGTCTTGGATATACAATGTACCATTTGTTGATAATACAGCTATGAGTTTGGTTGATTCAAAAGATAATGAATCTGACTAAAAGAATTTAAATAATTTTTTTTATAATTTTATGTAAAATCCCTGCGAAAACAATAACAAGAAACACCCTGAACATATGATGAGGACTTATAAAAGACATGTCTGCACCAACAGATAGTGCTAAAATATTCATCTCTGATTGCCCTCCTGGGGAAAACGCCAACAAAATTGATAAAGGATCATAACCAATATTAATTAAAAAATAATAAATTATTAATAATGGTATTATTGCAATTAAAGTTGTTATCAAACCTGCCAATATAGGACCAGTCATTTCTTTAAAAGTAATATTTCTAAATAAACATCCAAGTGCTGAGCCCAATAAAATTTGAACAGAAATTACTACAATATACATTGGCATTGCATCTACTATCTGAAATATATGAGCAACTGCTGATAAAATCATCGGCCCAATTATTGTTGGCCCAGGTACTTTTAATTTAACTGCTAAAAACCATCCCAATAAAGAAATTAAAATTACAACCGGCGTTTGTTCCCAATTATAAAATAAAGCCGGTTGAGGTAAATTCTCAACACCCAAATTAGGAACAAATAATATTAATAAAGATGCTAAAAATACTACAATAACTATTCTTGTTGCATGAATCAAAATAAGTGTCCTTGGATTTGCCCCAATTTCTTGACCTAAAATAACCATCTCATTTAAACCACCTGGAATTGAGCCATAAATTGATGTTGACCGATCCATTTTCATTATTTTAGACAAATATAAAAAGGTTGTAGCTCCCATAATTAAAACAAAACCAGGTATGAATAATAAAGATACTCCAATTTCTCCAAATCTATCTAATATCTCTGGTCCAAAATTAGCACCAATAGTACATCCCAATAATGCTCGACATATGGGTCTTGGTCTTTTCCCAATTATGACTGGTTTACCAATTGCGGCAAAAAAACCACATCCAATCAAGGGCCCTAACATCCAAGGTAAAGGTAACCCTAAATAATAAGCAACAAAACTACTAAAGATAGCTAGCAATAAGCTAAAAATGTATCTCCACTTTTGAGGCCACCAATCAAAAAAGATTTTAAAATATAAATTTAAAGATTTAATCATTATCTATATTTTCTGGAATATAGACATTACCATCCATTATTTTTCTTGAAGTACGAAAAATTCCACAAGATTTTATAAAACTTTTATCAGAATTAATAACTTTCAATGAGGTTTCAACTAAACAATCTATCAAACCTAATGGGTGTTCTATTCTTATTTTATCATTTCCGCTAACTTTAATATTGGCAATTTTAGAAGCTACTGTGTTAGAAATTAAGCATGCTGCAGCAATACAATTAGTGCCAGTTGCAGCATGGGTTTCATGACAAGTGTTTGGCGTAAAATATCTTGATGTGATGGTACCACCATTTAATGGTTTTGATAAAAGAGCAAACTTAGGTACAACTTTACCACTTACATCTCCCATCCCCATATCTAAACCAGCAATGAGACGTATCTCTTCTATTTTTTTTAATAAAGTTTTATTTTGATTTAAAAAATCACTTGTTTCGTTACCTACAATTCCAAAATCTGAAGCATTAGCCATAACTATTGGCATAGAAACGTCTAAACAAGTAACTTCAATACCTTTTATTATTGAAATTTTATTACCTGTTGGTAAAAGCTTGCCCGTTACTCCACCAACTAAATTTTTAAACTTTAATAATATTGGGGAACCTTCTCCTGGTACACCTGCTATTTTATAATCACCAGAATATTTAACTTTCTTATTTGGGGTCTGAATAGTTGCCTGAATTATTGATCCAGTATTAACTGATCTTATTGTAACCTCAGTTTTACCTTCTTTAGCCTCTATCAATCCTTGTTCTATGGCAAACGGGCCAACAGCAGAGAGCATATTCCCACAAGTAGGGCCATAGTCCACTCTAGCTTCATCAACTAAAACTTGAGCGAAGAAATAATCTATATCAATATTTTCTTTACTACTTTTGGAGATAATACAGACTTTACTAGTTACAGAAGTTGCCCCACCCATTCCATCAATTTGACGGATATCTGGAGATCCCATGGCTGCCAATAAATATTTTGCTAATTTTTGTTTATCTGAAGGTAAATCTTTTTTGTTAAAGAGCAACCCTTTTGAGGTTCCTCCTCGCATATAAACTGTAGGTATAGCTCTTTGATCAGTCATAATTCTCTTAAATTAAATGTTTTAAAATATTGATTAAGTTTTTAGTTGTCTCTGCAGTTGAAGAAGTTCCACCAAGGTCCTTAGTCAAACGAGTCTGATTTTCTAATAATTTTGTAACAGATTTGTCAATTAAACTCGATGCTAAAACTAAATTTTCAACCTTTCTTTTTTTGCCAAGCCAATTTAACAACATAGCTGAAGACAAAATTAATGAAATTGGGTTGGCAATATTTTGACCCGCTATATCAGGAGCTGATCCATGTTGCGCTTGAGCCATAGCATAGTTGTCTCCTGCATTTAAGGATCCAGCTAATCCTAAAGAGCCTGAGAGCTCGGTTGCTAAATCTGACAATATATCTCCAAACATATTTGTTGTCACAATAACGTCAAATTGACTTGGGTTTCTTACAATATGCGCAGCACATGCATCAACAAGCATTTCATTATAATCTATGTCAGGGTATTTTGAAGATACAGACCTACATGCATCTAAAAAAATTCCATCTGTCAACCTCATTACATTTGCTTTGTGAACTGCATGAACTTTTGGTTTTTTATTTTTATTGATTGCTTTTGCGTTAGCTGTTTTAAAGGCCGTTTCAGCAATTCTTAAAGATGCTTTTTTTGTAATTTTTCTAAATGCTAGTCCTATTCCAGGCATGGGACTAAATTCACCACCCCCTTCAACCATATTTCTATCAGCATAAAAACCCTCTGTGTTTTCTCTTACAATTATTAAGTCCATATTTTTGGAAAGAGATTTAACATTATTATAATTTTTTGCTGGTCTTATGTTGGAATATAACTCTAACTCAATTCTTAGAGTACCAGATGGGTTTATTCCACCCTCGGATTTAGGCGGATAAACATTATGATCAACTGGGCCTAAAATAATTCCATCTGCATTTATTGATTTTAAAAGGACTTTATCTGGAAAGGTTGTCCCAACTTTTTCAAAGGATTGCAAACCTATTAATTCTTTTTTAACTTGTATTTTTAACTCTAATTTAACATTTAAAAACTCAATAATATCAAGCGTAGATTTCATTATTTCTGGCCCAATGCCGTCACCTTCAAAAGCTATTAAATTGATTGTCATAAATGTACTTTCTTATTCACCTTTGAATGAGACTACTTCTTTATTAACAAAAGCTTTAATACCATTCGCTCCATCTTTTGTTTTGGCAGACTCAGCAATCATCCTAGCCTCATACTCCATTTGTCCCTCTAATGAATCTAAAAAACTGTTATGAACTAGATTTTTTAATTTACCAAAAGCCAGAGATGGACCTTCTGCTAATTTTTTAGCTAAATTGTGTGCCTCATCTTTTAAATCTTTGAAATCAACAATTTTATTTATTAACCCCCAATCAAGTGCCTCATTTGCACTTAAAACCCTATTTGTTAATACGAGTTCTGTATACCTTCTTGCACCAATAATTCTTGGAAGAAAGTATGTAGATGATCCATCTGGAGTTAATCCTATTTTAGAATAAGCTGAAACAAACGTTGCATTTGTTGATGCAATTGCAATATCTGCAAATCCAACAAAAGAAAACCCTGCACCAGCAGCAACACCATTTACTGCAACAATCAAAGGGGCATTCATTCTTGAAAGTCTAGAGATTGCACCATGGAGAATTGTTGTAACTTCTTTTAAGTGACTAGATGTTTTCTCACCATATTTATAAAAAGCATTTACGTCGCCACCCGCACAAAAAGCATCCTCTCCAGCTCCACTTAATACAACAGATCTTATTTTAGGGTTATCATCACATTCTAAAGAAACTTGAAATAAATCCTCCGCCATAGCTTGATTTAAAGAGTTATATTGTTTTGGTCTGTTAAGCTCAATAAAGGCAATATTATTCTCAATTTTGAAGTTAATAGTTTTCAATTCCATTTTAGTTCCCTTAAATATTATTTTTGATTGATTTTAATACTTCTTCTGTATGCTCACCAAGCAAAGGTGGAGAACAGTATAGTTTTGCAGGCGTCTCTGACAATTTAACAGGGAAACCCGTCATCTTTATTTTTCTGCCCTCAGGACCATCAGAAGTTATTACCATCTCAGTATCTTTAATTAATTGGCTATTCAAAGCATCTGGAAGTGTAAAAATTTTTGCTGCTGGGCAGCCAGCATTATTTAATTTTTCAATCCAATAATCCGATGTCTTTGAATTCATTTTTTTATTTACAATTTTATTAAGGCTATCCCTATTTTTCATCCTATTGGCATTGCTATTGTACAAATCTTGTTCAAGCAAATTAGTTAAATCGGTGCATTCTAGGAATATTCTACAAAATTTATCGCTTGCTGGAGCCACTGCAACTTCACCATCTGAAGTTTCAAAAATTCCATAAGGAGCTAAGATAGGATGATTATTGCCAGATTTTTTTGGAGCTTTTCCTGTAACAAAACTCTCAGATGACAAATAGGCCATCATTGAAATTAAACCAGATGTTAAACAAGATTCAACTTGTTGGCCTTTGCCTGTTTGAACTCTTGATTGTAACGCACACACAATACCAAATGCACAATACAAACCAGCAACTAAATCAGATATTGGCATAGCTGCCCTCATTGGGCCACTTTCTTTAGTTCCATTTAATGACATGAAACCACTAAGTGCTTGAGCTATAAAATCAAAGGCAGGTTTGTCACTCATTTCTCCTTTACTACCAAATCCATTGACCGAGGCACATATTAATTTTGGGTTTATTGATCTCAAGTTTTCAAAATCAAAACCCATTTTATTAAAAACACCTGCCTTAAAATTTTCAACAACAACGTCTGCATTACTAAGTAGAGATCTCAAAACTTCTTTATCAGTTTCTTGATATAAATCTAAAATTACAGATTTTTTATTTCTATTAAATTGAGCAAAGTAAGAACTATATCCTTCAACCATATCACCTTGGTTTCTAACATTATCTCCTTTCGGTGGCTCAATTTTAATTACCTCAGCTCCCATATCTGCTAGTAACATTGTACAAAATGGCCCAGATAAAACTCTTGTAAGGTCAATTACTTTTAAACCAGCAAGAGCCCCTTTATTGTTTTTCGCTGTCATTTAAGCACCTACCGCGGTAGGAACATCATCCATTGAATATGATAATAATCTAGGACCAGCTCTCATAACCTGTCCAGGTAATTTATGACCTACTAAAGATTCAACTTTTTTTGCAATATTTATCAGTTGATCTAAATCAATTCCTGTTTCTATTCCCATTTCATGAAGGAGATATATTAAATCTTCTGAACATATATTACCCGTTGCATTAGGTGCGAAAGGACATCCACCCATTCCTCCAAAACAACTCTCATAATCAGAAATTCCTTGATTTAGTCCTGTCATCACATTTGCAAGACCCACCCCCCTAGTATTATGAAAATGAAGAGTAATTTCAAAATCAGGAACATTATCCCGAATAGCATTTATGGCATTTGTTACAACAGGAGGAGTTGCCATTCCAGTTGTGTCACCTAAAGTCACACCTTTAAAACCCATAAGTTTATACTCTTTTGAAATATCAACCAATTTTTTTGAAGATACATTTCCTTCAAATGGGCACCCAAAAGCTGTAGCAATATCCCCTTGGACAGGTATATTATTTTTCCCAGCAATTTCTGCGATTTCTTTAAAGCCTTGTAATGATTCCTTCACTGTTCTATTTACATTTTTTTTATTATGACTTTCAGAAGCTGACAAAAAAACAACAATTTCGTCAAGTTTAGCTTCAACCGCTCTTAAAGCTCCTTTAGCATTAGGTACTAGAGCGGCAAGCGTACTTTTAGAATTTCTTTTGACCTTATTAAGTATTGTTTCTGCATCAGCTAATTGAGGGATAGCTTTTGGAGAAACAAAAGAAGAAACCTCTATTCTTTGATATCCAGCATCAATTAGGTGATTAATAACGTCTATTTTATCTTCTGTTTTTAAAATAGTTTTTTCAGATTGAAATCCATCTCTAGGACCTACTTCGGTGATTTTTACTTTTTTAATGTTCATAAACTTAACCCTCAATTTAAACTTAGAAGTATAATAAATTTTACTTTTACATGTTTTTTTTAGCTAGTTAAACTTTTTAAATTTTTAATAAAAAAAACATTAACTTGACCTTTTTAATAATTAGTTGTGATATTAAAATCTTTATAAATCAATTTAATTAATTTGGGGGTTTTAATGAAACGTATTTCAAGTGCATTATTAGTTGCTTCTTCTCTATTAGTAACTTCATCAATTGCAAGTGCAGATCAATTTATAAGAATGGTCTCAGGTCCTTCTGGTGGATCATGGTATCCGCTTGGTGCAAAAATTATGCAGGTAATGCAAAGTAAAATTAAAGGAACTGCAACATCAAACACATCAGGAGGTGGCATTTCAAATGTTATGTCTGTTGATGGAGGAGATGCTGAATTTGGTTTTACTTATGCTCATACTGTGGCTAATGGTTATAATGGTAAAGGAAAATTCAAAAAAGCTCATAAAAACGTGAGATATTTTGCAACCTTATATCCTGCTGCTTTTCAGGTTGCTGTTAGAGC
>MDSY01030624.1_pt1 | contig 10860 bp, 3 predicted proteins | sample 811131 | NCBI WGS metagenome assembly MDSY01 (sample SAMN05326643, study PRJNA326480) | marine metagenome | isolation source: seawater | place: Atlantic Ocean: South West | collected 2010
ATCTATTTTGTTTGCTTTTCGATTTGATCCAATCTGTAAATCAGGTTGTCTTTCAGCGCTGAAAACATATGGCCTTACAAGATTTCTTAACGCGTATCCCCTAAAGTGGTCTCCATTGATAGATCCTTTTGACCCAGTCACAACTGTTGTTAATACTTTTCTTATTGGTTCTCTAGCTTCATCTTTTATATCTCTCTGGTTTTGCCATAGACAGTTTACATTCTCATGAGTTGTTTCCGGAGATCCATGTTCCCAATCATACAACAATTCGTTTATGGACAATATGTTGGTTGACAAAAACAAATCTTTAGTGTTTATTTTAAACAGCTTGTGATCATATTTGTTTCTCTCTAATGCATGAGATTCTATAACATTTTCGATACCAGTATTAGACAGCAAAGATGCCGGAACCAACTGATTTAAAAATTGACCTACTGCCTTGTCTATCCATCTATAATATTGAACGTATCTTTCGAATTGATTTGAATTTTCTACTCCCTCGAAAAACTGAGTTCGTAAATTATCCAAAGCTTTATATGATTTTCTGTATTTATTGACCGGTTCGCCGATTGCATTATTATAGAAGGTGACCCCTCCTAAAAATTTTATCATTTCATCAGAAATAGCCCTATACATGCTCTTTTCAAAAGACAAGATTTTTAAATTTGGTTTTGTGTCGATGTCAAACTTATTATAATCATTCTCTTTTATCGCTACGCCATCTTGGCCATATAAATTTTGAATTGGAATGTTTCTCGACACGGACAAAAACTCTGCTTGTATAACATTTGATAAATTATTTTCAAAAACTGTAGATTTAAAATTGTATTTTGAGCCAATCAAAGAATTGTAAAAATTAATCTCTAAGGCCCCGGAGGGGGATGCATCTTCGACTTTTAAAGTGTTGTCCTCTTGCAGGCTATTTATAGCGATGGGCGACATCCTAAAAATCAAATCTCTCGAAGCCTTTGAGGAATTATTTATGTTTTTAGATTTTTTTAGATCATAAGTGTCTTCTATTTCTAAATTTCTTGACCTTGATTGTAATTCTTCGCTAGTCAGCGATCTCGTAAGGCCAGTAAAATTTATAACTTTTATGTCTGATTTTGTCAGTACTGTTCCTGTTATGTTCTCTCTGTGAGCCCCTATGTAAACGGTTTTATTGGCTTGGTAAAAATTTTCAAACGCGGTTTTGGTTATTTCTCTTTCTATTTCGAAACTAGAAAGCAACTCAACACCAATATAGCACCGGCCGGAAAAGTTTATTTTAAATTTTGTCTCCGCTGAATTTTCTATAAATTTGTTATCACTCTCTTTAAAAACTCTTATTGCTAGGTTCCACGGATTATCACTGTATACATTTCTTATTATTGGTGTTTCAATAGTATCGAACAAGCCGGCTGCTGATGAGAGTATGAATTTCGCATTATTGCCTATATCATTCTCTTTTATTAAGGATGTTTGTATTGATGCCCTGTCAGGCGTTGTGGTGTTCAGATTGTTGTTTACAGGTGTTACCTCGTGGACCCCAAACAGACTACTAGTTGTCAAATCATAAGTTAAATCTTTTCTTACGGGAAAGATAAAGTTTCCCTCAAATGTAAATTCTAGTTCTTCTGAGCTTCCCTCTATGAATGTCCTTTCCTGGTCTGTCTCGCTGTAAAGAAACAGACTTGAGTCTACATTTTCTGTAAAAGAAATACTTCTTAGTTCTGCTATTTTACTATCCAGTCTCTCATTAGAAATCGGAAGCTCAGTATCTGTACCATAAATGTTTGTTGAGATAACCTCTCCTCCGGCTGCGAGGGTATTTAAAATGCTTCTATAAGAATTTTCCGTCCCTTTTCTGTTTGAAATAAAAGCATAAGTGTTGAATAAACACTTATAAATTAAATTTCTTGTCTCGTAAATACTTTTTTCTAATGCAATGTGTGAGACAATCGATTCTACTTCTTCTTCGGGTGTAGCTGAAAATAAAAGTGGAAATTTAGACCTTTCTAATCCAAGGTTTTCGAAGGACCTCTCTGAAAAATCAATTTCATTTCCTGAAATTAATTCATAATCTATTCCTGATTCTGCACAACCTATGAATAGTGTTTCTGTTCCACACTCATTGTAAACACTAATTTCTGCTTTTTCCTTCTTTTTCGGGTCTGATAAATGAAATGCCTCTGCATATGCCGGGGTACTTAATTTTCTAATGGAATCGATGCTGGTTTTGACTTTATCTAGCTCACATGCTAAAATTTGTAATAACCTCACAAACTCAGAATCGGACGAGACGTTTTTTTCTGTGTCTCTGGTCCATTCAGGTAAATACTTTTTCAGCGTGTTATTATTATTTTTGTCAAAGGACTGCCCTAAATTTTTTAACTCATCAAATAGCGCGATGATTTTATTGTTAGTTTCATCTAGGATGGGCTCTTTGGGTTCAATATTGGAAGAGCCTGAACTCTCATCTATTGCGGACGTAGTTTTTCTACATGTAGAAGAATAATTTTTAATTCTACCAGTTACATCGTTGCCAGAAAGATCCAGTACGATACTATCTTTTGTGTCCAACCCTACATTTTCTTTATTGAAAGAAAATTTTATTCCCAAACGACTATCATAAGATTCTTCAGTTGTGTCTGATGCGAAAATCTTTTTATCGTGAAATTTTGAAATTTGTTCCGGCGTACGATTACCTTTAAAAAAGCGAAATTCATCTAGGTAGCAAGACAGGTTTCCCGTAGATTCTGCAAGGTTGCAACCTATTGTTCCCGCCATGTACGAATCTACTGAAACCATTGACGTCAAGCTTGCTGCTGTTAGTTGTGCTGAAATGTCTTGGATTGTAGTTGAGTGGTGGCTTCCATCTACATACATTTTTATTCTTATGCTGCTTCCCTGCTGGGAAACCTGAAAAGCATAGTGATGCCACAAGGAATCTGCTACATCTGAAGGAGTCAAGGACGTGGTTGTAGGTTGCAGATCTGTGATTCCCACACCTTTAGTCTTGTAAGTTATTCGAAATGGCATGCCGCCGCCAGCGGACGAAATCGAAATCTTGAATTCCGCGGTATCGGTACTTACTTTACCTGGGTATGTACCTATATGGAAAATTGTTTCCTGAACCCCTGGTGAGAATAAATCCTTTTTTAGCCAAAACTCAACCGTGTTTCCCTTCGTCGGAGAAATTTTCAACGCGGTTTCGCTTTTTTTGAATTTTCCTGTAAACTCTTGTTCCGTGATTGATTCTGGTCCTGCATAAAAATCTATGTATTCACTACTACTAAATTGAATATGACCTACTGAACCTGGCCAGAACTGTCGGATGAGCGCGCTGTCGAGCGCTGGTGAGTCGAGGTGCCATGATAACACCTCTTCTTTTGTGCCATCAAAAGGGTAGAAGTTTATTATATTATAAAAAGCATTAGCATAATTTTCTTCAGCGCTCGCATAAAAGGTAAAAGTCCCGGGATGTTTTGCTTTGATATCCGGTTTAAAGGTTTTTATGATTTCTGAATATTTTTGTAATTCCTTATCCGATTCTAACTTTTTACTTAATAATTTATTCTTTTCAGAATAAAAATGCACTTTTTTTTCGTTGAAAAAATCATTTTTTTCTTTTGAAAATTTTTCTTTTGATTCTTTGCTGTAATCTACCATTTTATTCCTTCACTCTAAAACGAAACTTTTCTCTCTGCTCGACGAAATTAGAAGAATCTTTACGCATAAAAGAAATTTCATATAAATAGTTTGGCTGCAGAATAGACATGTCTAATTCGAAAAAAGACCCTAATGAATCATAGGACAACTTTGAAAACGGTATAGAACTTGAGGTTGAATAGCCTACAACTTCATGATTATCTATTACTCGGACTACCTTATAATAAAGGTCTTTTATGGTGTCTGTTGTTGATTTTCCGGTTGATTTGGAATAAACATTTGGAGTCTTATTTTTCTGTCGAGTGTAGACCCGAAACGTTTCAATTTCGTCAGACAAATATTCTTGTTTAATGTTGGTAACGTTTATAACATAATCCAAGCGCGCTTGATTTTGTGAGACTTTCTTTTCTTCCACTGTCATTAGTGATCCCGTATGAATTTGTTCCAGTTCTGCCCCTGTTTTGATCTGCCAAATGTCATAAAGAGCTTCTTTAGACCCTGCATAGGCAAATTTTGCTTCATAAACCCCCGTTGAGAATTTAGACGCTGTCACAAAATTCTCAGATACATTTGGGCCGCTTATAGTCTCTGCGGAAGATCCAGTTGAAGATACTAATTGAACCAAAAGTGCAGAGCCAGTACTTGGGATGTCTCTTAGAACTCCTGTGAAATTATTATAAAAATAAATTGTATTTAAATTTTCCTCAGACGTGGCGAGCGAGCTAGATCTAAACAGGTTGCCGCGGTCGTCTGTTAAAACTTTTGATTGTTGTACCTCTATTACTGGTCGCTTTAAAAAGAATTCTGAATTTCTCCCAAAGAACCTTTTAGTATAATAAGATTTTTTCTCTGCGCCGTTTTCTGCAGAACCTGATAATTTTATTAATAAGCCATTTTTTGTGATAGTGTCCGCTATCCATGCTTCAACTATGTCGCTAATATCAACTTCGAGGTCTTCCAATCCCGTATCAAAAGAAACATCTTTAACATAACTGCCTGTTAAATAATCACCCCCCTCAGAAACCCAAGCAGAAGAAACACTTGAAGAAACCCAATTGCTAAATCCGACATCTGAATAGTTTTCCATGTCCAAGCCATTACCCTCTGACCATGAGGATGACACTGGGTATATAGAAATTGTAAAAGTATCTGGAGTGGTCTGACTGTGTGGCGCGTTAAATAATTTAAGTTTAAACGAAACCGATCCAGAAGCGTAGATTTCACCACTTTCTCTCGACGCGATGATGTCATCTATGGGAAAATCGATCAAAATTCTTGATTGTTCTAACGACGAGGTTGACGCCTGGGCATAAATTGAGAAAGTCTCCAATATATCTGAAGCTCCCATGTTCGCGGTGGTGCCTCTCAAACTATTACCCGACTTAAAGGCATTGGTGATAGTATTGTCTTTGTTTGCTACAAATCTTTTTATTGTCATTATTGTATCTTTCCTGTTATGTCGTTTTCAAATTTAATTTCCCAAATGCAGTCTTGTGGTAAGAAAATTAAACTACCATCGTGAGACAAGTTAGACCTTATACTATACCTGTTGTTTGAATATTGAGCCCCTTCCTTATTGGTAATTTTTACGGAATTTACTCTGGAAATCATCTTAATTCCATTTAAAATTTTCTCTATTTCTCCTATTGAGAAAAACTCTCCTATTTGGGGAGCTGAAAGCTTTATTTCTTCGAAAACAAGCCTCCTTATTTCTGACAGCGCTGTCACTTTATTTACTTTATCTCCTAAAACAACATCGAAAAAGATACCAAAATTTAAAATTTTAGCCGGAAAAATGTCTATTGTATCGGAAACCATCCTACCTATATTTAGCCAATTTCTTAAATTGTTTTGCAATGTTGTACTAGGGCTCTCTAAAAATCGATCAGCATCTTGACTTATTATAAATAAATTTAAATTTCTCTTTAAATCATTTTTGTCTCGTGTTATTGACGCCCTATAGATTGAACCATAGTGTGAGGGCATTGTATAACATAAAGAAACATAATCTTGCAGAGTAACAGCTCTGCCTCTTGTCCCGCGGGCTGCTCGGATAGTTTCGGCGATCTCCTGCGTTGAATTGAATTCAAGGGATCCGTTAATTGGCTCCTCGTTTGTACAAGAAAGAGAAGACCTTATAAAATCAATCTTCTGCTGACTCAATTCTGATTCTTTTTCAAATAACAATTCGCTTGAAACCACATTGTTTATTGTACCAGCTGCTGCGTTTGAATTTTCCGACGTGTTTGATTTGTAATTTATTGTTAAAGTTGTGTTTTGAGGTGACACACCAAATTTATTATTAGATAGTAGGCGCGCCGGGTCGAAAGCTATATCTGAAATGTATCCTCTTCCTGATCTTTTCAAGGATAGGTCGCTGGGGTTTGCAACTTCTTTTACTTTCAGATCCGCCTCTGAGCCGAAACCAAAAACGAGGAAAGTCCTATCACCCTCGTGTCTAACCTCAAAACGCCTAGGTGCCGGAAACGGGACCAGGCGAGATGGGGCGCCAATATTGGATGGGTCCATGTTTTGAACTTCGCGATAAATAACATCTTGACTCAAATTCGGAACTTGGTAATATTGATTACCATTTGAATCGACCACTTTCGTTATAGAAGATACAGTATCGTCTTTTATTTCTAGCTTTAAGAATTTTCTATAAGTTTTGATTTCTGCCGATATCACCCTTTCTTCTCCGGATTCTACCGGCACCTCCATTGGAACTACGTAGTAAGTTATCCTTGATGAGTCATCTGTAAATTCTGTCCCTATGACATTTTTTGGATCCAAGTTGATAACTACGTCTTCAAGACTAGTGAACGCCGCACCAATGGCGTTTGAAAAAACAGAGCCCCTAAGAATTGTAAATTGATAATTTTTATCAGGACCAGTAAGCACAGAAGATGCAGGAATCCGCGCAAAAACCTTTACTATTCCTACACTGGTATATTTATTAGAAATCTGGATTCCTTCCTTAGCTGCTGCAGAAGTGTATCCCTGAACTGTTCTCGTTGTTTCTATATAATTTTCATTTGCTACAAATTGTGTATAAAAATTTAATTGTTCGCTAACCAAAGCCATCATATCTAGCATCATGGATCCAAAACTCGTATCATTAAAGTCTTGGTATGTATCTGGATAATATGTCTTCACTCTATTTACTAACCTCTCTTTTATCTGGTCGAAAGTTACACTTGTGAAATTTGTATCTGAAGAGTTTCTCTTGTTGCTCATGTTTTTTTATTAAATTTGAGTTATTTGGGATCTCAAATTTGACCTCCTGTCTCTAAAAGAAGAAAATTCTTTTTCAAAAGAAGAAACTTCTATTTTTAAATTTCCTGCTTGATCCTTCTTAGTTGAAGAATCAACTACCGTCTTTCCCAATATAGAATAAATAATCCGCACCCCTAAAAAATTCACATCTTGATCAGCCGGCTGGTTCAGTAATTCTAACTTTAACAGTTGTATACTTGGCAAAAACCTATTTAACTGGTCGTTTATCCTCGCCTGCAATTCAGAAATCTTAGAGCCGCCAAATGCACTAAATAGGTATGTCTTAAGGCCAATACCCATTTCTGGGTGCATTGGCCATTCTCCGGGGTTTGTTAAAAGAAGATTTTCAAAATTTTTCTGAAGCGATTCTTCCAATGAGGTTATGGGCACATATGGCCCGTGGGTGTGGTCATATCTCAAAGGATAATCCGGTTGATACCGAATTTTTACTTTTTGATTTTTTGAATTCTTTGATAAAATCCTAGGTATTATCGACATTACGTTCCCCTTCTTTTAATAATTAGGACTATTCTTCAAATTCTTCATCACAATCCTCATCAGGAATCAATTGTTCTGGCTCCTCTCCTTCTGAATTAATAACTACGCAGGCGCTCTTTCTCTTATCTATATCTGCTGGGAGTTGCAGAGTACTTAAAGCTAAAATTGTAAACGGCGACAGCGGTTGGCCATAACGGCCGAAGGCGCCGGCGTCATATTTACCATCCATTTCTAAACTTTCATCTATCTCTGCGCATGGAACTTTGAATGAATTAGATAGGTCGACAAACGGCAGGCCGCCTGCGTATGCATAAGCGACCGTTTTAAGCGTTGCCTGAAGTAATGGCGCAAAATTCCACTTAAAAATTTCCGCTACGCCAATACCAAAATCAACAGGTGCCGCGGGAATTATTGGAGCGTATTTTCCGTTAGGTTCAGGGCCGTTTCCGGTACCAGGAGACAAACCATTGACTAAGCGGTTGCGGCCATTTGGTGAAGTATCTGATGATTTTAATGTAGAGTACCAAGCGATACCGTTCCAACTTAAATTTCTTATATCACAATTCATGTAGTGATTGCGCATTTCTTTATATGCTGGATCTAAAATGTTAGCTATTCCTCTAAAAAGTATTGATGGAAAATATTTTAAAATTTTCAATAGTTCTTTGAAAAAGGCCTCAAAAAATTCGCTTGTAATGTCTGGAAATTCAAAACATTCTGCATCATTCATGTCTCCGGGGGACTTTTCTCTCATCATTTTAGCCCAGTCGGCTTGGTCCATGGAAATCAAATCCTGTCTTTTTTCAGGTGACAAAGAACAGATCATACCAACAAAAGAAACCATAATCTTGGCTGAAGATAAGATTCCCGGGACGTCGTTAAATCCTCCCAAGACAGAGGTAGAAAATATAGTACTCACGGCCATATATCTTCTAATTGGAAATAGGTTCTCTAAATAGTGTCGACATTCCTCTGATTCAAGAAGTTTCTGAGAAAGATGCAGATAAAATTCACTTGGTACTGTACTCTGGTTTCTTGGACTAAGCGGCTGTGAGTTAAACAATCCCATTATCAAATCACAATCTTCTATTGACAATTCTTTTTCATGATGAGCTAAAGGTATGGACACTAAAACAGGATGGTCCCAAAAGAGTGGATTGTGGCACAACTCAGGTGCCGGGAAAATCCTATATGCCCTCTCTCTAACGGAGAGTTTGGCCTTCGTTGATTGAAAATCATCGTGGACTCTTTCGACTAATTTGGAGATTCCACTAGAATTATATTCTGGATTATCCTCTGCGAGGCTGTTATCAATGTTTCCACCTGCTCTGGGTTCAGCTTTTGAAAGTAACAAGGACAGTCTCTTTCCTATTTTTATAACTGAACTTTTTAATACATCACTTATTTCTTGAGGGCCGTCGACCTCGGATCGCAGAGTGATAAAAACACCCTCCATCTCCTCGTAACTCAAAACGAACGATTCATCACGCTCTGTATTCGCGGGTTTTGGCGGAGTACCCTCGGCGCCGAAGTAATCCAAAATTTCACCAGAAACCCTGTAATAATCCTCGTAAATTAATTTACTAGTTGGTGCGTCGATAATCGGCTTAGTGTCTACTCTCTCTAATTTACTAAATCTCCTGTAGCTAGATGCCACTGTTTTATACCTGCTTCTCCCTTCTCTCCATTTTGCAAAGTTCCCTAGGTGGGTTTTCCCGAAAAAAGGAATTCGTATACGGTCGTCCCTATTGTGATTTGGAACTGGTAGTCGAGGTATTACTCCTTCTTTTGTAAAAAATTTATTCTCCCCTTCTAGAGATTCTGTCGATTCGCCGGGAAAGAGAGTCTGTCCATATGCAAACCAATTGTAGAAGTCTTTATTTTCATTAGGGTGAAAAATTTGCTTCGAGTATTGAGGGAATTTTAAGAGTTCTTCAGAGATTACTGACTCAAGTGCCTTCATCTTGTTTGAGATGCCCTCTGACCTTTCTAATGTTTTTCCCCATACAGATCTAAGATTTTTGTTTTTTTCAAGCTCCTTTATGACGTGAGTTTTGACATATTCTCGGAAGACCGGTGAAGGAATAATAGGCTCCATGTCCCAAACTGAATATGCTAAGCCTCCCTTTAACATTAAATCAACTAAACACAATCTTATGAATGCCTTTACCGAAACCGTTTGCATAGCCTTATCAAATGGTTCTGGTTTGCCAAAATCTCTATTAAATGGAGAACTCTCAGGTTTTGACATTTCAGCCAAAACTTCTTCGAATACGTCTCCTATTATGACCTTCTTAAATGATAAAATTGATGCAGAGTCTAGCGAATATCTGTTGGAGACGCATCGACCATTTGTAGTTTCGGTAACCACCGGCTTGCCTGAAACTCGGGTCTCTATTTCATCCGCTACAAGATCATCAAACAAAGGGGATTTTTCGATTGAATTCGTCATTTCTCCCAAAAGGTTTGAAACAACTTCGTCAAAAACTTCTTTTTCGATTGTATCACGAAAAGCTGCCATTTGTTGTTCTGTAGGTGCACCTCCGTCTGGCGAGGTTAGCATTCCAGCTCGGACTAGCTTGTCTTCAACTAATTTTCCAAAAATAAATCTCCTAGGCTCGTATTTGATCGTACTAGTGTTAATCTCCATATTTGAAATCAAAGAATCCGGGAGCTCATCACAAAATGAGAAAATTTTCCTATATTTCTGAGAAGCATCAGTTTCACGAACCAGAGATTCTGGGTTATCTCTATCTGGGGAAGATGAGTATTGAGAAAGATCCTTTTTAAAGCCTAACCCCAAATTAATGTCCGAATCCACTACTATATTAAACCTATCATTGTTCGGCCTTCCGGTTGTTGGCAGTTCTACCATTTTTATTCCTGGAGTGTATGGTGATGTCACTGGGCCGAACCGAAGGCCTATATTATGCGGCGCGTATCGTGCGCCAGGGGCGTTGTGGGGCCCACCTAAATAAATTAAATTCATCTTGTCACCAACAGAAGGTGAAGAATATTTAATTTTCTGTAAAATACTTGAAATAGTTGGTAACAAATGAAAGCTTAAATTCTGCTTTGTGTTCTGCAAAATCTCTAAAATCATAGCTGTTAGTTTTTCTATTCTCTCACTTGCAATTTCAAGGAGCGCGCCTGAATTAGTGTAAGCTAATTTAATTTGACCAGTTGTGTTAGCTGTGGTTAGTTGTGCCAACTCTATTAAATGATCTTTGTCTTCGTCCAAAAGTAACATTCTAGTCGTCCGAATAAAACTATCTCTTGCTATGTTTTTTTCTTTTTCTGACAACTGATCAATACGAGTATTTAAATAAAGCTGGTCTTTGCTTATGTATTCTTTTTCAAACTCTTCTCCTAGGGCTGTTTTAGGAATTATTCTACTAATCGGAACCCTATCACCGGTGTTTGTTTCATAACTCA
>MDSY01143120.1_pt1 | contig 10860 bp, 4 predicted proteins | sample 811131 | NCBI WGS metagenome assembly MDSY01 (sample SAMN05326643, study PRJNA326480) | marine metagenome | isolation source: seawater | place: Atlantic Ocean: South West | collected 2010
GGTTTACCCTGCAGATGATCCAACGTTTAATTACTTTCAAAATTCTTTTTGCAAAAGTTTATTTAATACAATTACTCCTACCATAAATACAACTGGAGGTACTTTTAGTTCCAGTCCAATAGGGTTGAATTTTGACACATCCAATGGAGCAATAAATCCAGCACTTTCCAATGTAGGTACCTATACTGTCGAATACACCTCTGCAGCTTTATGTTCTTCAGTTTCATCAACTATAATTATAATTAACCCTGTAGATAATCCAATTTTCACATATCCTGATAATACTTATTGTCAAGGAACTACAGAAAAAGTAACTCCCACTCTTTCAATATTTGGTGGAACATTTACATCAAGACCATCTGGATTAGATATTGATTCTCTTACGGGAGAAATCGACACTAATTTATCTGCTGTTTCAACCTACACAATAGAATATACCTCGGCAGGAATTTGTGCTGGGACAGCATCTTTTACTTTTGTAATTAATGATTTTAAAAATGATCCTGATTTCAGTTATCCCTCTTTATTATACTGCATAAGTGATCTATCAACAGTTACACCAACAATAGAGACCCCTGGAGGAACATTTACCTCAAGTCCAACGGGATTAAGTATTGACACAGTCACAGGAAATATAATTCCGAGCTTATCATCGGTTGGTAGTTATACAATCGGATATACCACAGCTGGTGATTGCCAAGATACATACTTATCAACAATTGAAATAAAAGCTATTAACAGCTCGAATTTTAGTTATAGTTCAAATTTATTTTGTTCGCAAAATACTTCTTTGGCTTCACCCACAGTTACAACTTTTGGTGGAACATTTAGATCCACCCCCCCAGGGCTTTCGATTGATCAAATAACAGGGATTATTAATCCAGATGCTTCAGTTCCTCGCGATTATAATATTACATACACAACTCCCGAGACTCTATCCTATCCCTTTGTAACACTTGGATGTGTTAGTAGTACTACTATTTCCATAACTATATCTACTCTCAATACAGGTACTTTTGATTATGGCTATGCTCTTGAGACAGAGTTCTGTCCAGATGATAGTGATATTAGACCATCTATTAGCGGTTCCGTCTCGGGTACATTCTACAGTTTGCCAGTTGGGCTTGACATAAATCCATCAACTGGTAAAATTGATTTTCAAAATTCAACTCATGGGACATATAGTATCTTTTATGAAGTCCCATCCCTTTGTGGAAATTCGACGGCTTCGTCAACCATTATACTTAAAGAAGATTGTACCCTTGATTGTGATGTAGACGGTGATGGAGTTTGTTGTGCAAGTGAAGTATTATATGGAACAATTTGTTCAGATCCATGTGATTATTTTTTCCCAGGTGTAGTATTTAATAATATTTCTTCTAGTTGGAATAATCTTGATTGTGATGGGGATGGGGTTTTAAATGGAGACGAGTTAATTGATAATACTGATCCAAGAAATGCTTGTAGCTATATTGTAAACAGTATTACATTAAGCATAACTTCTATTGGCAGAGACTGTGATGGCGATGGGGTTCTTGATTCAGCTGAAATATTTGATAACACCAACCCTTTCAATAGTTGTTCCTTAAAAACAAATAATATAACACTTATAGTAACCTCTCAAGGTGATTGCGATGGGGATGGTGTTTCAAACTTGATTGAGGTTATCGATAACACTAATCAAATTAATGGATGTAATTATTTATTAAGTAGCGTAAACACAACAACAAGTCTTGCATGGCAGGCACAAGATTGTGATGGAGATGGAGTTCTAAACGGAAATGAACTAAGAGATGGCACTAATATTTTCAATAGATGCGATTATAAATTTGAAAGCTTAACTATATTTCCAATTAGGGGATTTGATTGTGACGGAGATGGTTTGACCAACTGGCAAGAAATTGTAAAAAGTAGAACTAACCCCAAAGATAGATGTGATTTTGATCTTGAATTTGTCGATTCACAACCAGATGAACAATGGAATAATTTTGATTGTGATGGAGATGGTTATGACAATTATGTTGATAAATTTCCAAGCTATAAATTTGATTGGTATGACACAGATAATGATTCGGTAGGTGATAATCGAGATTTAGATGATGATAATGATGGTATTGAAGACATACAAGAAGGTTTTGATGATTTAGATAATGATGGAATTCCAAATAACCTTGATTTAGATAGTGACGGAGATGGCTGTTCTGATACAGTTGAAGCTGGATATTCTGATCTCGATATAGATCGTATAATTGGATCTGATCCAATTGAAATAGATCTTGAAGGGAAAATTTTGTTGAGTGAGGGATATACTGAAATCTCAGATAATGACGCTAATGGAGTATTTGATTTTTTAGATAAAGGGTCATCTGCAGAAATCTATTTAGAGCCAATCGAAAATCAAAAAATTAACAAAGGATCATCAAATGAAATTTACATTCTTGCAAATTCTGAATCTGCAATTAATTATAAATGGCAAGTAAGCAAAAAAGCAATTTTTTCCGCATCATATGACCAATGGGTTGAAATTTCAGATAATGAATTCTATAGTGGTACAAATACAAATAAACTAACTGTTTATAATACTTCCTATAATATGGAAGGATGGAGATTCAGAGTAATCACCTTTACACCAGATTATATTTGTGGAGGAGAAATCATTTCGGGATCAAGCGAATTAATAATCACCAACTTGGAGATCCCCAAAGCATTTTCACCAGACGGAGATGGAATTAATGATAGATGGACTGTTAGAGGAGATTTAAATGAAAATTACCCTAATAATAAAATCGTTGTTTTCAATAGATGGGGAATTAAAGTATACGGAGCTACAGGATATCAAAATGACTGGGACGGGACATATAATAACAATATGAGCACCACCAGCTCATCAAATCTTCCGGTGGGCACATACTTTTATGTTTTGGACTTATATGGAGATGGTTCGGATGTGAGAAAAGGATATGTATATATTACAAGGATAAACGATGAATAGATTTAGCGTTATAAATATCATCCTTTTTTTATTCTTGAATATATATCAAATTCGAGCACAGCAAGAAATCAATTTTAGTCAGTATATGTTAAATAGTCAATTATTTAATCCTGCTTTTTTCGGATTAGAAGAGAATTTAACAATTAGTTCACTAAATAGTTTACAATGGTTAGGTTTTGAGGGAAATCCAACAACTAATTCGATCCTTTTAGATGCCAAATTTAAAAATAATTTAGGAATAGGCATGGAACTGATTAGTGATAAAATTGGTCCAACTAGCAGTAATTTTATAGCAATTAACGCAGCATATCATCTTAAACTAAATAAAAACTCTCATAGCCTTTCACTAGGAATTAAACTAAGCGGTAACGATCATAATATTGGTTTAGATAGCACGAGTTTTGATGACACAACTGATCCAAATGCTAGGACTAAGGACAGTTATTTTATTCCAAATATTGGCTTTGGACTTCATTACTATTCAGATAAGTTTTACCTAGCCTTTTCAATACCCTATTTCTTTGAGCCCAAGACAATAAATAAAAAAAGGCATTATTATGTGTCGGGTGGTTTTAAAAAGGAGCTTAATAAAAAACTAATAATTAACCCCAATTTTTTATTTAAAAAAGCTGCAAACTCACCTACGAGTATTGATGTTTCAACCATGATTTTCTATGAGGATTTATTTTGGTTTGGCATAAACTATGGGGCTTCTGAAAATGGCTTCATTACCCCTAGTGACTCAGGTGGTAACTTAAGCTTTATTTCAGGATTTAAGTTAATTCCTTCCCTTTCAATGGGATATTCTGTTACATCACAAATAGGAAATTGGACAGGATCTGCTAACAACCGTTCTCATGAAATTTATATTAAATTTAGCACATCTAAAAAAACAGTTCAATCTTCTGACGAAAGTTCATCCGAACAAAAGAAATCAGGCAACTGATCAAATGATTTGAATCAATATCAAATCCGTTTAAAGTGATGTTTCCAACCATGACATTCTTTTTTGAATCCATGATTTTAGATTTATGACATAACCATTATGATTATCGTAACGATCGGGTACAGGCCACACTTCCACATTTGGATCAAGAAGTCCAGGATAAAGGGCAAAGTTTTTATCAAGAGATTTTGCCATGTAAAGTTCGTACCCATCTACCTTTGATAAGATTTCATCTAAGTTATCCTTGTAATGAATAAACCTTTCTCTAACTAATCCCCTAAAATAAGGGTCTTCAAACATTTTTTCATACCAGATATTTTCTTTAATCCAAAATCCCTCCGTGTCTTCAGCATTGGAATAGTTGACGTTACCGAAGGCAAGATCAAAATCCCAGACTGGTCCCATCTTGATTTTTTTACCTGGGATATAATTTAAAAAGATACTTGAAAATGATTTTGCATCTTGATTTTTTGCTATTTCATTCACAAGAAACCAATCAATAAAGCTTGGCAGATCAATAAATGATCTGTAACCTAAATCAGGATCTTTAAAGTTCTCTCCAAATAAGGCTGACTCAAAATTATTTATGTGATCTTTAATTAAGTTGTATTCAATTGAATTATAATCAACATTAGGTTCTTTAATATTAAATACACCTTGTTCGTAATGAGAGGACCATGTATTAGATCGGAAATAAACATCATCAATATCTATCCTTCCCTGAGCATCAGAATCAATTTCAACTAAGTAACCATTATCTCCAATATTTACTCTGTTTGATGATTCTTCTACTTTTTGACCCACTAAATAAATTCCAACGTATTTATCATTAATGTATAGTTCTATGTATTTAGCTTGAGGAACATAATCGAAACGGCTTATGTTTGATATTTCACGTGCTATTTTATTACGGATTAATGATATGTCTGAAATTTCAGCAAGTAGCACCCATTTTTTGTCAGCAGACATGTTTAAAACGTCTGTTTTTTCATTAAATTTAATTTGATAAGGCTTTTTTCCCCATATTCCGCCTTGCCACCAAGTAGAATTTCCTCTACCTTTAATTCTCATTTTAGTAGAGGATAGGTTTGTTAAACCATCACTTCCGATAATTGAGACAGAACCCTCTATGTAGTCTTCTTTTGAGTTAATCTCAACTCCAACCGTATCTACATATAAAATAGGAATATTTGTCAAATTCTCCGGACCAGAACTTTTCTTGGAACAGGATAAAATAATAAAAACAATTAATAGACTAAGCTTTTTAATTAATTTCATAAACATCAATTTTTATTTACGAAACAAAAAGTTAAGCAAACCTAACTTTATTGTCTGTTTTGTTTTGAAGATATAGCAGTTATATAAAAAGCTTGTTTTCCTTTTCAATATATGGATAATTTTCTTAAATTTTGATAATGAAATTTATAATTTCCAAAGCTAAATAAAAAACTTATTTATGATTCTTCTTAAAATAAAGAGGATGGAAATTCAGGATAATAGTTTTCAATCCAGATTATCTTCGTGGGGTTGAAATCATTTAATAACCAGGAATAGATCTAGACAGAATTAAAATTAAAGTATTATGTGAGGAAGAATCAATTTTTGATAATAAATCTTCTAATGGTAGAGGGTTTAATAGATATATTTTAATTGCTATTTACTGATTTATTTAGAGTATGAGACAGACTATCAATAAAAAACCATAACTAAATCTAAAATATGTTGTTAAGGTTTTTTCCAAAAGGAGAAGGTGAGTTCCCTGAGGTTTGCTCAAAAGCTTTATTGGTGCTATATATAAGAGTCCTGGAAACCTGTATTAATTTAACATTGATTCAATTGGGTGAATTAAAAAAATAATGTAGTTTCATAAAAAAATTACTATAATATATTAGACGTCATTATGGTCACTAATACTGCATATCCAAAACTGCTTGAACCCCTGGACTTAGGCTTTACCATTTTAAAAAACCGCGTTTTGATGGGCTCCATGCACACTATGCTGGAAGACATCGATGGAGGGATTCCTCGTTTAGCCACTTTTTATGCCGAACGTGCAAAGGGACAAGTGGGTTTAATTGTTACAGGGGGAGTAGCACCTAACAAGCAAGGTCTAGCCTTGCCTGTGGGACATCCTCTAGATAATGAAGATGAAGCCGAAAAGCACAAGCAAGTAACAAAAGCAGTGCATGATGAAGGGGGTAAAATTTGCATGCAAATTTTACATGTAGGACGTTATGGCTATACACCAGAAAACGTTTCTGCCAGTAATACTAAAGCACCTATTAGCCCATTTCCTGCAAGAGAATTAACAACAGAAGAAGTAGAACAAACCATAAAGGACTATGTTTATTTTGCTAAAATGGCTCAGTATGCGAATTATGATGGTATAGAAGTGATGGGATCTGAAGGTTATTTAATTAACCAATTCATTACAAAAAAAACAAACCTAAGAACAGATGAATGGGGAGGAGAATATGAAAACCGTATAAAGTTTCCCATTGAAATCATTCGCCGTACAAGAGAAGCCGTTGGAGACAACTTTATTATTATCTATCGTCTTTCTATGCTAGATTTAGTTGAAGGCGGAAGCACTTGGGAAGATGTTGTTCAACTCGCTAAAGCCATTGAAGCGGCAGGGGCAACAATTATCAACACAGGAATTGGGTGGCACGAATCACGGGTACCCACCATTGGAACGGTAGTCCCAAAAGCAGGCTTTGCCTGGGTGACAAAAAAAATGATGGGGGAGGTCAATATTCCACTGATCACAACTAATCGAATTAATATGCCAGATGTTGCCGAAAAAGTTTTAACTGAGGGCAATGCCGATATGGTATCAATGGCGCGTCCTTTTCTAGCTGATCCGAAACTAGTTTTAAAATCAATTGAAGGTCGACCTGAAGAAATTAATACCTGTATTGCATGTAACCAAGCTTGTTTAGACCATACCTTTACTATGCAAGTTTCTTCATGTATTGTCAATCCTCGTGCTTGTCATGAAACCATTTTGGTACACGAACCTTCAAAGCAGAAAAAGAAAATTGCTGTTGTTGGTGCTGGACCAGCTGGATTAGAAGCGGCAACTGTTGCAGCAAAAAGAGGGCATGCAGTAGTCTTGTTTGAAGAAAAGCATGAGATTGGGGGACAATTCAACATGGCTAAAATTATTCCAGGAAAAGAGGAATACGATCAAACTATTCGCTACTATGATAGTATGCTTAAAAAATATGGAGTTGAGGTGCGTTTAGATTCAAGAGCAGAGGAAGCGACACTTATAGCAGAAGCTTATGACGAGATAATCTTAGCCACGGGAGTCATTCCTAGGACCCTTGAGATAGAGGGTATCGATCATCATAAAGTAATGGATTATGTCGATGTGCTATACAAAAAAAAGACTGTTGGGGATAAAGTCGCCATCCTAGGTTCAGGAGGAATTGGCTTTGATATGGCCGAATATTTAGCTCATGATATGGCCCACGAATCGGCTAGCATGAATACCGAAAATTATATGAAAGAATGGGGAGTAGACATGACTTATGCTACAGGTGGTGCATTAGCTGAAGCCCCACAACCACTTAGCTCTCTTAGGGAAATTTACTTACTTAAACGTTCTAAAGGAAAACACGGAAAGAATTTAGGAAAAACCACGGGATGGATTCACCGCTCAAGCCTGACTATGAAAGAGGTGAAAATGATGTCAGATGTAAGTTATGAAAAGATAGATGATCTAGGTTTACATATCAAAGTAGGTGAAGATCTAAAAGTCCTTGACGTAGACCATGTTATCATTTGTGCCGGACAAGTTTCTTTAAAAGAATTGGAGGAGGGTTTATTGGCCGCCAAACTAAAGGTTCACTTGATTGGAGGAGCAAACATTGCTGCGCAATTGGATGCTAAAATGGCTATCAAAGAGGCGAGTGAATTAGCGGCAAAGCTCTAAAGACTCTTTTGATAATAAGCTTTCACCTTTAAATCTTTCTTTTTTTCCTGCAATAAAGTGGATTGAAATTTAAGCAAACAGCTTTTAAACCAGATTACCCTGGTGGTTTACAAAATCATTTTACAACTAAATGAATTAAAGATTTTATCGTTGATTTACTTTTTTAGTAGATCTAAAACATAAACTCAAAAGGTCAAATTCAGAATAATATTAATATTTGACTTGAATATTCCGACTATTTTTTTTTGAAAATGAATTTTTCAGCAGAATTTTGTGTGTTTACTAATAACACCAAAACAAAAACTATTGTTGAGATTTTATTATAATTCAAAATTCCCGCAATATAATTCAATTTTATTTACATAATTATCATGAATTTTATTTATAAAAACACCAGATTTATATTCTATGCAGGGATTTTTACTGTCTTTTTAATTTCTAACCATAGTTGTCAAACGATAGATGATTTACAATCTGAATATTTATTATCAAAAAACAGAATAGATGATCTAAGTGTTAAGGTTAATTCTTTAACTGAGGAAATACTTCAACAAAAAAAAATTACTTCAGGTTTAGTTGAAGAAATTTCTCAATATGAAGAAGCTTTGTCTCAAAATTCTGATTTGTTACAGGATACAATTGATGATGTAAATAATATTGAAGATGCTTTAGAGACACTAAATGATGATGTCAATAATATTGAAGATAATTTAGAAACCATCTCAGATTATATTGGGGAAATGATCGAACAGTCTGGAGACTTATCTGGAGATTTAAATAATCTTTTAAATCAAGTTACTCAACTTGATGTAATAATTCAGAATCTTATGACCATAATTAATAATCTTGAGGAAAATCTTCATGACCACGATGATGCTGATGACTCAGATGATGACTCAGATGATGACTCAGATGATGACTCAGATGATGACTCAGATGATGACTCTGATGATGACTCTGATGATGACTCTGATGATACAGATAGTGACGATGATGATTCAGAAGATAATATTGAACCCAATATTTGTAGTGATTGTCCTCAGAAAATTCCAGGGAAAGATATTTTTATAACAGGGACATCTGAAACACAAGGATCGGTTTATTGGGTTAATGGACAAAAAAACTTAATAAATGTAAATTCTTTTGCAAGTGATATTTCAGTAAATAGTGGTAAAATTTTCATAAGTGGTTATAGCTATGGATCAGTAGCACATTATTGGGAAATAGATGGTCAAAATATAATTCAGAATGATCTTCCAGGGTTTCAAGGTGAAGCTCAATCTATTGTTGTAAAAGATAACAATGTATATGTTGGAGGATATTATTCACATACAGATGGAATGAGTGGGGCTTATTCTTGTTATTGGAAAAATGGAGTTAAATATGATAATTCACCAAGAAATGGTGACCATGGTGCTAGTGGTATCGCAGTCGCTTCTAATGGTAATGTTCATTTAGCGGGTTATTATTTAAATAATCACCACTTTGTCTTACCAGCATATTGGATAAATAATCAAAGATCAAACTTATCAAGACCAAATAATCAAACCGATGGAGAGGCAGTTACAGTAAAAATAAAACCAAACGGTACTCCAGTTTATGGTGGTACAATATCGCCTCCTCATAATTTTTTAGGCTCTGTAACTAAGCCCGCCTATTGGGTTGGAAGTCAAAGAAAAGTATGTGATATTGGGCAGGTACCAAATTGGCAAAACTCTGGAGTGCATGGATTGCATCTTGAAGGAAATGCTGTTTATCTGGCTGGTTGGACCATGAATATGGATGGGCAATATCCAACATATTGGAGAAATCAAACCAAACACCTTCTCCCAGGGGCAACAGTTAACGGAACACGATATGATCAAGGTAAAGCTACTGATATAGCTATTGTCGATGGAAAAGTTGTAGTTGTCGGAATGCTGACGGGTGCTCCCTTATTAAATTCTAATGGAGAACAATATGATTTTGGTGATGGGCCAGAAGTAAATAATGATACTGGTTATCCTTGTATATGGATAGATGGAACTATTCATGTTTTGGATACATTAGGGGATTTTGAAGTTGGAGGTTTTTTCATTAAATAATATATCAATAAACTTTTAAATTGAATAAATATTTCTTTTACATATTAATTGTATTTTCTTCATCTCTGTTTTCTCAGGAGTCAAGTATCATTTTTAATAGATTTAATCTTAGTGTTTTTAACCCGGCCTATGTAGGTGTCAATGGGTCAGCTATTAATCTTAATTCAAGAGTTCAATGGTTAGGAGTTGAGGATGCCCCTTTGACTAATTATTTAATTATTCATTTGCCTGAGAAAAAAAATGCAAGTTTGGGATTTACTATTCAAAATGATAGAGTTTTTGTTGAAAATAAATCACAGCTAACGATCGATTACAGTTATAAACTTAAATTATCTAACAATAGTTATGTTTCATTAGGACTTAAAGCTGGTGGAAGATTTTTTAATGTTAATTTCAATAAGATTCCAAGAATTTTTAATGAGTCAAATCAATCAATTTCATCACCTGGAAATTATTTTTCACCAATTTTAGGAGCTGGTATAAGTTATATTTCTAAAAAAGGTTTTCTTGGGGTTTCGGTTCCAGGATTACTAAACAGGATTGGCCTCAACCAAAATCAAGACTGGGAATTAACAAACAGAGATTACACGTATCTTCATGTAAGTGGAGGTGTTTACCTAAACTTATCGAATAAATTCTCTGTCAATCCATCCTTAATTTATAGATCAATTCCAAGGGAGCTCGATTTATTCAATTCAATTATTGAAATGGATTATAACGACAGATTTTCCTTGGGGTCAGTTTATACCAATAACAATACAATGGCGTTTTTCTTAAAATTAAAAAGCAAAAAAGGATTTCATATTGGTTATGGATACGAATTTTCAACAGCAAGTGATATGGAAGCAATTAAAAATTCAACCCACGAGCTAATGCTTCGTATTGATCTAAAGAGTAA
>MDSY01152792.1_pt1 | contig 10860 bp, 20 predicted proteins | sample 811131 | NCBI WGS metagenome assembly MDSY01 (sample SAMN05326643, study PRJNA326480) | marine metagenome | isolation source: seawater | place: Atlantic Ocean: South West | collected 2010
AAAGTAGGTAAACTAAGACGAACGATAGGAGAATACATAGATAAATACGGATTACAATGAACGATAAAGACAACAAACTAATCGCCCTGTTCATGGGGCTAGAAGAGGACGGCGTAGACGGCTACCTCGTAGACATGAACAAAGACTACGGCTACCAAATAGTGCACGAATCGTGCTTTCTATATCACTCATCATGGGATTGGTTGATGCCCGTAGTATATAAGATAGAGGATGGTGGACTCGATCCACATGAAATGATTGACAACGCATTAGGCAGTAGAAAAATTGAGGATGTACATGATACGTGTGTAACATTAATAAAAGCATATAACAATGAAGAAAAAGAAAACACAAAGCGGGTACGCTGAGTTTAACATGCAAGACTTTGCACGTAAGCTAGTAGTAGGGGTTAATCTGTCCCCCTCATCAAGAGAGATAAAAGAAACAATCAAAGAAAAAAACAAATCACTATCATGAAAGATTACGCAGTATACAGAGTACATAGAGACAACTACGAAAGGGATATCCTATTCACAGACCTGACAAGAGAAGAGGCAATGAGCCTAGTAAAGAACGCACCTAGTGAGAAAGATAGCATGGTGGTATTCGATGAGATGCCACGTGATATGTTATGGGGTAGAAAAGCATCAACATGAGCGAACAAGAATTTAACCCGTTAGATGGGTGGACAAAGGAGCAGATCAAATCTACCCTTAAGGCGCACACAAAAACGGAACTACTTAAGATTGCTATGCAATGGCGCATAGTAGCAGAAAATTATATGAAACAATTAGAACCAAACAACGATGACACTACAACACAAGATACAACAGACGGAAGTGATAGCTGATGCTATACAAAGACAAGAAAAAATTTATAGGTTTGATGATGGAGAGGGTTTACCATGTAACATACTACTTCCTACGCCACAAGTATGTGGCACATCAAGGCAACAACGCTCTTATGCTACAGATAAAGCAAAGGAGATACTAGCAGGGTTGTAACGACAACCTAGTGAGTGTCTGGATTCGGTCGTTCCGCATAGGGGGTGATGTCCCTGTGCATACTTCTTGATACAAGTACAGACCGACTGCTTTTGATTTGGTTTAGCAGGGGGGTTCGATTCCCCCCACTCACACTAATTAATACAAATACATAATGATACGTAGACGATACCCACAAGACAAATCACAAATAATAATAACCATTGCCTATTGGATAGGTGTAGTACTAATAATAACATACGCAAAATATGGATAAACAATCAACCGACTGGAAAGATCAGTCCTATGCTCCTTGCAACAACAGATGCATGGACGCGATGTCTTTGGTAAATACCTTCTCGGTACTAGTGACCGACTACAAGAAAGGTAAAATAACCCAAGACGACTTGTATGAAAAACTCATGACCCTTCACGAGGATTGTGATAGCTATGGTTTCGTTCATGACAAATAGCGAAGCCATCAAAATTATCATTAGCCACGACCGAACCGCAAACTGCTTATCAAGTGAGTGCGCTGTTAATATGTGCCTAGTAGACGTGTCGTCATACGGCGTAGACGAGTGGGTAACTTGGTCGAACCAAAGTGTTATGGAGATATTTCGTAATACTGCGGACGAGGTGCTTAGTGATATCATGAACGAAGTTGAGTCCCGATCCGCAGGGGAGGACATTATAGATGAACTCTTAGGCACGGCTCAGACAGAACGAATAGACTATAAACAAGCATTAGTTGGCATGAAGGAGGGATCTCTAAGGTACTTCAAAGCGCTATCTATATATACAAAAATACATGAAAACGTGAAAGAAAAGTACTATTTAGAGTACTGAAAATTAGGAAAACTACAAGACAATTAGTACATTTACAAACAATTAAATTCAATTAAACCATGAGTAACTACAAGTTTAAGACCACGAACATACGTGGCAAACAGTACGTCGAAGTGAACGAGCGTATAAAATTCTTTCGTCAAGAAGAGGAGTATAAAAACTGGACAATATCGACAGAGTTTACAGTGATGGATTCGGATCAGTGCGTATGCAGAGCAATTATTGCCGACCAAACTCAAAGAATAATATCTAGTGGTCACGCACACGAAACACAAGGCAGTAGCAATATTAACAAAACAAGCTACGTTGAGAACTGCGAGACATCAGCTATTGGTAGAGCGCTAGCTATGATGGGTATTGGAATTGACACGTCGATTGCGTCAGCTAACGAAGTGAATGAGGCTATTGCAAAGCAAGAAAGCACATCACTATCATCAAAACCTCAGAAGTCCACCCCCAGTAAAGGAGCTTCCAAACCTAGTGGAGGCGCTACGAAACCTACTTCAGAGAGAGACCCAGAGCTAATGAGCAAGGCAATAGACTACATAAAGTCTCAGACAGATAAAGCAAAAGCTTTTAAGTTCTTTATGGACAAGAAAGGCGACCAACTTACAGAGAAGCAAATTGAGGGCATTAAGAAGTTTGTCCGATGAGCTTAAGAGATAGACTAACAGAAAAGGTGGGCAAGGGTCACTTGTCCTACTCCTCCATCAAGTATGCTCTTGGAGACATGCGTCTATGGGAGATGAAGATGAGGGGGCAAATTAAATACACCTCCGACGCTTTAGTTTTTGGAACTCTTTACGACATGCTGTTGTTTGAAAGAGACAAAGCTGTGAGCGAATATCAAGTTATAGATGCCGATGAGATATTAGCTGGGTGCTCACAAAAAACTCAAGACTCTAAAAGCCCTCACTTAACCAATGAGTACAAGAGCATTAAGGGTGGTATGGAGACTGATGCTGAATCAAAAGGCAAAACTTTAGTTTCTGCTAGTGACTGGAAAAAAGCTAACGAAATGATTGAACGCCTAGACGCTTGTGGACTTACCGATAGTTACCTTAAAGGTAAGTATCAGGTTGAGTTTAATGAGGAGATTGATGGTGTGCCCGTTAAAGGCTTCCTTGATTGCTTAGGCGATGGGTTTATAACCGATAGCAAGAGCGCGCGTAGTGTAGATAAATTCCGATACGATGTTAATAGTTGGAGTTACGATATACAGGCGTACATATACACCAAAGTCTTTAATATAAAAGACTACTACTGGGTGGTTCAGGAAAAAGCCTTTCCTTTTTACCCTGCCCTTGTTAAGTGCTCAGACGAGACACTATTCAGAGGAGAGATGAAGTTTCACCAAGCCCTTGAGAACATTGAAAAGTGGTTGAAAGACGGCACACAAACACAAACACATTATGCGGAGTTTACTGTATAAAATTGGAAAAATCTTGCTTTATGTAGGGTTGTTCCTTATCTTTGATCACCTGATATACGACTACATATTGTCGTGATCTTTTTTTTAACCTTTTAATTTACTTTATTATGAGTGATGTTAAATACGATAGCGTACTTGTTGGGTACGCTGAAGAGCCTCGATACACTGAGGATGGAAAAATTATGGGCTGGGGTGTGCGCTTTAAAGCACACGAGCTAGCTGAAATGGCAGAGAAATATGCCACCCCTATTAATGAGCAGGGACAAGGAGGTAACGTTTACCTAACCTTATTCCCAGCAAAAAGTGGGAAGTCTTGTTGCAGATGTTATGATTATAACAGCGAAGCAGCAAAAGAAAAGAGAGCAGCAAAAGAAGCTGCTTCAGAAGAGGTGACGAATGACTTGCCATTCTAATAAACCTTTAATTAAACACATGTGCGTTCGTGTTGCGTTTAAAAAATCTAAACGTATTCACGAGCGCGATATGTGGATAGTAACGGTGTTCGACACACCTTCAGACATTATGCGATATTCAATAAGAGCTATGAAACAACTAAAAGATAAGCTTTTTACTAAAAAAGCAAAAGACAAAGAGCTTATAGTGCGCAAGGTGTTGGAGGTTGTCGAACTTAATCACTCAAATTTAACAATAGATGAACACAAGAGACAGTATAGAAAACAAATGTCGTCAGCTTAAAGAGTTGTTACTGAAAAAGAACGACGCCTATGGGAACTCCGCTTTGGAACCTTTAGGCGTTTTTTCTTCTGCTAACGCCTCGTCTGGCATAAAAATCAGACTTGATGACAAGCTAAAAAGAATAGCAAACGCAGGTCTTGTTGAAGACACGGAAGACACATTAATAGACATCGCAGGATATATCATCTTGCTAATGATTGCAAAAGACAATGAAAGTAACAATATTCAAAAACGTATACGAGAAGAACGACCCTCATCACATAGGAATGACAAAAGCGCTACAGCGCATACAGGAGGGGAATTCAAAGTTGATTATAGATCAGATACGTGAGGGAGATAAAGACAAGAAGCTGTCCCTACCAGTTGTATTGTTTAGTGGGGAATTTTCAAAGAGGAATGATGACGCTCTTTTTGAGCACTCTGGATTCATTGTTCTGGACTTTGATCACGTTGAAATTGATGCGGTCAAGACTGCCCTTAGTACTGACGAGTATATCTATGCTTGCTGGGTTTCTCCGTCTGGTGACGGTATCAAAGCGCTCGTTCAGATAACCAACCCTGAAAGACACAGAGATCACTTTAGAGCCTTAGTTAAATACTTTGAAAGGCAGTATGGATTAGAGCTAGACGAATCTGGAAACAACGAGTCAAGAGCCTGCTTTGAGTCTTATGACCCAGAGATAACTATTAAGGGTGAATGGAAAAAGTTTGGAGCCTTTACGTCAGAGAAGGCTGAGGCTCAGGTAGCTACGAACGAAGCATATGACTACACGGACTATATGAAGCTCAATTTAGCTGCGAGGATGATTCGCAACGCGGAGGATGGAGACAAACATAGTAGCTTGATTAAGGCGGCAACCTTGTGTGGCGGGTTTATAGCTGCTGGACGCATGGAGGAAGATGAAGTCTTTAGGGTTTTGTTTAGGGAAATCTCCAAGAGAGACATAGAGTCCGAAGATTCAGCTAAATCAGCTATTGTAGACGGCATAGAAAAGGGTAAGACTATGCCTATCCGTGAGATTATAGACTGCGAAAAAAGCGCTCAACGTGAGATGCTTATTAACGACGGCGACATGTCTTTTATCTCATCTGATGATGAGGACTTTAGGTGGATTGACGACTTCTCTCAGGGTAAAATAGAGGTAGGATTAGACACTGGAGACAAGGCTTTAGACGAACACTTTAGATACAAGAAGGAGTTTGTTATTATGAATGGTCACTCTAACGTAGGTAAAACCACTACCGCACTGTATCTAATAGCTAATGCAGCTATACGTCATGGGTGGAAGTGGGCTATATACTCTTCGGAGAACCGCACGGCTTCCGTAAAAATGCAACTAATGCAGTTTGCAATGGACCGAAAGGTTGGTGACATGTCTTATAGTCAACGAAAGCAAGCTTATAAATGGGTGCAAGAACACTTCACTATCATCAATAACAATCAGGTTTACAGCTATTCTGACATAATTGTCTTCATGGAAAAGATTATGAGGCAACAACAGATAGACGCAATCTTTGTTGATCCTTACAATAGCTTAAAACTAGACATGAAAGGTAGCAATATAGGTACTCACGACTACCATTACGAAGCTGCATCTGAATTCTTAACGTTTAGTAAGGCTAACAACGTAGCGGTGTGGTTAAACATGCATGCTGTTACAGAGGCTCAGAGACGTAAGGGTGCTGACGGATTACCTATTGCTCCTTATGCTGAAGACACCGAGGGTGGAGGCAAGTTTGTAAACAGATGTGATTGCTTTATAACCATACATAGAAAAGTTCAATCTCCTGACCATAGCATAAGGAAACTAAGCGAAGTTCATGTAAGGAAGGTTCGAGAAACAGAGACGGGAGGTAGCCCAACTTCTCTTGACGAGCCGTATAAGCTGGTTATGAATCTGTCGCACACTGGATTCACTTCATGGGGAGGTGTAAGTAAACTGTTTCAACCTATTGAGTTTCAACAAGCTAAAGCGCTACCCATAAACTTTGACTTTAGCTCTTGACTTCTCGGTTTTTCTGAAGTAACTTAGTTAAATGAAGAGAAAGAAAAGATCCTCTACAAAGAAACAAACTTCCAAAAAAAAACAACTAGGTCGGTACGCTTCCTCTATTGAAAAGTATTGCGCGGATCAGTTGAAAGAATCTGGGTTAGCTTTCGATTATGAGGAGACAACGTTCGAGTTGCAGAGTAGTTTTAGGTTTCCTAACAAATATTTTAAGATGACTCCAAAAGGGAAAGAAATGAAAGATAGAACAGACTCTGTTGTTCTCCCTATCAAGTATACTCCTGATTTTATGGGTAGGAAACACAACTGGGTTATAGAAACAAAAGGGTATCTCCCCTCTCATCATGATTTTTCTATGCGGTGGAAACTTTTTTTACACCATTTAGTTGGTTTGGAGAGTGATTATATTGTATTTTTAGCAAAGAATAAAGGTCAAGTAGACAAATGCATTCAAGAAATAATACAATCTATAAAAAATGGAGATATCTAAACTGAGCTGGTATTACGCAACAGCGTGTAATAGGGTTCATACAGTCGTTGATGAATTCTATGAGTCAGTTCACACCGAAGAGGGTTTGCCTCAGGAGTGCAGAGATGTTATAGATCAGGCAATGGAGAGAGTTACGGTAAACATCGAAGAGGAATTAAGTTTAATTAAATCCGCACTTGATGAGCACCTTGAAAGTAAGTGAATACAAGAAGAGAAAGTCTTGGGCTAACGGGATGGAGTCTGAAGAAAGGTGGTTAAGAATTCACCCAGAGGCAGAGAAGACAGACTACAAAACTGATAGGTATAGACACGTTGACTTTTGGCACGGACCTAATCAAACAGAAGGCGTTGACGTCAAAGGAAATAAACCTCCCGAAGCAATATGCCTTGAGTTTAAAAATGTTGCAGGAGAGAAAGGCTGGATGCACGGAGACGCTAAATTTATAGCTGTTGAAATTTTAGGCTTTACTGGCTTCTTCCGTTTTGACAGACAGGAGTGTTTAAATTGGTGCAGGGCTTTCGTTTCTAAGGAACATGTATCAAAATACTCTCTTTGTCATCACAAACTATACACTAGGTCTAAATGGGGAAAGAAAGATGTGGTTACCAGCGTAACTATTCACGATCTAGCAGACTTAGCAACACTAACATATATCCCTTGGGATGAGGAGGATATAGTCAAAGCTGGGGGAGCTAAAACCTCCGTAAAATATAACCATCCGATTACTGGTGAGGTTATGGTTTTTGGAGTATCTTAGCAGCCCCTTTTTTTTAATTTGTAAAACAATTTCTAACATGAAAACACCTAAGGAAACACCTTGGGGTGAGGTTGGTTACGCTACATTTAAGCGTACCTATGCCCGCCCAACAAAAGGCCGCACAGAAGAATGGCCTGAAACTATAGAGCGCGTAATAGAAGCGTGTAACAAACAGCTTGGCTGCGACTTTACTGCAGAGGAGCAAGACGATGTACGCAACATGATGCTGTCCTTAAAGGGTACCGTAGCTGGGAGGTTTTTATGGCAGCTAGGAACTAAAACTGTTGATCGTTTAGGGTTGCCTTCTTTGCAGAATTGCGCATTTACGGTTGTTGACGAGCCTATACGACCGTTCACTTGGACATTCGAAATGTTAATGTTAGGGTCTGGCGTTGGCTTTAACATACAAAGGGAGCATGTTTATCAGCTACCAAAAGTATTAAAGAAAGTAAAAATTGTTAGAGAAGACGTAAACGATGCAGACTTTATTGTTCCTGACTCTAGGGAAGGGTGGGTAGAGCTGCTCAAGAGAGTTTTAGAATCTTCTTTTGTTACAGGAGAGGGGTTTACATTTGCCACGCATTTAATACGATCTAAGGGATCTAAAATAAAAGGGTTTGGAGGCACTGCAAGCGGCCCTCAAGATTTAGTCTGGGGCATGGAGGAAATTAACGGAGTGTTAAACAGCAGAGCAGGGAAAAGACTAAGACCTGTTGACTGTTTAGACATAATGAACATTATAGGCAAGATTGTTGTTGCAGGTAACGTGCGACGATCTGCACAGATTGCACTTGGAGACCATGATGACTTAGACTTCTTAAGGGCAAAGCGCTGGGACCTAGGCGGCATACCTAATTGGAGAGCTATGAGTAACAACTCTGTTATCTGTGAAAACACAGACGACCTCCAAGAGGAATTTTGGGAGGGATATAAAGGTAACGGAGAGCCTTACGGATTAATTAATCTGTCCGCTTCTCGTAGGATGGGTAGGGTTGGAGAGGTTCAATACCCAGATCCAGAAGTAATGGGATTTAATCCTTGTGCAGAGCAATCCTTAGCGCCATATGAGACGTGCTGCCTAGCTGAAATATACCTACCTAACATAGAGTCAGAGAAAGAGCTTAAGCGTGTAGCAACACTCTTATATCGTATTAACAAGCATAGCCTTGCTATTCCTTGCTCTTTGAAAGAAACAGAAGATATAGTTCATAAGAACATGAGAATGGGTATAGGCGTTACTGGATACCTTCAAGCAACAGAAGAGCAACGCAAATGGCTTTCGATATGTTACACGTATCTTAGGGAATATGACAAAACTTACTCAAGCCTTGCGGGACTTCCAAGATCTATCAAACTTACAACAGTTAAACCCTCTGGAACGCTGTCTTTACTTGCTGGCGTTACATCAGGAGCACACCCTGCTTTTGCCCAACACTACATTAGACGAATTAGAATGTCTGCGGATAGCGAGTTGGTACGAGTTTGCCGAAATAACAAATATGACATAGAGTATGTAAGAAACTTTGACGGGACCGAAGATCACTCAACGGTGGTTGTTAGCTTTCCTTGCAAGTTTCCTAAAGGAACAGTTCTTGCTGAAGACATGTCTGCTATAGATCAACTAGAGGTTGTCAAAAGGCTACAGACGGAATGGAGCGACAACGCAGTGTCGGTAACTATATACTATAGAAAGGAAGAGCTAGACAAAATACGTAAATGGCTTAGTGATAACTACGTTAACGTTAAGTCTGTTTCGTTTCTTTTACATAACGATCATGGGTTTGACCAAGCGCCTTTAGAGGCAATAGATCAAAAGACATACAAAACACTTAAATCTAAAGTGACACCAATAACTTCTTTAACTGATATTAAAATGGAGGATATTGAAATTGCTGATTGTGCTGGCGGAGCTTGCCCTGTACGATGAAAAGGTTTGATCAATGTTGGGTAACACAATTACACTACTTAAATAAAATACAATGAAAGACAATTTAGAAGTTATAAATAAAATAGTAAAAAACATACATTGCATTGTGGGCATACCCATGATAAACACAAGAAGACATCCGCACTCTCAGTTAAGAGCAGCTATTGCAATGGCTTTAGCCCCTCGTTTTAATAGCATTGAAATATCTAAGAGTCTTCAAAGAGATAGAACAGCAGTGAGTTATTATAAGAAAAACCATAAATCTAACTTGCTTTACTGGAAAAACTATAAGCAGTTTTACGATATTGCTGAAGAGCAAGCAATGTCTGTTTTTGAATTTGAGACAGACAAAATTGACTTAGCAATAATAGACAAAAAGATAGAGATGCTATTAGATCAACGTAAAAAAATTATACAAAAGTAGCCTACCACTTTACTTTGTTTGCCCAGTATGCTGCGCTCATTGGTCCTCGCGCTATGTTTTTACGATGGCGAGCTTTAAATGACTTAGCTCTTTTTGTCATTTTTCTATCTCCAGTCTTACCTTGCTGTCCAAAACGAATAAGTTTTATTTTACCCCCAGACTTAGCTACTACAACGTGAGATTTTTTAGGGTGACTAGGAGTGCGCTTAGGTTTATTGTAGCCGCTGACTCCAGCTCTTGTTAGTCTTGCGTCTTTCTTTTTTGTTTTCATTAGAATGCGCTCATTATAATTTCATCCACAGCTTGTTGAACATCGTTTTCATTGGCCTCTAATTGCATCATAATGTTAGCCTGAAAACGCTTGACTTCATCTCCGTCACTAAATACAATAACCGTAGGCACAACTACAATTTTGTGTTTTTTTTGCATGTCAGGGTTTGCGACTATATCTATGCGCCTGCCTTTACAGTCGCTAAGATTGTCTAACCAGTCAACACTGTTGGTAGTATTAAAGCTAGCGTTAAACTCTACAACACATATTCCTGAGTTAGGAATGCTGACGGGGACAGGGACAGCATTTACATACACAGCTGCCGAAAATAAAGTAAGCGACGCAACAGCCGCAAGAATTGTTTTCATGTTTCATCATTTTAATTGATCAATTTTTCTTTCAATATTTTTTAAGTCTTCTTTTATTTCTATAACATCTTCTTGAGTGGTCATGATTGTTTGCCTTACAAGTTGATCTTTCATGTCAAACTCCATTCGTGTTATCTCTGGTGCAGTTGGTATAGGTAGTTCCTTTGCTTCCGCTATGTCTGCCTGAAGAGCAAACCACATAGCTATTAAAGAGCCTAACCCCGCCACTCCTAGACCTATTGTTTTTAGATCTAATGTTACCTCTGTTTTCTCCCCTATCTGATGTGCCATATTTACTTGATTACATAATTTATTCCCATTGTTAAACTCCCTAAGGGTCTTCCCCAGTACTCGCTAAAGTTTCCCTCCGCAAACAAACCTAAGTGCTTACCTATGTTAGCCCCGAAAACAATACCTGCGTTATAGTCTACCCATGTATCTCCTACTACTCTTGCATAAGAGTACTCTTCATCCCCTAGCTCTTTGTGATAAGGCATTACATTTACCCATGAGTGCAACCAGAAGTCTTCTGAGTAATGGTAGAAATCTGCACCGATAGCTGCAGAAAGCTGATATTGATTAGGAAGCTGTCTACGTATATCTCTATTGTAAGTGTTTACTATAGATCCATATTGATATCGTCTAAATTCTGA
>MDSY01099354.1_pt1 | contig 10852 bp, 11 predicted proteins | sample 811131 | NCBI WGS metagenome assembly MDSY01 (sample SAMN05326643, study PRJNA326480) | marine metagenome | isolation source: seawater | place: Atlantic Ocean: South West | collected 2010
CAGACAGAGAGCGAGCGAGCGAGAGAGAGAGAGAGAGAGAGAGAGAGAGAGAGAGAGCGAGCGAGAGAGAGAGAGAGAGCGAGAGGACATGTGTGGGGCAAAGTGGGAGTGAGAGTGAGAGTGAGAGCGGGAGACTCGAACCTGCTCTTCGACTGTCTCCTGGAGCTGCAGCTGATGCGCCTTGAGCTCAAGCTCCTCCTGGAGGCTCGCCACGCGCTCGCCACGTTTGCGGCAAGCCTCGAGGTCGGCGGCGAGCTTCTCGAGCGCGCCGCTCGCCTCGCCCAGCTTGGCGCGCACCTGCTGCAGCGTGGCGAGACGGGAGAGGACGCCCGCAGTGCCGCGCGCGCGCGAGCCGCCGGTGAGCGTCCCTGCCGGGTCGTAGAGGTCGCCCTCGAGGGTGACCGTCTTGACGCGGAGGGTCTCGCAGACGGTGCGCGCCGCCTGCTGGTCCGCGCACACGATCCCGCTCCCGAAGACGTAGGCCATCGCAGGCGCAAGCTCGGCGGGGTACTCGATGAGATTGAGCGCGAGATCCGCCTTGTCGGCGCCGACGAGCTTCTTGGCCTCGGCGACGACGGAGGGTGGTAGGGGCTTCGGGGAGATCTTGGAGAGGGGGATGAGCGTCACGCGGCGCTGCAGCTGCCCCTTGGTGAGCAGCAGCATCCCCGTCTTCTCGTTGTCGACCACCACCTGGTGGAGGCGGCCGGCGGCGAACGCCTCGAGCGCCGTCGCATTCTTGCCGTCGCGCACGCTCAGGTTGGCGGCGACGGTGCCCTTGACGCGGCGGCGGTCCCACTTCTTCTCCGGGTCCGCGTACTTGAAGTCCAGGTGCGAGAGCGTCGACGCCATCTCCTCCTCCTCCCGCGAGAGCGCTGACGCTTGCTTGCGCGCCGCCTGTGGACAAACAAGGTCAGAATTCGCTGCATGCATCTATGGGGTGGGGTGGGGTGGCATGTGGGCAAACGTGGTTTGGTGCCTCAGTCAGAGCTGGGGAGTGTGCGTGAGAGGGGTGTGCGTGAGAGGGGTGTGCGTGAGAGGGGTGTGCGTGAGAGGGGTCTCGCCTCGTGCTCGGCCGTGAGCCTCGGCTCGAGGGTCTCGTCATGCTTCTCCGCGGCGAGCTTCTTGCGGATTGCGCCGACCGCGTCGCTCAGCTGCGCGTGCGCCTTGTCCGACTTGCCGCCCGCCTTCTTGGCGGCGCCGAGCCTCTTCTCGAGCTCCTTGGCCTCCTTGGCCAGGTGCTTCTCCTTGAGCTGCGCAGCCTTGAGCTCCGTCTCGTGCGAGCTCACCGCGGCCGTCACGTCGGAGAGCTGGAAAAAAGAGAATTAATTTCTGACATATGGGAGAAATGGGGGTCGCCACATATGGGGAAAAGGGTGTGTTGGCGATTTTACTCAAAAAAAGAATGAATTTCTGACATATGGGAGGAATGGGGTCGCCACATATGGGAAAAAAGGAATGTTTGGGTTTGTACCTGCCCCTGGAGGTTCTTGACGCCCTCGCCCACGACGCCCGAGCTCATCCCCATGTCGGCCTCGTACTGCGTCTGCTTCTGCCTGAGCGACTGCGCGCGCTCCGCGTGCGCCGCGCGCGCCCTCTCCGCCGACGCGCACGCCTTGAGGTGCTCGGCGCCCAGCGACTTCTCGGAGACCTCGAGCTCCTTGATGGAGCTCGAGACGCCCTCGCGCGTGCCCTCATCCGCCTCGACGAGCTGCCGCAGCTGAGAGAGCTCGGTGCTCACCTTGACGAGCTGCTTGCCGAGCTCCTGCTCGGCAGCCTCGAGCGCGTGCAGCTCCGCAGTCCCCTCCTTGGCCTTCCGAGATTGGATCTCAAGGATCTCCCGCTTGAGTCGGCCGGCCGTCTCCTCGCACCCCTTGATGGCCTCCTCGAGCGACGCCTTCTGCTCGTCGCCCTCGGCGTGCGTCGCCTCGCACGCGAGCTTGGCCTCGAAGGCCGCGTAGTAATCGTACGCCTGGCAGAAGCGAGCGAGACTCTCGACGCCACTCGCCAGCCCAGTGTACTCGAGGTAATCAGCACGCTCGGCGCCGAGCTTCTCGAGGCGCGGCGTGATGTCCTCGTTGATCACACGCTTGATCTCATCGAGCTTGGACTCCTTCTTCTCGATGGTCTTGATCGCCTGCTGCTTCTTCATCTCGAACATCCGCGTGCCCGCAGCCTCCTCGATCAGCCCGAGAATCTCGATAGGCTTCATGTTGAGCACTTTGGTGATCCGTCCTTGCATGATCTACACACGCGCACAGCAAGGGCGTCACGTCGCACTCGGCATGCGAAGACGAGCTCTGCTCGGTCAGCACGCACAATGCGCTCCCCCCCCATCACTCGCGGGAGCGCGCATTCAAGGCGGCGACAACGATGGGAGGCAAAGGAACGGGAGGCAAAGGAACGGGAGGCAAAGGAACGGGAGGCAAAGGAACGGGAGGCAAAGGAACGGGAGGCAGAAACGGGAGGCAGAAACGGGAGGCAAAGGAACGGGAGGCAAAGGAACGGGAGGCAGAAACGGGAGGCAGAAACGGGAGGCAGAAACGGGAGGCAGAAACGGGAGGCAGAAACGGAGGCAGAAACGGGAGGCAGAAACGGAAGGCAAAGGAGCGGGAGGAAGCCAAGTTTCGCGGCTATACACGGTGGGCGATTTTGGGGAGGCCGAGATGGAACTCCTCATATAGAACTCCTCATATACATACTGCGCACCAGGAAGTGAGGGTTGTTGACGTTGAGCTGTACAGAGTGGAAGAGGTTCTGCACGCGCTGGAGCTGCGCAGTCGAGCCGTTGATCAAGTACTTGTTGCGGCCACCGACGGCCACCTGCCGACAAGAGGGGTAGGGCCTCGCGCTCTCAATGTGCGCACGCTTCCGATGCACACCGCACTACGTCGCACGATTCCCCCTTTGGGCATTGCCGTTTTCCGTGGCGCACTCTCGACGTGTGTGCGCACAGCTCAAAGGGAAGGCGGCGGCTCTCGCGCTACAGACGCACAGCGCCGAGTGCACACCTGGCGCGTGACGGTGATCTGATTGTAATGCTCGTACCCGTGCGGCGACAGGTTACGGTCCGAGTTGTCAAACACAAGAGTCACACTCGCACGGCTGACGCCAGCCTGACCCTGCTTATAGATGAGCTCGTTCAGGTTGCTCGCTCGCACCTGAGGGAGAGAGGAGTTGGGCGGGTGCGGAGGTAGGGATAGGGCGTGCAGCTCCAACACCCAGCCGCGCACGCCCGCCCTCACACACCTGAGAGAGATTCGAAATGCCTAGGACGAAGCAGATCGAGTCGAGAACATTCGACTTGCCACTGCCGTTGAGCCCGGTGATGGCGTTGAACTGGGAGTCGAAGCCGGAGATGACGGTGCGTGTCGCGTACGACTTGAAACCGTCGAGCACGATCTCGATGATGTGCATCCCTGCTGCTGCTGGACGAGCTCCAGGGCCCTTGCCGCCGAGATGGATTGAAAGGACTTGGCGCTGGCCGGTTTAACTTACCTTCTCCCGCTTCCTGACAAATTAGACCCCTCGAGCCTCATCATCAGCTTTTATTCGCTGCCACTTTTTTATACTGGAAGCATGTCGGGAGCACTGTACCGACGGCTCCAGGCCAAGGCCGACGCTGCGCGCAAGGCCAAGGAGGAGGCGGCAGCCGCTCAAGAGAAGGCGGCCGCGGATGCACAGGTCAAGTCGCTTGCTCCTGCGCCTCCTGCTCCAGGGCCGCCACCGGGACCGCCACCGGGGCCACCACCGGGACCGCCACCGGGACCGCCGCCACCGGGACCACCTCCTGGCGCTCCACCTGGACCGCCACCGGGACCGCCGCCACCGGGACCGCCTCCTGGCGCTCCGCCTGCACCGCCATCGGGACCGCTTCCTGGAGCGCCACCCGTCGCCCCCGTGCCATCAAGTTTGGCTCCAAATGTCTCTGCACCAAATGTCGCTGCACCAAATGTCGCTACACCAGATGTCGCCGCATCCGCTCTGCAGTCATCCTTCCTCCCACCGCCGAGCGCGGACCCGCTCTTGGCGGCTCAGTTCTGGTACTACCTCGACAACCACGCCCAGCAGCAAGGGCCATTCGACGCCTCAAGTATGCGCCAGTGGCTTTTGGATGGATATGTACTCGCGTCTACGCAAGTGGCGCCTTCGTATCATGGTGAGGTGCCAACGGAACACTGGGCGCTCTCGGCCTTTTGGAGCGATCCGATGGGTGCAGCATTCGGAGGTGTCGCGTCCGACGAGGCGCTCCACTCAGCACGCTCAGACCAATCGGCTTCTAAACACAAGGGAGGGAGGCCGTCGCCGTATGCGAGGCCTGGTGAGATTGGCCCTCCCGGCAGAGGCGGCGGCAGAGGCGGCGGCAGAGGCGGCGGCGGCGGCGGCGGCAGAGGCGGCAGCGGAGATGGGGGCAAGGGTGGGGGCAAGGGTGGGGGCAAGGGCGGGAAATACGTTCCTCCACATTTGCTCAAGTATCAGACAATTGCCGCAATGGGCTCCGACCGGCCGCGCTTTATCGGCGCCGGCGACCACATTGGCTTCCATGAAGGCGGCCGTCCCAAGCACAACGCCAAGGGACCAAAGTAGGCGTAGGCGTGTCTTCGTCAGTCAGTACGAATGTGCTTAAAGTCAAAGTACAAAGTAGAGTTGTCGACTTAGATTCAGAAAAAAAAAACGTCCTCGCCTGGTTCTTATTCTTATACATACAGGCATACAGCAGATACTCAGCCTCGATCCTGCTTCGTTTTGTATTTGTGCACGAGTACAGTATTGGCTCTTGAGTACAAGCTCACCCCGGCGCGCCCTTGTATAATGTATGTTACACGTTATTATGTAAAGGAAAAGGGAGCCTAAAGCCTATTATTATCTTATTCAGTATTCAGTATTGAGTACAGTATGGAGTATTGTACACATCGCACAATCAACGTGTACCTATGTACCTATGTAGGAACCTACAGTACTCTACATATATATAAATCAAACGGGGGACGAACCACGGAAACGACACGCAGGCAAACATGAGGACACCACTCCTAAGAGCTAAGAGGGGAGGTTCCCTACTAAATTACCTTGATCAGACTCATGAGACAGCTTGATGAAATCAGTACACGACAGCATGGCGCGAAGATGTCTCTTGGTGATGCTGTTCGCTCAGCTGCAGGTGTCGGTGGCGGCGGCTCCGGCTGTGGTGGCGCAAGTGCACGTGGCCGTGGCGCCTGCTGCCGCCGCGCTCGCCATACCCCTCGCTCCGAGCGCCACAGCAGCGCTGGCGGCGAGCGCGCTCGCCGCTGCCGCTGCGTTCGCTGCGGGCGAGGCTGCAGGCGCTGGGAGTGCTGAGGTGGCTCGTTCGGCATACGTTGCGGCGGCTGAGGCGGCCGAGAGCTCTCTCCGCGCCGCCGGTGACAGCGCCTCCCTCGCCACAGCCATTGCTGAGCGAGCGCTCGACGGCATTGTCGTTCAATCGATGCTTGGCAACATTGGCAAGATGTTCGAGGCGCTGGAGGCTGCCAAGAAGGGCGCGGTCGAGTCGTTTGAGGTTGCGTCGCGCGTGGCGAGGGAGGCCCAGAAGATGGCTGGCGAGGACTGGGGCCGCCGTGCCACCAAGGGCGCAGACAACCTCAAGGAGATGGCGGGAAAAGTGGGTGCAGACTTCCAGGAACGAGTACACAAGCAGATGACTGACGTTGCCTCCAAGCTGCCCGTCTCTCCGGAGATCAAGGGTATGCTGGAGCAAGGTCTCGCCGGCAACCCAGAGCTCATCGCCAACATCCGCGATAAATTGAAGGATCTCCCGGGCGAAGCGCAACGCGATTGGGTTCTAGAGAAGTTAGCCGGAATGCAGGCAGGATTTAGCTCTGGCATGAAAGGCATCGGTCAGGGAGAGGGCGAGAGTAATGTGGTGGAGGAGATTGATGGCACCATCTCCACCACCGTCACGCCGGTCGACGACTTTGACGTGAGCGACGCGCGGCAAGGCGAGAATTCGAAGAGGTTCGCACTCGGCGGCGCGGCGGGCGCTGCGTTCGCTGCAACGGCACTGGCGGGGTTCGGCTCACTTCACTGCAGAGAGGGGAGCAATCGGCTCGGGCTCAGGCGACGATCTCATCAGCGGTGATGCGCGCGAGATCTGGCGCGCGCATGAAATATTGGTACTCTACAGACTCAGACCCAGACGTTGAAATAAAAATTGTACAATTTGTATACGTATTGTATTTCGTATTAGGAAGCTCAACCTAAGTATCAACGTATCATCATAATGATAATCCCAATAATGTACAAATTATTCAAGTACGCATCATAAATGCATATCGCACGTATTCGTATAGGTATACGTGTGAGGTTCCGTATACACATGTATAGACTTTCAGAACGAAATTCCAAATGGTCTCATCAGGCATATTATAATATTTATATCAAATATTTATATTAATATTGATATTAATACATGAAATTTCAGAAATATCTCTAATACTGTAGACGACGACATACATGTTCAACGATGGCTCCGCGGTGGAGTGCATCCTTGATCCTAGGAAGATTTGGCCATGTGAGGCGCATTCTCGAGCAAGTAGGAGCGCAGCTGCTCGAGCGCACGGTACCGATGCGAGATTGTATTCTTCTCAGCCTTGTCCATCTGTGCGTACGTTTCGTCATACCCATCCGGTTGAAAGATCGGATCCCAACCAAAGTCAGTGGGTCCACGCGCAGGGACAATGGTCCCATGGGTGCGTCCGGCGAATGTGATCGGTTGAGACCCGGGTCCCGCGCTGAAGGCAAACACACAAAGCGCGTACCCGCTCTTGTCGTCGTATGCAGAGAGCAGATTGTTGAGGCCAACATGACCAGTCTTCTCTAGGAACCATTTGATGTAGGGACCTGGGAGCCCACCGAGAGCGTTGAAGCATAGAGAGGTGTCCTCGACGAAGACGGGGCCACCTACCTGCTCTGCGGCAAGCTCGCACTTTCTTGCCGAGATCTCCTCGGGCTCTCCCTGCAGCTCGGGAAGGTCGAGCTTCTTGGAGACAATGTCGATGGGCAACGAGTTGGCGCCGAGGATGGCGCGCACCTCCTCGAGCTTCTTGGCGTTGCCGGTGACGAAGGTGACCGCTGCACGGCTCATCGTCTCGTGGCCCACCGCTCTGCACAGCACGGCGAACAGCACGGCGAGGCGCAGCGCCGACCTGGAGCGCGGAATGGCAGCAAAAGGATGGCCAGCGAGTGCGGCTTGATATTACATAGGTACAGGTAAAAATGAACATGTACAGAAAGAGTTTTTTTTTCTACATCGACGCTTGGCGAAGGCCACCGGCTGTGTCCGCTGCCGAGCATGTTGGCGGTAGTAGCCTTGCTGCTCTTGGTGCACGGATGGGCGGTGGGTGCGCTCTCGGTGCAGCCGTACGAGGCGTACCAGGCTCACCCCACCAAGCGCGCCAAGGCATCGAGAGCCGCGTTCAAGACAGCAGGCGGGATCGTCTACATTCGCGATTTTCTCACCGACGACGAATTCGACGAGGTGCGTGGAGAGGGCCGTCGGCTCCGAGGCAAGGCGAAGCGTGAGAAGGACTCGATCGCCATCGGCCGCCTCGGCCGCTGTGTCGACCGCCGCTCGCCCACGCACAAGTTACTCACGTCTGCCGCAATCTCCGATCGTCTCTGCGAGCTGCTCGGCGAAGAGTACGAGGCGAGCGAGTACCCGATCGAGCTGCGGCACTACCCACGGGGCGCGCAGATGGAGTGGCATCGAGACGATCTCCTCTTCTCCCCAGCGCAATGTGAAGTCGTCCTCACCCTCGAGAATGACTCTGACTCTCGTACCGAATGGTTCGATGGCCTCGGCCGCAAGGAAGGTGTGTGGACGGAGCCAAACTCGATCATAGCGGTGCGGGCTGGGGAGGATGGGCCGTCACATCGCGTCACGCCCATTCAACGTGGGGAGCGCACCATCATCAAGATGGTCTTTGCTCCGTGTGGGGGGACAAAGACGGCAATGTATGAGGAGCATCTCGATAGCTTCCCCGGGAGAAGAGTTAGAAAGAAGGTGACGAGTCGCAAGTGAGGTTTTTGTCAGAGTTTGTGTCGTCAGGTCGTGTGCTAGAGAGTACAAGTACAAGGAGTCACAAGACAATGTAGAGTAGTGTCAGCGTGTAGTTGAAGTTGCTGAGTCCATGTACATACTTGACAGTTGACACATTATATGTACAAGTACTCAAGAAGGAGGGAAAGTCAAAGTACGTCACTACTGTAACACAGTGACACGAGTGTTACTATGTTTAAAAGAAAGTACTGGAGTGATAGTGTATTCGTATTGAGTTTGAGTGCATATACAATGTACAAAGAACGGGCCGGACGAATCAAGGGAGAGGGGAAAGTCAAAGTGATAGAGTTTGAGTACATACAATGTACAAAGAACGGGGGACGAATCAAGGGAGAGGGGAAAGTGATACTATGTACATACATATAGGTAATAGTGAAAACCTATTAGGGTCACCTAGACTTAGACTAGAGTCAATTGCAAAATACCAAAACAGAAGTGTCACCGAGCGCCTGGGTAGTTAGAGTTATACTCTAACCAAATACACTAAAACTAAAGTGACAGTCTTCCCGTCATGCGCCTCGCTCTGGTGGGGTGACGCCGCTCACCCTCATCGCCACGGCGTATCCGCAATTGCAAGTGCAGAATGCACATGCATTTCCCTGTGCATCAATCATCTCTCGTACACGCCAACTCAACTTATATTCATCAGATTCCATGCCTCCACGTCTCGCGCATGACCCGGGCCGCTCGGGCGGTACGGCAGCGCATACCAGTATAACGTATGGCTTCTCACGCGAAGGATGAGACGGCACTTGTGCCAGCCGAGCCGACCCAGTAGGCGCAAACGCAGATTCGGAGCCTCGAAGTCAACGCCATGGGTCAAAAAGCGAGGGAGTCCACGCAGTGTACGCGTGGCCAGCGCGCTCAAGGTAATGCGAGTGCCGTCAATCTCAAGCTGTCGGGTGTCCTCGAGCAGATTTAACACGGCGTTGGCGTACTGCGCGAGCGTCGCCGGCTCCAGCTTTCCCAGCGTCTGCAATGCCACGTAGCGCACTACCTCATCGATGTCCTCGAGCCACGCGACCACGGCGTTGGCGTACTGCGCGAGCACCGCTGGTTCGAGCTTGCCGAGAGTCTCCAATGCCATCCAAAGCACTTGCTGATTGGAGTCCTCGAGCCTCGCGGCCACGGCACCGGCGTGCTGCGCGAGCGTCGCCGGCTCCAGTTTGCCCAGCGTCTCCAATGCCATCCTACGCACTATCCAAGCAGAGTCCTCGATCCTCGCGAGTACGGCGTGGGTGTGCTGCGCGAGCATCGCCGGCTCTAGCTTGCCCAGCGTACACAATGCCTGCCAGCGCACGCTCAATTCGGAGTCCTCGAGCCTCGCGACCACGGCACTGGTGTACTGCGCGAGCGTCGCCGGTTCGAGCTTGCCCAGCGTCTCTAATGCCCCCGTGCGCACATAGCTATGAGAGTCCTCGATCCTCGCGACCACGGCGCTGGCGTGCTGCGCGAGCGTCGCCGGCTCCAGCTTGCCCAGCGTTTGCAATGCCGAGTTGCGAACTTGCCAAGTGGAGTCCTCGAGCCTCGCGAGCACGGAATGGGCGAGCTGCGCGAGCGTCGCCGGATCCAGCTTGCCCAGCGTATCCAATGCCTTCGTGCGCACATGCCAATCAGAGTCCTCGAGCCTCGCGACCACGGCGCCGGCGTGCTGCGCGAGCGTCGCCGGCTTCAGCTTGCCCAGAATCTGCAATGCCTCTTCGCGCACGTCCGCTTCGGAGTCCTCGAGCCCCTCGAGTAAGACATCGATGTCTGGGACATCCTCATCGTCGTCCTCATCGTCGTCCTCATCGACGCCATAATCGAATCCCTCATCGGACTCGTCGTAGTCGCTACCATCCATCGGGAGTTCGCGGCGCGTGCCGCCTTTTTTGACCACGCCTCTATGTATGTAGGTAACACACCTCTAAAGTGGTGGTGAATCGTTCTCGTTCTACGAAGCATCTGCCATCAAGTCCTCAAGGTTCCAGCGCTCTCGTTGGGCTCCTGGCGAAGGGAGTGCCAAGATGGCCGACCAATACCATACGTACACGTCCTTGGCGGGAGACACGCAGTCGACGTCAGATGCGCGCAACTGGTGCTCTATTGCCAAGCGCTGCCTCATTAGGTTCATCGGCGAGCTCGTCTACTTGCAGATACGATTGCCAGGTGTGTGCCAGAGCGACTGTGCCAGAGCGACTGTGCCAGAGCGACTGTGCCAGAGCGCTCTGCACTTGCTCTGCGCTCGGTGTGCTCTGTCATCTGCGCATGCCTGCCGGAGCATTCTCTGCACGTCCAGCGTGCATGCTTCTCCTCACACAAGGCTCGCTCACGTTGTGCTGTGCTCACGTTCTGCCGTGCCTATGGTCTGTTGCGCAGTCTTCTTCATGGCGTACATCTTGGGCTATCGGCGGTACGAAGCAAGAAGCGATTCGATCGCCCTCTGCTGTCATACGAACGGGTTGGGCCACGTGATCCAAATGCTGCGCATTCTCAGTGTGCTCAATCGCAACAACATACCGGTGCGCTCTCCTAGCGCAAGGCTCCTAGCGCAAGACTCCTAGCGCAAGGCTCGCAGCGCAAGACTCCTAGCGCAAGACTCCTAGCGCAAGACTCCTAACGCAAGACTCGCAGCGCCCTCGTGCGGTCGAGCGGACTCATAGATCAGACGCCACCGTGGTCGAAGAGGACGTAGCGGAGAGGGCACAGTGTATGTATGCCCATGTATGTCTGGCCGTCTCATGTACGCACGCCGATTGCCTGAGCTCCCCCCCCCCCCCC
>MDSY01119848.1_pt1 | contig 10852 bp, 11 predicted proteins | sample 811131 | NCBI WGS metagenome assembly MDSY01 (sample SAMN05326643, study PRJNA326480) | marine metagenome | isolation source: seawater | place: Atlantic Ocean: South West | collected 2010
CAACTGAGTTAAATTATATAGATATTCTTCGGATTGATTATAGTTATTAATTATATTTAATGAACTAAGTTTTACTGCAATGGTATTTTCGGGATGTGTTGTAATTAATTTTTTTATTTGATTAAAATTTTGTAAATGAAATTTTGGATTTTCATTAGTATAATCAAGAATTGGTAAAAAATTTTTATTTTTTAAATTAAAGATTAACTTTGGTAATTGCTTTTCGGTACATGTAAAACGATTAATTATATTAAACATTAACTAATAATAATTAGATTATTTTTACTTTAAAAGTGTTTATTAAAAATAATATAAATTAAATATATGATAATTAAAAATACCAATTTTAATTTTCCAAAAAAAAATTATAAAAATATTTTTGATTATACAGTTAAAGATTGTAATAATAAAGATATAAACTTAAATATTTACAAAAATTATAAAAATATTTTAATTGTAAATGTTGCTAGTTACTGAGGTTTAACTAACAAAAATTATCAAGAATTAGAATTACTTTATAAAAAATATGATAATTTAATGGTCTTAGGTTTTCCTTGTAATCAATTTGGAAATCAAGAACCAAAATCTAATAAAGAAATTCAAGAGTTTGTTAAAAATAAAAAAATAACTTTTCCAGTTTTTTCTAAAATCGATGTAAATGGTAAAAATGAAGAACCATTATACACTTATTTAAAAGAAAGTAAAAGTAGTTTTTTCTTTGGAAAAGATATAAAATGGAATTTTACCAAATTTCTTTGTAAAGATGGTATTCCTATTGAAAGATTTGGACCTCAAGAAAATCCATTTTCTTTTGAAAATAAAATAATATAATTCAACTTTTAGAAATAGAATGACGTTAAAATTCATTGTGTAACAATGATTAAAAGTTTTTTAACTGATATATTTTATAAGAGTTAATAAATTATACCTAAAATAAACATATAAATATTTTCTAAGCTTCGATATATGTATCACAAATATGAACATTTTACTGATGATCTTGATGATAATCTAGAAAATATGATTTTAAGTTTTGAGAATGTTGACGTTAAAGATGAAATTGTTGAATCTGAATTTAAAATTGATGATGAAATAAAATATGGAGATTACGTAACTATAGATGATTTTAAAACAAATTCATTAAATAAATCAATTTCTAAAAAAAATAATGAAAAGAAAATAGAAAAAACAAGAGCCCAAATTATGAAAATGTTGTCAAAATGTAAATTCATCATTGTTTATGTAATAATTGGTTTATTAATATCAATTCTTTTAGGTCTTCTTTTAAAAATTAAACGTAAAATGAAAATCCAAAGTTCACTTAATGAAGTAGAACCTCCAAGATTGTATTAATTATTGTTTTTCAACATATCCACAATCTAAACAAGTAATAAAAATATTATATGGTTCATCTCCTCTTTCAACTTGTAATTCTCTAATTTTAGTTCTATTACCTCCACATTTTTTACATTTATAAAAATTTACTGAAGTATCTTTATCTTCAATTTCAGAAATTTTATTTTTTTTATTTTTAATCTTTTTAAATTTAGAAGGATTTAATTCTTCTTCTTTCATAAAAGCTATTTTTTTAGGATCAATTTTCTTACTTAAAATATTATCAATAATATTATTATCAAGTAAATTAATTAGCTCATCAATTTTCTGTAAGTAAATATCTTCAATCAAAAATGGTAGATTATTAGCTTCAACATATTCTAAAGTAAATTTTAAAATTCCAGATTCAATATTTGCAGCAATTGATTCATTATCTTTTATTTTTTTGATTTTTTTTATCTTTAACATAATCTTTTTAACACTTTTTTTCCTAATTTCTTTTTGAATTTCCATATTAATACTTGATACAATAAATTTTGAAATAAAAAATTTATCTATATATATTTTTAATTTATCATAATTAAAAATATTATCAAAGAACGTAAATTATATAATTTTATTAATAGATATTTGCCACTTTTAAATAATTACCAAACTGAAAATATTCATAATAAATATCAAATTAAATTTAATTATCCTTCTAAAAATACCTTTGAAGGAAAGAAATGTTGCGGAGCAACATCATATTTGTTATATCATTATTTAAAGATGAATAATATAAATGATAATATAAAATTTATGTATTCTTCATTTGGATATGGAAAATATTTTGAAGATCATTTGTATTTATTAGTTAATGATAAGTATATATTAGATGCAACCTATAGACAATTTCTTACTAATGTTGACTATGAAAAAAAATATTTTGATTTGATTTTTAAAAATTATCCATATATCTATTATGGAAAAGATATTCAAGGATTTTATAAAAAATTACAAAAAATAAATAATCAATTATCCAACGAAAATTTATTATTTTGGCATAATTCAACTGATGTAACCGAAAAGTATTTAACTAAAGATTTAGATAAAATGCTAATTGATTCTAAATTAAAGTATGAATTAATCGAAATACTTAATCAAAAAAATTTCTTTTAGTAAATTTAGGACTATTTATAAAAGGTACTCTTGGTTCATCTATAGGAGGAAATAGTAATGGTGGATTATTAGGTAAACTAATTTTAAAAGGTCCTTGAATTTCATAACTTGAAAGTCTAGATGAAGTACATTCTAATTGATCTCTTTTACTTATTGCTTCATGATAAGAATATAAACCGATAACATTTACTCTATCAATTGATTTTTCTAGTAATACATATTTTTCAAAAAAATTTGTATTCATTAAATTAAGATAGATTTATTTTATTTATAAGTTATTTGAAATATATTATAAAAAATTTATTTCTTTTTATTATCACTTAAACTAAGTCATATTAAATCTTTTTAACAAGTCTTCTTTTGAAATATGTGGCTGGTCACATAGTATGGTTTGTAAGTCAATATCTTTTTCTTTAGTAGTTTTTTGATTCTTTTCATCTAGAATAAAATTAACTATAAAGTCAAGAGTTAAAGTTTGAGTTGAAAGAATTACATCTAATTCAAGATTGTCGATATTTTCTTCTAAAATTTTCATATCATATTGATTATTCTTCAAGTCATTATTTGTCAGTTTATATTTTTTAACTTGCATAATAGAATTTAATTATTACACAAATAAAAAGTTTCAATTTTTATTCGTGTAAATCTTTTTGTATATTTTGTTATGAAAATATTATTAATAAAATTTTAATATTTTTTCTAAAATTTATTAATGAAATTTATACAATTTGGTTGTTGGAATAAAGACTTTTGTAGTCTTGATGAACCATATTTAAGTCCTATATCTAATGTAATGCATAACATCAAATCAAAAGTAGAATCTGAATCTTATGATTTCTTAATAATTTCTGGAGATAATTATTATCCAGATAATATTAAATTTGAAAATAAAGAATTTGAAGATAAAAAATTAAAAATAAAAATATTTGATTTTGAAAAATTCATTAGTGGCTTTATTTGCTTGAGTAATTTGAATATTCCAAAATATTTATTATTTGGTAACCATGAATATAATGATATTGTTGTGTTAAAAGAAGAAATGGATAGAATCAATAGTTTACCAAAAAAAGAAAAAGAAAAAGAATTATTAAGTCTAAACTTTTATAAATGTAAAAGTTTGGAACAACAAAAGAATTTAGCATCATCAGATAATAGTATTACAATTTTTGAATATGTTTTATTTTATAATGATGATTCTACTAACACTTTATTAATAATGATTGATACTACAATTTATGATAATGTTAAAGTAAAAGAATGTTATGAAAATATTTTAGGTGAATCAGATATAGAAAATATAGACATTGAAAGAATAAAAATATTACAATTTACTAAAATTTTAGAAATATTAAATATTTACAGTGAAGCATCTACAATTATATTTTCCGGACATCATCCTATTATCTGGTGTAAAAATAAGAATGGAGATAAGTTTGACTATGTTGAAGAATTAATAAATCTATTTATACAATTTGAAGAATTTTTATTTCAAAAAAAAATAATATATTTATGTGCTGATACTCATCTTTACCAGAAAGGTTATGTTTTAATAAAATGTAACAATGATAATATTTTACCAATTGAACAGCATATTGTAGGAACTGGAGGTACAGATTTAGATAATATCTGTGAAATTAGTAATTACAAATTATTTTCTTCAAGATATCATGATGAATTATCAGAAAAAAAAAATTTATCAGCAGAAGAACCATTAACAAGTAATAATTCTTTTGTATCAAAAGCTGAAGAAAATATATTAATAGATGAATTTCCTTCTTTTAAAAGTTTAGAATATGATATAATTCAACAATCTCATGGTTATGGATTTTTAGAATATGATAATGGTGTAATAAACTTTGAAAATGTTAAGGATATAAACTCTTCTAACACAAAACAATTTAAAGTAAAATATTAACCCATTTTCCAAACATTACCACATTCTAAACATTCAACAAAAGTTGTTGCAGGCTCATCACCTGCTCTAGTTTGTTTTTCGGTAACTTTACATCTTCTATTCTTACATTTAGGACATTGAAAAATATCAGTAGAAGCTTGATTATTTTTATTATATTCTTCCAAATCTTTTTTCTTCTGAATTTTTTCATATTTTTCAGGATTTAATTCTTGTGGTTTAAGTTCAGCAATTTTAGATGGGTCTATTGTTTTTGATTTAATCGAATTAACTAGTTCATTATTTTTATTCTCTAAATGACATATTATTTCTTCAGCTTTATCATTATATATTTGTGAAAGTAAAAATGGTGTACCTTGGGTTTCAGAATATTGTTCGCTAAAATTAAAAATACTATTTTCAATTTTATCAGAAATTTTTTTATCAAAAATTTTTTCAAGTCTTTTTGAAATCAATTTTCTTTCGGAATTATCCATTTATATGTATTTCCATACAAAATAATATTTTAAATCAATTTTTTTAAGATTCTTCAATTGGAGTTTGATAAGCAATTGGAGAAGATATCTGAGATATATTATTTGGCATATTATTCCATCCTGGACTAGTTTCTTGTTCTATAATATCGCTTGAATTAATCCATGGAGTAAGTGTACCAACACCATTTTGTGGTTCAGAAATATTTTTAATTATTTCACCTGAATTTTTTGCAAGATAACTTAAAAATCCATGCTTGTAAATGTTATAATTTGATTCAATAATCCATCTTTTAACTGGATTTACATATCCATCTTTACTAATAGTATAAAAATTTAATAAATTTATATCGCCAATAGTTGTAATTTTTTTTACATCATATTTTAAATTATTATCAATATAATTCTGTGCATTTTTTTTTGTTAACATTTCTCTTTCTGGCACATTATTATATCCGTCGTTAATATTAACATACGGAACATCTATTCCATACATGTCCATATTAAACAATCTCGGGTGATATATTCTATGACTAAAACTAAGAGGTCCTAAAGATTCCTTAATTGTCTGTTTATTTGTTGGATCAATTCCATACAAATTATTCCAAAAAGGAATTTTAGGAATATATTTGATTGCCTTATCAAGTTCTTTTCTATTTAGAAAAGTTCCAAAACCTCTCATTCTGTATTTCAGTATAATCTCAATAGGATCTTTTGAACCAGCAAAATATTTATAATCCAAATTCATGTAAGTTAAATGTGCAGAAATACATGATGGTGTTAAATATACATTATTTCCATCATAATAAGATCTAACAACTGGCATATGAAATTTAGAGACTAATGAGAAAAAATCATCTCCAAAAATAGAAAATAGTTCTAATTCTCTTTGGATATGAGTAGAAGATATTTTAACTTTGAAACTAATATTAATACCTAAATTATCATCGAATTCTTTGAATTCATTTTCTGAGTCAGGTGAAAATTCTTCAAACTCATCATCTTCTAGAATTTTATCAAAATCATTAGTTGATATATCAACAGGTCCTTTAATATCAACTATATTTTTACCATTTCTATTTAGATGAACTTGATAAATTGTTTCATTTTGATCAAATAATTCTGGATGAATTGATTTTAGTTTATCTAAATCATCAAAGTTTTCTTCATAAAAATCTTTTATTTTTTTATCAAAATAAGGTTGAAATAATTTTACTATTTTTTCATCTTTAAGATTTGAAACGATGTAATCAAGATTAAAATCTCCCTTTGGTAAAATATTTTCATTTATAAATTGTTCATCTACAAATAGGAAAACATTTCTAACTGTCTTAAATTTAACATGATGTGGCTCAGCATTTGATGGATTAAAACCGCAAATATTAACAACTATTTGATTAAATACATTTTTACATTTTTTAATAAATTCAAGAGGATTAGAACTTTTAATCATAACGTCAACATCTGCTTCTGGATAATATTCATTATAATATCTAAGGTAGTCAAGATCAAAATCTGATACATGATTAAAATGATTTTTTCCTTTGAAAAGATTTAATAATGGATGTCGTTGTTGTAAACATGCAGCCATAATACTTCCAGAAATTCCCATTCCAATATTATCCCATTCTAAGTTATTAAAAATATCATGTTGACTATTACCACTAACAAATAGATTCATTCTACGTTTAAAACCTTCTAAATTAGTTATTCCTTGATTTAGATAATCACATTCATCAGTGTTGTAAAATCTTACTCCATCAAAATTATTACCTATGTTTAAATATTTATTATCTACCATAAGTGGTAAATATGGATTTAGTTTTGGATCATCATAACAATAAGGATATACTGGTAATTTAGATGCAGTGTTGATATCAAAGATAAATTCATCTTCTTTTTTAATCCAAGTCTTTTTAATTGATTCTTCCATATAGAATCTTAACCACGCATATCCAATTAAATATCTATACATATCCGAAAAATATTCGATAGTTTTTGACATAGTATCTAATATTTGAAAATTATTAAGAACAAGGTGACAATATTTTTTAGAAATAATCAAATTAGAAAACAAATAATATCTTTGAGTTTCATTTAATTTTTCAAAAAGTACGTTAATATCATCTTTATTAATATCACTATTCTTAGCAATTTTATATAATTTAAAACCATTTTTAGTAATAGCAGAAGAAGCATCAACAAAGTTTTTATTAGAAAATATCATAGTAAGATAATTATTTTCTACATTGTCACTTTCAATATCTTTAATTGCTTGATCAACTACTGAGTTTTGTAGACTTCTAGTCTTAGTAAGCCTAAAAGTTCTTGAATTAAACATTTTACTAATATTTAACATACAATTATATTTTCTAGACCAATATTTAGACTCTTCTAGATTTTTTATTAAACTTGTAATCTGTAGCAAAGAATTATAATTTAAATTTGAATTATCTGAAAAAAATTCATTTATAACTAATACATTGTAAATATCCTCCAATGTAGGGTCACCTTCATAAATTTTTAAATAATCTTTTATTTTCAAAAAAGAAATATTAAGAATAGGAAGAAGTAAAATTCTTTCATCTAGGTTAAAACCAAAATGATTAAATATTTCAAAATCTTTAGAAGATACTACTGTTAAATTATGATTATGGTCAAAATTTTTTATTAACTTGATACTAGTTTCTGAAAGAATCAGTTTGTTACTTAAACTATCCCATCTTTCTTTACTAATTTTCTTATTATTAATTTCTTCATCAATTAGTTCATTTTTGAATGGACATAGAACATAAATTTTATGAAAAAATTTAGATAAGTTTATTAATGATAATTCAATTATTTTATCTTCTAATTGAATTTCCATTTTGTTTTTAAGTAACGGGTTAACAATCATGTCATTACATTCCTTAATAGAAGCACTATTTTCCATTAGTAATGAATATTAAAGTAAGAAACTAATATAATCAATTTTTTTTGCTTATCTAATTTATTAAGTAATTAATTATCATATAAATTAGTATAGTAACTTGCTATACAGATTTGAGTCTGAATTATAACTAACAAAATCCATTTTTAACATATAGTCTAATGCATCTTGAAACAAATCTTTATTAACATGAAAACATTTTATTTCTTGACATTTTTCGAGTAATGTATCATAAGAACAATCATTAATTTTTAGATGATGATTAATCTTAGTTTTAATTACATCTTCTTTTTCTGACACTATCTCTAACTCTTCTTCTTTATTCCATTTTTCTGGAAGATGACTTACTTCAAAGAATTTACTAATTAAATCTAGTTCATTTTTAGAATCGATGTTATCTAGTTTGGCATTTGATAGAACAATTCTGTCAAATTCAATATTTATAATATTAGAGTCAATAAAGACATCTAATAGTTTTTCTTTTTCTTTTCTGTCATAAGAACTTAAAAAATCGAACTCAAAGAAAGTATTGCTATTAATGTAGTCTTCTTTATTAAATTTTTCTAGAATAAGAGCTTGTAGTGGAAGCATTTTCAGTTTTACAACTCCGTAATCAGTGTTATAATCCATTTTAACGCAACCTGAATGTAAATACCAATTTAAATTCCTCGAATTTTCATGAGTATTTGAGTAAACATTTGAATAAAGTTTAAAAAATTTAGCTAATTGAGAATTAGAATCAATATTATCTAAATTTGTAGCAACATCAAATATAGAAGAATCCCATATATTATAGGAGGTATTTATTATATTCCATTTATCTGGAATACTATCAAGTTTATTTTTAAGTTCTTTTGATTCACTTATAAGATTTTTTGTATAAGAATTAAAAGACATTGATTTCATATAGTCTTCTACAGTTCTATTTAATTTATAGTTTTGTTTAGGAGTAAAACATTTTAACATTTTTATACTTTCTTTTTCAATCAAAATATCATCTGAATTAATTTTATTTTCTAGCAATCTAAGCATTAATTCTTTATGATATCTTTTATAAATTACGTTTTTATCATCAAAGTAAGATATAATAGAAAATAAATTATAAACAGAACTATTTAATTTATCATTTTCTGATTTATTATTATTTAATAATTCCATTAATAAGTCAATAAACTCATCATATTTATTATTAGTCTGAATAATGTTTGAAATTTCTTTACACATTAATTGTGATAAAGATGAAAAACTAATAGAATAATATTTATTGAAAACTATAAATAGTTCGCATAATGAAATTAGCGAATTATTTTTACAATTATCAAAAATATTAATAATAAAATTTAATTGAAATTTATCTTTTTCTTCAAATGGTACATTTTTGAATACATCATTAATAATCTCATGATTACTTTTAAAAAATGATATAACTACACTAATATCGTTACTTTCAACAATTTCAAAAATAGATAAATATATTTTTTGGGACAGAGTATTGTAAATGTTAAAATCTTTAATATAGTTAAAATGCTTAGAATACTTGCTAATAAAATTAGAAATTTCTTTGAATTGATGAAGAACAATTAAATTTTTAGGTAAAGGATAATCTTCAATCAAAGATAATGATGACATACAATATGATTCTAAACAATTTTTTGTAAATTGTATACACCACTCGTTATAAAATTTATTATCTAATTTTTCAATTTTAAAAAATAAGAATTTTGTATTTGATTTATTTTTTAAAATCATAATATCTTTTTTTAGAACTTCTTTAATAATTGGATCTCCGATAATACTTGAAAATAAACTATTATAAAATTTTTTTATTAAATCCTTATTCTTTAGAAAATACTCGATATTATAAATCTTACTATTATAATTATTAATAATAGAAATTAAACTTTCTACAAGATTAATATTTCTAGCAACACGTAAATTACTTCTTAGATTTTTTCTTATTTCTTTGATGTGTTCTTCTAATTTGTCATTTATAATTTTAAAAACAAAATCTTCTGATTGACATAATAAACCTTCTTGAATGTATCTTGATAAAAATATTTTGTTATTATTTTTTATCAAATTTTCAAAATACCAATTGTAATCATTTTGTTGCAGTACGATAGAATTTTCATTCTTTATTATAACTCCAAATTTATCTGACAATTCCATTATTAAAAGATACATTTAATAGTTATAAATTTTATCAATTTTTTTGACAGTTTTACAAAGTAAATGTATTTTATTTGGCTATTCCCATAATACTTTGTAATATTAGAATCTTTTCATTTGCTCTGCAAAAATAGTAAATGCAACTTATGTATAATTTTAATAAACTTACTGTTATGTTAGAGGTAATAATCATTGGCATTCAAAATCTGATATAAAAAAAAGTGACAAAGGACAATATTATGTTGCAGATAATGATAAAACACAAGCATTAAATTGAAAGTGGTAATTAAATGATTTTGTTTAAAAATTTATATTAAAATTAATTTTAATTTAATATAAATTTTAATTATTAACATTTACGAATTTTAGGTTTGAACATATAACATTTACCGTTATGATTATATTTTATTTCTTTAATTTTATTACTGTTAGGTCCATGACTTATTAATACTTTCTTGTAAGTTACATATATTCCTAAGATATATCCTATTGTTACAAGAATAAAGTAAAATATAAAATCAATTGATGGCATATTAATTTACATTAGATTTTTTAAATTATTTTTAAATATATGGATTATATCTTGGAACATCATAATCAAAAATCCTTACTTCAAATTTACCTTTACTTTGGTCTAACCATGGTAATGCAATAACATCTCCATTATATATTTCTTTATTACCAGGAATTTCTAATGGTACTTTATCATTATAATGTGTGTTTACAACATAATATTCCCATTGATTTGATCCTGGAAATTTTTGTCTTCCAAATAATTTTAAAATTTTTTCATCGTTTTTTCTAGATAATATACCTAAGTTTTGATAATTATCTGGATATCCTCTTGTAGGAATATTGATTAATTTTTTAACTTCC
>MDSY01104719.1_pt1 | contig 10851 bp, 8 predicted proteins | sample 811131 | NCBI WGS metagenome assembly MDSY01 (sample SAMN05326643, study PRJNA326480) | marine metagenome | isolation source: seawater | place: Atlantic Ocean: South West | collected 2010
CAACCATGCGAGCCAAGACCCTTGTGGCACTTCTTGTAACTGCTTTGATGCTAACACCTGTTCAGGCAGGCGATGTTACCGTCTCACAAAGCGAACCTGCAGAAGACCCAAACCAACCGAATGCAAACAACACCACGATGTACATGTGGAGCAATGGAATGGCGACTGAATGGACTCACTTCAATACCAATGAAACAGAATCGGTTGAAGAAGGAGAACTCACTGAAGAAAAAGACAACGGTCTTATCAATATCAAATATCGATTCACTATGGACCCAACCCTCAATAAACGCCTCAACATGACTGAAGGCGCTGAAATGCGTGGGAATTTCAACGTGTATTTTGAAGGTGATATCGATAACGGTGGCGAAGGAAGTTGTAACAACGATTGCGAATACCTCAACATTACTGTTTATCGTGGTGCAAGTAAAGTGTTCCAACATACAGAACAACCTTGGCCGGCTGGAAACTGGAAGAACATCGTCTTCTCCTATTCTATGACCGAAGAAGATGGTCATCTGATTTGGGATTCAACCAATGATAATCCAATTATCGAAGTCACCATGAAGGTTAAAGGTGATCGAACATCTGGGTTTTTAGGTCTTCCACAAGGAGACCCTGCTGCATTCGGATTCAAACTTGGAGAAGAAGCACGTCTTGAAATGCCAATCGATGAATCGACATGGGATGAAGACTTCCAAGCAGGAATCGATGCTATGCCTGAAGAAGACACACCTGGATTCACATTGGTTGTAGCATCTGCTGCAATCGCAATGGCGGTCTTTGTCAACATCGGCAAAGAAGAAGAAACCGAAGCGTGATTCAGCGCATTGCTTGAATCGCTGCTGCTATTGCATCGGCATTGAGCTCAACTGCTTGTTGTTCTCCAGATACCAAACTCTTGACCATTGCTTGACCGTTCTCAAGGTCTCGTGGTCCGATGACAACGGTGAATTGGCATCCAATTGAGTTGGCCCACTTCATCGCTTTCGCAATCTTTCGTCCTCGAAGTTCAAGTTCGATTCGCTCACCTGCATTTCGCAAACTCGCGACAATCGGAAGTACGCCTGATACGTCTATTCCGAATGGAATGAATGCAACTAATCCCTTCGGGTCAGTCTCGCCTGGAACGACTTCACTGCGACCACTGGCTTCTGCTTGTGCTTCAAGAGCCAATAAGACGCGGTCGAAGCCAAGACCAAATCCACAACTCGGGTCAAGGTCAGGTAGGCCAAACAGATGGAGGAGTTTGTATGAACCGCCACCAAGCACTTGTCCTTCGCCACCAAGTTCGGGGACTTTCACTTCGAACACCATACCGGTGTAGTAATCCAATCCTCGAGCAACGGTCAAATCAACGGCCAGTGAAGGTGGTGTGGGTGCTAATGCAGCAACTGCCTCAAGCGTGGTTTGTAAATCATCCAGTGCTTCAAGAGAAACGCCTTCCAGAGATGAGAGAATCTCTCGGGCTGGCCCAAGTGTCTCAACTCCGCCTTCAAGGTCAGCAAGAGCGCGCAAAGGTGCCGTGTTGTCTGGATTGATTCCATTGTCCGTGAACAGTTTCGCTAAACCAGCATCGTCGCCTTTGTCAAGAAAGCGCATAGCACTGGCAACAGGTGGCTCATTGGCACCTTCGGGTATTTCAGCAGAAAGACCCAATCCAGTCAGTGCATCTTTGAGAATACCAACATGGCCAATTCGAACCTCCCAGTTCTCAAGACCACACGCATCGAGCATGTCAATGGCAAGAGCGATGACTTCTGCTTCTGCCAGTGGACCTGATTCTCCAATCAATTCGACACCGTATTGGAAAAATTCACGGTAACGGCCTTTCTTTGATTCTTCATATCGGTAGCATTGACCGTAGTACGAAAGACGGAGTGGTTTTTGGAGCATTTGCATGCCTTCCTCAGCAATCATTCGCATCACTGGTGCTGTTAATTCAGGTCGTAGCGTCAACGGTCGTTCACTCTTATCCTCAAAAGCATAGAGTTGGGAGATGATACCCGGTCCTGACTTAGCGGTGAACAGATCAAGTGACTCAAAAATTGGAGTTTGAATACGTGAAAAACCATGACGGCGAGCACGCTCTTCCAAGAGTTGCTCAAAGGCCAGGCGACGCGCCATCACCTTTGGCGTGAAGTCGCGAGTACCACGTGGGCGTTGCACCATGAGCGTTCCACGGACTGACTGTTCATCACCTCTTCGCCTTGAAACGGGGTGAGCATGGTGTTTGTAGGCTTCATTCTTCTTCGAGGATATTGAACCAATTGTCGCTCCAGTCCGTTTCGACTGGAGGCTCTTCTCTCTCCAGTGACCATTCCGGTTCACTGGCTGAATCAGATGATGCTTGAGTTAACACATCCAAATCTGGTGCGGGCGGAATCGATACTTCGATCTCATCCCTGGTCTCGCTGATGGCGGCTTCGGGAGAGGACTCGAGAACTGATTCTTGTTCTTCAACATCAGAAGAAAGGTCTGCAACGGTCTCTTGTTGCTCTAAAACAAATGGTTTGTCTTGACGAACTTCAACCAATTCTGCAACTGATAGGACATCCTCATCATTGACTTCGGGTTCCAACTCATTTCCAATAAGAGCAGATTCTGCCGATGGGGCATCATGATGTTCAGTAAACGACTTCGCAGGGGTTTGACGTTCCATGTCAAAGGCAGCAAAAGCATTGGAGACTTCACCTGTTGGGGGTGGTAATGCTCGTGCGCGTTCTTCAGCCTTACGTCGTTCATACAAGGCCTGTTCTTCCAGAGCGACCCTTTCTTGAGCCATCTGAGATTCAACAGCATGCCACATTTGAGTTTCTTTTTCCTTTTTAGAAATCGATTCTTCTCGTTCAATCTGAGCCTCACTCGGCTCATCATAGCGTTTCCAAAACCACCACGAGATGACAATTAGAATCAGTGAGATGAAGAGACCAATCGCCAATGTTTCGACGAGGTCGTCCATGCCCTCACCCTATCATGCTAATTCTGCATCGAGGGTTTTATCCTTTGAAAGGTGTTCAAAACCTGGCGCAATTTCGCCCAATGCTACAACCAATTCATCGTCGCCACCCGGCAATGTTGAGATGTCAACATCTGCGCCATTTGGAATATTTCGATACAATGGGCGTTGAATGAGGAATTTGTTGAAGAAGATAAACAAGGTTGCAACGACTCCCCAGAAGAGGAAAATGATTGAGAGACCTTTTGGATTTGATGGGTCCCATACATTCGGTGTGTTGGCAATCATGTCGCTGAAGTAGGAAAGCATCAGAACTGCAAACAAAATTGGGAATGCCAAATACATCAACAAATCCCACCATCGGCCGACATGCATATCGTTATCTCCGGTGTTGATGAAATCATCTCGGAAAGCGGATACTCCAAAGCCAAGGTAACCTTTGAATCCAGGTGGTGCAACACCAGCTTCGACACCAGACTTCCATCGATAATAGCCATACTTCCAAATCGAGAAGGCAATAAACAAACCTGAGAACATCAATCCATAGCCCCAGATGTGGTCTTGGACTTCTAGGAATTCAGGGAAGGCTACACCATTGCTGTCGAGTTTAACCCACATGACTGCGGAAGGAAGTCCGAACAAGAACAATGCAACACCGGTAAGGGCGACTGACTTTCCACGCTCATAGCCGTGGTCAACGAAATTTCGAACACATAATTCGACGGTTGAAATCATCGAAGTCATCGCAGCAAAAGAAAGTGCCAAAAAGAATCCTGCCATCATAAACAGTGGACCAATTGGTGCAAACGGTGCAAGTGCGAACACTTCAGGCAAAGCGAGGAACGTGATGGCTGAAGAGCCACCTGTAACGGTTGCCAATGGGTCAGGATTGACTGCAAAGATAGCAGAGAGAACCGCAAGACCTGCGATAATCGAGATGCTGTTATTTGCCAATCCCATTGTGAAAGCGTTGAGAACAGTATCCTCATCTTTACTCATGTAAACTGCATAAGTAATACACATACCCATTCCTGCAGAACAGGACCAGGCTGACTGAGATAAACCATTGATCCATACTTCAGGCTCCATTAACATGTCAAAGTCAACGGTGAACATGAACAAGGCTCCGTCAAGAGTGCCGTCGGAAAAGTCCATCCAAAGTGAAAGGAAAAGGGTGAGGAATAGCAAAGCAAACAAAGAAATCATCAGATAAAAATTAACCTTTTCAATTGCTTTTGCTCCTTTCCAAATTGCGGCTAAGGTCAAAACAATAACCAAAAATTGGAAGAAGATAACTTGTCCTGGGTTTTGTAAAAAGGCGTTCCACACCTCTGTGGTGTCAACATCTTCACCGTTCAATGCACCGGTAATTCCGAGTTGGAAGTACTTGATGGTCCAACCAGAGACAACTGCATAATAGAAACCAATAGCGGTTGAAATCCAAGCGGTCCAAAGACCCATCCAAGCGAATTTCTTTCCGGCAAATATACGGAATGTACCGATGGTTCCTGTTCGGCTTCTCTTCCCCATTGCGTATTCTGCAATGACCAGTGGAATCGACCAGATAAACAAGAAAAATAGCCATGGAACAAGGAATGTTCCACCACCGTTTGCGCCAACCATACGAGGGAAACGCCAAATGTTTCCAGTACCGATTGCGGCACCAATTGATGCAAAGATAAGGCCCATACGGCCGTTGAATTGGTCTGAGTCTCCATCTTCTGCCATTCAGTTCCCTCCTCAGTTCGTTGCCCCATCTTCGGCAGATACTGCTGCCAAATCAAGTTCTTCATCATCGGTAAGCATCATTCGCAGACAGACCGCTAAGCCGCCCCAAACAAATGTCGCCGTTATTCCGAACATGATTAGGGAGCCAAAAACGCTACCGTAGGCTGCTCGATAAGATAAATCAAGAGTGAAATAATCACCATCGGCAGGGTATTGATAAAAGTCAGAACCGGAAAGTGTCGATACTGAAGCCTTGTAATGTAAAGTTCCAGTGGCAGTTTCTGAAATTGGAATCATTCCTCGAAGGATTGTTCCGTTCCCATCCGAGACTGTACAAGCGCCTTCAAGCGCCATAACATCAACCGATTCCCATGAGGTCGTTGCCCATTCACGTGGGCCGTAATCGCTTTGCAAGCGACTTGGTTTGACGGTACGCCATTGAATCTTCGATTTTGATTCACTGTATGGGAAAGAATTGGAAACGCAGACATCGATTGGAATATCGCCTTCTTCAGGAATGTCTGTTTCTTCAAGTTCAGCTAAGTAATTTTGTTGAGAGATGTTACCAATAGCCAAATCTGCTCGCTCACGAGGATTGTCAGCAATCTCAGCCATGTAGAAAGCCACACCGAGGTTTCGAACCGCTATGTGGTCAACATCGATTTCATTCTGGTGGAATGCAGTTCCAATTTCCATGGTGTAGCAATACGAGCCATGAACACCGTAATGCCAATCGCAGAAGTCGCCAGTGGTTGGATAAAGGTCACTTGATTGCATGTTGGTGTATTGCGTCATCTCTGCCAACTCATCACCGTGGTAAATGAGTTGTTCATGGTCGGGTGTTTGGCAATCTGCGCAGTGGCCCCATGGATAGAGAACCAATTCAGAGTAGGAGTGGTAGGTGAGTGTGGATTTGTATTCAGATTCGCCATCACCGTTATCATCATTCATTTCAGTCATGTCTTGAATGAAACGAGTTTCAGGTTCGGAATTACCACCAGCCCAATCTTCGTCTTTAACACCGTCATTATCGTCGTCTTCACCGTCAACATTGTCTTCGTTGATGAGACCGTCACCATCGTTATCCTTGGTATCGAACGGACCAGTATAGACGTCGTTATTGGAAATTCCTGCTTGCTCATCATCCGATGGAGTACAAGTTCCTGGAATAAGAGGGATTGTAGCGCCTAGAGGCCAACCCCATTCAAATTGATAATTTCGGTTGAGATCAACGCCATCGCAATCTTCGTCAACTTCCTGAGTTAGATCTGGTAAAGGTTCAGGTCCATTGTTTCTCAAGTTCTTTCTCCATCCACCGGAAGGACATGTTTCCCAAGCAGGCGCAGGGCAGAACACCTCTCTGTCGTACTTGTTTCCATCAACGTTAAGCATTGGGATAAGGTAAATTTCTCGGCTGTTGACTAAATCAGTAATCCATTGTTCACTGTAGTCTTCATCAACACCGAGGTCGCCAGCACCACAAGCTGTGCCGTCACCGTTTGAGTCTTGGAAACTGGCGTCCAAAGCAAGACAGTCTCCATCATCATCGAGGATACCGTCTCCATTGTCATCGCCCCATCCATCTTCATCGACCAGGCCATCACCGTCGTTATCGTATCCAATGTTATTGTAAGAAAATGCAATGACTTCCATCACCATGATCGGTGTCTCGTAAGACATCCATTCACGGGCGTGATGGTTGCCGACAATCATGACATCGGGTCGGTCGGCATAGTTTCCAGTATCGCCTACGAATGGGTTATAGTCACCATCATTCACATCTCCAGTGATTTTCAGCCAAGGAGTTGCCTTCATGTAATGCCAGCCTTCGTAAGTATCTCCGGTTGTCGTTTCACCTCGTGCATTCTCGCCACCATTTAATCCCTCAAGGAATTGGAAAATATCTGGATTTTGTTCAGTTAATTGAAGCATACGTTCTTTCATAGTCTCGTAGGAGTGGTATTCTTTGAACTGAAGTTTCGCTTCATTGGCAGATGCCCATGGGAAAATCATGTTGATGTAATCATCAGACCAGACGTCTTCCGGAGTCGTGCCTACTGGTTCATCTTGAGCCACACTTGCGTTCGCAATTGGTGCAACAAGTGACAATAAAAGTGGGAGAACAATAAGAACTCCAAACGAAGGGCGAGTGCGGATGACTTTACCGTTCAACATCATGGTATCACTTGACCCAAAACGCTCGACTTCTTGAAGCGTTCGCGGCTAAGGTTGTCCCCGTAGGGGACGGAATTAGGCGGAAGTGACCAATACAAGCACCTTCTGGACTATGTATGGCCAACATTTTCCAACCATCTGCTGACTCGTTTTGGTCCGAACAGATTCTCGGACTCAATTACCTCACAGTAGCCCTTTTGACTGGCATTCTTTTGCTGGGAATCGTCGTTCGATTTATCACAATGTGGGTGGCTCCAAAGCTCTTATCGAAAATCATCCGTTCAGATTCAATTCAATCGAAAGCGGTCAAAGATTCTGATAAGGCCTTGGGCAATGCTGCAGGTGCTGGAATTGCGATGTATGTTCTGAATGCACTCATCAAACTTCACGAAGAAGGTCAGAACGATTTCAGTCTGCCAGGGATCATTGAAGAGTTGCTACCAAATTTACTTCAATTCATCTTGGCTCTCTCATTGGTCTTGTGGGCCTTTCGATTGGTCTCCATCGTCAAGGATGTCGTCCAGCTCTTCGACAAAGATGGAGAACTTGACGGTTCAGAACTCACGCTGATTTCAGCGGTCGAAAGTTTACTTCGCTTCCTCATCATCGCCATCGGTTCAGTGTTTATCGCCGATGCATTAGGGTTCAATTTGACCTCCCTCATCGCTGGATTAGGGATTTCAGGTTTGGCTTTGGCCCTAGCAGCCAAGGATACTATTTCCAATCTCTTTGGAGCAACAACGGTCTTGCTCGACCGACCATTCAAGGTCGGAGACTGGATCATCATTGACTCGGTCGAAGGAGAGGTCATGGAAATCAGTCTACGTACGACACACATTCGAACCTCTATGGATACCGTAGTGACCGTTCCAAATGCGAACTTGGTCAACACGCCAATTGAGAACTTTGGAAAGCGCCGATGGCGACGTTGGCAATCCTTGCTTCACTTGGATCTCAATTCAAATCCAGAAGATGTTGCCACCTTCTGTGATGGCGTAATTGAACACATCAAGTCTTCTCCAATCACTTTGAAGCATGAGAGTTCATGGTGCCAAGTCAGTGCTCTTTCTGCCCAATCCCTTGACATTTCTCTCAACTTGTATTGGGATGTTGCAGGCGGCTCAACAGAGCGAGAAGAAAAAGAAAAGTTCCTTCTCAGCGTCATGCAATTAGCGAAGGAAAAGAAGTTGAAGTTCTTCGATGCTCGAATGATGCAAAATTCCTAATCAATACGGTTTGGGGTCTTTGACTCGATAAATGAAATTGGTAACCAAGCCGACTCCAAGGCTTAGGAAAGCCACTGTGAGACTTTGATTGGGCGTGAGTGTCTCAAGTTTCCATGCAAAGAAGGAGACGATGAGCCCGGTGATTCCAACCCATTGCCCTGACTTCCACATTCGCAGAGTACCCAAATACGCCTGAAGCCGAGAGACTTCTCTCAGCCATTGTTCACACGCTTTGACGGTTGTTTCATCGCCAAAAGCCTTAGCTTGAGCAAGTTCGAGAACCGTTGCATGGTAGCGCCATACCCAAGCCCCTCCACGAACGGTTGAAAGAGCGCTACGACTGGACCACGACGATGGAACTGAACGGCTCCAAGTCTCCAGCATGTTCTGACGTTGCTGTTCACTCAAACCTTCTTTACGAGCCCATTGGTGTTCCAGCATCATCAGTGAAGCAAGCGAAGGAAGACGGTCGGATTCACACAAGAGATGCTCACTCAATGAACGGCAAAGCGGTAAGAACATCCGCTTCCCCTCAACTTCTACAACCGAATCTAAGGAAAGATGAAGGCGAGGTAATCCAAAGGTCGTGGAACAATGAGGGGCTCGCCACATAGTATTGGTTTTCAGTTGATCTTCGACGGCTTTCAAACGGTCATTCCATCGGCGTTCGGTATTTGGTGTCGTGAGAGATTCAAGTGAAGTGTGAAGAGCACCGAGATGCTTGACAAGTTCCAATACCGCTGACTCTTCACCATCAAAGGAAACTGTGGTATGCAATGGATAAATCAGAATTCGGTCATTCCCATCAACTGCCCAGCCTCCTATGGGGAGCAAAAGATTGTGGTCTTTCAGCGCTTCTTGCCAAGGTTCATATCGTGACAAACGGGAAACATCATCGCCTATATGGGCAGGTTGGATGGTTGCAATCATCTCTTGATTCAAAGATACAACTAGACCACGGGAAGAGGATGAAAGCAATTCAATTGTTTCAACTTCCGTCTCCCATTTACCCCAAACTGTTCCTTCTTCTGGAGTTGTATTCCAACCCTCTACAGTAAGGAATGTTTCAAAGTTCCAAAGAACAGTTCGGCCGTATGATGTGCGAAGAAGGCCGTCTTTTTGCGCTACTTCAAGCGACGAAAGAGCGATGCCTGTTGGCCACCATGCGGGTTCGCCCATGGTAATCCGAGGGTGCCGAGGTTCTCAAGCCTCGCCCTCAGAACCGAGTGAGGAAGAGGGATGACATCATACCTCATGGTGGTCACGCCAGTATAGAGGCGGAATCGATGGGTATCTCGGAACGGATGGGTGATGTACTTGGCCAAGCAGTCGAGTCTAAACTCCTTCGGGAAGTCCGAGAACACAGCATCAAAGTCCGACATCTTGCCATTATCATGGATGGGAATCGTCGATTTGCTTGGAAGAGCAATATTGCAACCGGTATCGGGCATCGAATTGGTAAAGAAAAACTCGAGCGAGTACTGGATTGGACTCTTGAAATTGGTATCCCATGGTTGACGGTTTATGCTCTTTCAACCGAGAACCTCAACCGACCTAAGAAAGAACTTGAGACGCTGTTCAAGTTGTATGATGAAGGTTTACGAGACATTGCTGATGACAAGAGAATTCATGACAATAAGGTCAAAGTACAAATCATTGGAAGAAGAGAATTACTTCCAAAACATGTCAATGATGCCATTGATTATGCTGAACAAAAAACGGCCGATTATGACCAATTTGTCTTCACTGTATGTCTTGCCTACGGCAGTCGAGAAGAGATGGTCGATGCCATTCGCTCAATTGCAGAGGAACATGCATCAGGCGATTTAAAACTTGAAGAGATTAATGAAAACGCCGTCTCTAAGCGCTTGTATACCGGTGAAATGCCTGATCCTGATTTGGTGATTCGGACAAGTGGTGAAGAACGGATTTCAAACTTCTTATTATGGCAAATGGCGTATTCAGAACTTTATTTTTCAGATGTATTTTGGCCTTCGTTCCAAAAGAAGGATTTGCTCAAAGCAATTCGAACCTTCCAAGATCGTCGTCGACGTTTCGGAGAGTGAGAGCATGGCAGTTTGTGATGAATGCAACGGTTGGCTCAACCCTGCATTAGCCGCTGATTCTCTCGTACGACGAGGAGATGATGTGTTGTTAATTCAACGTAAATTCCCCCCTATGGCTGGTTCATGGGCATTCCCTGGTGGCTTTGTTGAGCAAGGAGAAGACCCAATGCACGCTGCTGTTCGTGAATTGAAAGAGGAAACTGGATTGGATGGAGAAGACCCTACACTGGTGATGGTAATGGGTGACCCACTACGAGACCCACGCAAACATATTGTCAGTATTGTCTACCAAGTGAACGTCAGTGAAGACCAACAACCGGTTGCTGGCGACGATGCTGCTGATGCTCGCTTCTGGCCAATAGCAACCCTTCTTTCAGGCGAAGTTGAATTTGCTGGAGACCACTTCACAATTTTGCAAAAATGGCTCAATCAATAAGTTCTAGCCCGAAAAGAGTTGTTAAGTCATCGCGAGTATTTGGCCAAGGTTCAGGTTCAAGCACTTCTGTCAAATGTATACCTGTCAGGAATTGGGCTTGCAAGTCCTTCCAATCGTCTCCTTCACATGTTGATTTCCATCGAAACAATGGATACCCTGCAGATTCTAAACGATCAAGAAAACCTCGTTCAGCCTTACTGATAAGAAGTGTTGGCGTTCCAAGTAAAACCGCTTCACTGGCTAATGTTACCGATTGCGTAA
>MDSY01102517.1_pt1 | contig 10849 bp, 10 predicted proteins | sample 811131 | NCBI WGS metagenome assembly MDSY01 (sample SAMN05326643, study PRJNA326480) | marine metagenome | isolation source: seawater | place: Atlantic Ocean: South West | collected 2010
AATGTTTTGGTTAATATTGTGCTAGTGGGTATTTTACCAGGTATTGGTTTAGCCATGGCTACGATGACCTTGGTATCACAGTCATTGGGAGAGAAAAAAGTAACGGAAACGTTTTATTGGCCTTTTTATGTCAGTATTTTAGCTTTGTTGGGTGTTGGTAGTTTGGTTTTAGGGGTTTTATGTTTTCCTAAATTAATATTACAGCCTTTTATTGTGGATGTAGCGGTTTTGCAACGTGCTGTTTTACCACTCCGTTTGGATGCTATTGGGGTACTGTTAGAGGTGTTAGCTCTTATTTTTATGTATGCTTTAAATGGAGTTGATCGAACTCGATTTGTTATGATTGCATCGATTATTTGTCAGTGGATCTTTTTACTACCTATTACGTATTGGATTTCTATTACGTTGGGGTATGGATTAGTGGGTGCTTGGGCTAGTTGGTTGTTTTTTCAATTACTTCAAGTTCTTGTGTTTTCAGGAGCTTGGTTACGATTACGGTTTCGTTTGTTTGCTTAAGTATAAATGCGATTATAGATAGTATCTGTATTTTGAGTATATTGATCAAAACTAAATAAGTTATCAAGTTCTTCGTTACTAAATTTTTCTGTGATATCGCTATCTTCTTTAATTTTAATATCAAAGCTAATTTTTTCATCAAAAGCAGCGTGTGCGTTACGTTGTACCAAGCGATAGGCATTTTCTCGACTCATGCCTTTTTCTATTAATTTTAATAATAATTTTTGTGAGAAAAATACATTGTATGATTTAGCAATATTTTCTTTCATTTGATCTTCATTAATTACTAAACCTGAAATGATTTTTATCATGAGTGACAGCATATAATCGAGTCCAATCGTAGCATCGGGAAAAATAACACGTTCTGTTGACGAATGAGAAATATCACGTTCATGCCATAAGGCTTGGTTTTCTAAGGATGTTATCGCATAGCCTCGAATGACTCTTGCTAGGCCTGTAATCCGTTCAGAAATAATAGGGTTACGTTTATGAGGCATTGCGGAGGATCCTTTCTGTTTACTTGAAAAAGGTTCTTGTACTTCATTAAACTCTGTTTTTTGTAAGGATCGTATTTCGACAGCCATTTTTTCTAGGGTACCTGCTGTAATGGCAATGGTTGTCATAAATTCAGCATGTCTATCACGTTGTAAGGTTTGAGTTGAAACAGGGGCAATATTAATGTTGAGATTTTCACAGACAAGTTCTTCTAATTTTGGTGGCATATGAGCATAATTTCCAACAGCTCCTGAAATTTTACCTACATTACAGGTTTCAATCGCCGCTTCTAATCGTTTTTTGTTTCGTTTTAATTCTTCATACCAAATAGTTAACTTTAGACCCATTGTTGTAGGTTCAGCGTGAACCCCATGGGTTCGACCCATCATAAGCGTATTTTTATGATCAAAAGCTTTTGTTTTTAATGCTGCTAATAGGGTGTCTATTTCTTCTAATAGTAATTTTCCTGCATCTTGTATCTGTAAGCTAAAGCCTGTATCTACGACATCGGATGATGTAAGTCCTAAATGAACAAAGCGAGATTTTTCTCCGACAAATTCGGCAACCGATGTTAAAAAAGCGATTACATCATGGTGAATTTCAGCTTCAATTTCATCAATACGTTTAATGTCAAAATTTGCTTTTTCTTTTATTTCTGTAACATCTTCTTGTTTTAAATTACCTAATTCTACGTGAGCATCGCAGGTTGCTAGTTCGATGTCGAGCCATTTTTGAAATTTATTTTCTAAACTCCAAATAGCTTCCATTTTTTTTCGTGTATATCGTTTAATCATTGTTTTACAAATTTTAACAAACTCTTGAACTTGGCTCAATGGTTTTGATACTGCTGTAATTTTAATAAAACATAAAATTTAGATGTATTAAATGCGAGTTTTTTGAAATTTTTTACATTCTTAACACGATAACTTCTATAAAAGGTAAAAAAAAAATAATTAGGGAGGCATGGCATGAAACCATCACCGTATCATCAATTAGAATTTTATAAATTATCAGACTTTACAGCTGTATTAGAAAAAGTAGGACTTCATATGGATGTTAAAACAGGTGGGTTCCTTGCTAAAGATCGCTCTTTTACGGTTTCATCTTCAGGCTATGGTGGCGATTGTAAATTAAGGTATAACGATGGGACAGAAGTTTCTATTTTAGATGGCCATATCTTTTTGGAATCGTTAAAGCATACAGAATCTTCATTTAAGATTAAGTTATTTGTTAGTTAGTAATACCTAACTATTTTTTTTATGGAATGCTTAAGGGGTTACTTAATTGTAAATAGTTATTTTTCTCGACGAATAATACGACCTTTTGTTAAGTCATAGAGAGACATTTCTACTTGTACTTTATCACCTAGTGTTATTTTAATACGAAATTTGTTTAAACGTCCTGAGTTGTAAGCAATGATTTCTTGACCTGTTTCAAGGTTAACACGAAATTTTGTTTGAGGTAGACATTCTGTTACAACACCATTAAGAATAAGGGTTTCTTCTTTTTCGCTACCTGAATGTTCTTTTGTTTTATTTTTTTTTCGTCGCTTTGCCATTACTTATCTCCTTAAGTTAGCTTATTATATACCCATCTACCTTTTTTACGAAACACTTAATTTTTAAGAATATTTGAATAACATTGCTTTTGGTTAATTTTAGTGAATTAATATTGTTATTTATGAATAAATGATATAATTTTTTTTTATGATTTCTGGACGGACTGTTATTTTAGGTGTTATTGGGGATCCTATTACTCACTCATTTTCTCCTTATTTGCATAATGGGGTTGCGTCTATGTTAGGGGTGGATCTTTGTTATGTTCCTTATCATGTTAATTCAGATTCATTGCAAGATGCGGTTGCTGGATTAAAGTCTTTAGGGGTACGTGGTTTTAATGTTACGGTTCCTCATAAAGAAGCTATTATGTCTTATTTAGATCATTGTGATGAGGCTGCGTTAGCTATGGGTGCTGTTAATACGGTTGTTAACCGAGATGGTCAGTTGTATGGTTATAATACAGATGGGAAGGGGTTTTTATATGCGCTTTCTGAGCATCATAATGAAACGATTCAGGGCAAGCATATTGTTTTTTTGGGTGCCGGTGGAACAGCTAAGGCCTTAAGTTATGTGTGTCTTAAGAATCAGGTTGCTTCTCTTTCTATTATTAATAGAACTCTTGATAAAGCTTCTTTGTTACAAAAGGAGTTACTAGCTTTAAATGATGATGTGCCTATTCATGTTTTTAGTCGTGATGATGATGCTTCTTTAGCTGTACTTAAACAAGCTGATTTGATTATTAATGTTACTTCTTTGGGGTTATCTTCTGATGATGATTTACCTGTTGTTTCAACGGATTGGTTTCGTTCGGATCAATGTTTGGTTGATGTTATTTATAATCCGAAAGAGACACCGTTTTTGTTGTTGGGGCGTGAACATGGTTTAAAGACGATTAATGGATTAGCTATGTTAGCTGCTCAGGCGGCTTATGCGTTTGAGTTGTTTGTTGATCGTGATGCTCCTTTTGATGAGTTTTTTTCAATGTTGGCGGATTTGTAGGTAATTATATGAGTGTTTTGGAGTGTTTAAAGCAAGGATTTAATAAATTAAAGCAAGATACTATTTTATTTGGACCTTATCTTGCTTTTACGTTGTTTAATATTGTTTATTCAAGGCATTTTCTTACATTAGGAGAAACTTTTTCTGCTAGTTATATGGTCTATTTGTTGGGGCAACATGTGTTACAGAGTTTAGTGGGGTTCTTTTTAATTATTATGATACTTAACTTACGTAAAGATGAGGTGTATATCCCATTAGCTTTTTCTTTGTTTTCGAATCGTTTATCAAGGTATTTGGGAATGTCTATAATTGTTAATATTCCATTTTCTATTGTTCTTTATTTGGGAATGAGTATGGCAAATATGGATTCTCAAGCTATGAGTGGTGCTGCTGTTATTTTATTGGGTATTGGTATTTATGTTATGGTGCCTTTAACTGCTTTTGGTTATTTTGCTTGTATTCGGTATGTGTTAAGTAAAAAACCTATTATGGTTGTTTTTACTGAAACGTTGTTATGTTGTTTTAAACAGTATCGTATTAGTTTACGTTGGTTTTGGATGATGCTAACACTTAATATGTTACAAATTTTTGTTCTTCCACTGACGGTAACTAATTTTATTTTAAAAGATGTTTTATTAGCCATGGTTCAAGCATTTATTTTAACTCTTATTATGAGTTTTTCGGTTTTATATTATAAACAGTTTGTTTCGCCTTTATTTCGTGAAGAGCGTGCTGAAACGATAACATCATCGGACTTGGATACTACGGGTGTTGATAATGACGTTGATGGAAATGAATCGTGATAGCATGGGGTATTATCTTTTCTTTGTGTAATCCAATAAGGATTTGATTTTTCTGGTATTTTATCTGTAATAGTAGGGGTGATGAAATGGCTTCCTAGTGATTCTGAGCGATGGAGAGAGGCGGTGATGATTAATTTTGCTAATAGGGCATGTTGATATAACTTTGTATAGGATGTGTCCGAATATGTCTCTGATTGTAGTAAGTTATTTATTAATTTTAAACTGGTATTTAAGGAATCTTTATCTCTTATAATGCCACATTGTGACCATAGTAGGTTATGAATATAATCAAGCTTGTCAGTATTGGAAGCTGGTTGCGGACTGGTTATAGCCTTATTATGAGGCGTGGGTGATGATTGGGTTTTGCTTAGATCTTTTTGGATTTGCTTAGCTGCTCTATTGGCAAATACGAGACCCTCTAGCAGTGAATTAGATGCCAATCGATTTGCTCCATGAGAGCCGTTACAGGCTACTTCTCCTATAGCATATAAATTTGTTACATTGGTTTGACTATGTTCGTTTGTTAACAGGCCTCCCATCATATAGTGTGCTGTTGGTGTAATTGGGATAAGATCATTTCTTAACGTTAACTTTTCTTTTGCTATCGCGTTTGAAATAGCTGGAAAATCGGATTCTTTGTTTTTGTGGCTATTACGACAATCAAGGTAGACAGTATTTCCTTGGCTTAATTGGTTGTAGATTCCTCTACTTACAATATCTCTTGGTGCTAAGGAATGATTCGGGTGATGATTCTTCATAAATTCATCACCATTTTGATTGATCAGTATGGCTCCAGCACCTCGGATTGCTTCTGAGATTAAAAAATAACTGTTTAGTGTTTTATCTAGACAAAAGCTTGTAGGATGAAATTGCATAAATTCTAAATCAATTAAGGAGCAACCGGCTTCATAACCTAAAAATAAGCCATCTCCAGTTGCTATTTTTGGATTGGATGTATGTTTGAAGAGTTGTCCTATGCCTCCTGTACTAAGGCATGTGATGGTGCTTGAAATGGTGATGATTCTATTTTGTTGTTTTGCATAGCATCCATAGCAAGTATTATTCTTGGTTAAGAGCTTAAATGCGGCTGTGTTTTCTAATAAGGTGATGTTTTTTTCTTTTTTTATTTGTTTTATTAGGTGGGTGATGATTGTTTTTCCCGTTTGATCTTTGTTGTGAAGGACTCTTGGAATGGAGTGGGCTGCCTCTTGTGTAAAGTCTAGGGTATTATTAATCGTTTCAAATATAAGCCCTGTATCTAATAATTCTTGTAATGCGTTGGGCCCTTCTTTTGTTAAGATATTAACGATTTTTGCATGGTTATGGTAACAGCCTGCTTTCATAGTATCATCGAAATGTTTTTTGGGACTGTCTACTTTGTTTAAGGCGGCAGCGATTCCTCCTTGAGCGTAGTGAGTGTTACTTTCTGCTAGTTGATCTTTGGTGATGATTAAAACTGATGCAAATTGGGCACATCTTAGGGCTGTTATCAGACCTGCTATTCCTGATCCTATAATGACTATGTCTGTGTTGTAATGATTTTTAAGCATACTATATAGTAAAAATCTTTAATTGCTAAATCAAGTTTATTCTTATTATAAATTTATTTTGATTCACAAATAAAATTATTTCTTTTAAAATTGTCTCATGAAAAAAGTGGTTAGTTTTTTAAGATTATCTTGTATTGCTTTACTTTTATTTTTATTTTCTTCTTTTATTATAGCTAGTTGTGATCATGATCATGATCATGATCATGAAATTTCTGTAAGACATAGTTGTGTATTATGTTTTTCGCAATCTGTGATGGTTAGCGGTGTTACTGGTTTTAGTTTATTTTTATTTTGTTTTTACGTGTCATTTGTGTGGTTATTTATTGATGTTTTATTAAAAGAAATAGTACGTTTATTTAATAGACCTCGATCACCTCCTGTTTTTCTTTCTCTTTAAATTTTTATTGTTTTAAATTTTGTGAGAGATCCTCACGATAAGGAGATTAAGAATGAAACGTAGTTTATTTATGATCGTTATGTTAAGTATGTTGACATCATTTATGTATGCTCAGTCAAAGGCACCTACTGATTTGCCTAACTTTTCTGTTATTGGTAACTTTTTAGGAACTCATACAGATAGTGCATCATCTTTTGATGTGCAAGAAATTGAAGTATCGTATCAACATTATTTGTATCCATCTGTAAAGGCTGATGTTTTTACCGCTTTTCATAAAGAAGAATCAGGTGCTGTTGCGATTGGGCTAGAAGAAGCTTATGTAACTTTTTCTGACCTTTTTGGTGTTTTAGTTCCTAACTATACTTATAATTTGGGTTTAGGGGCTATTGTTGGAAAGAAGCGTGTTGGTTTTGGAAAATTAAATACACTTCATCCGGAGCAATGGTTATATGTTGATCGTCCTCTTGCAACTCAACAGTTAGTGGGTGGCGCTGAAGGATTAGCTGCAGAAGGAGCTCAATTAAATTATTTGTTGCCGTTACCGTTTTTTTCTCAATTAGAAGCGGGTTTATGGACTGTAGCTGCTCATCATGATCATGAAGAAGAAGGTGAAGAATCTCATTCTGGTGTTGAATATGAAAATAAGTTGTTTAATTCTAGACTTTGGAATGGATTTAAATTATCAACTAATCAAGAGTTAGAATTAGGACTAAACTATCTTATTGGTAATGTAACAGCTACTGAAGCGGAAGATAAAGCGGATGTTTTAGGAGTAGATTTAACTTATAATTTAGATTTAAATCGAGATAAGTATTTATTACTAAAAGCAGAAGCCTATCAAGCAACATATGGTCATGAAGGTGAATCTCGTGCTGATCAGTTAGGTGGTTTTGTTTTAGGAAATCTAAAGCTTAATAATTATTATCAAACAGGATTTCGTTATAGCTTCTTAGGTAAGCATGGTGATGAAGGGTCCTCACAGACTCAACTTTCGTTAATGTTAACTAGACAATTGACAGAAACATCCAAATTTAGACTTCAGTACACTATTAATGATAGTGCAGAAGATATGGTTGCGGTTCAATTTGTTTTTGGAGTAGGACCTCATTCTCATGTTTTACAGTAAGTTAGTAACTGTATTTATTGCTAGTATATGTCTTACAGGAGCTGTTTTCGCAGCTCCTGTAAAGGTTGTTACTATATCAGATGATTTTACGTCCATTGCTCAGTCTATTGGAGGTAAGCATGTTGTTGTAACATCGTTGATTACGGGTAGCCGTAATTTGCATAGTATTAATCCAAAGCCATCGATGGTTATGATGATTAAAAATGCTGATTTATTGATTCGTTTGGGAATGTCTCAGGATAAATGGATTGATGGTCTTATCCATGTTGCTAAGAATCCAAATTTATTTCCTGGTAAACAAGGATACTTAGATGCTTCTACTAATATTGAAAAATTAGAAGTACCACAAGGTAATATCGATGGTAGTATGGGAGATGTTCATTTACATGGAAATCCTCATTACTGGCTTAATCCAAAAAATGGTCTTGTGATTGCTGAACAGATTAAAGATCAGCTGATTCTTATTGATCCGGATCATGCTAGAGATTATCAGGCTAATTATCAAAATTTTTCGCTAGCTTTAAAGGCTAAAATTAAAGTTTGGAAGCAAGCTTTAAAGCCATATCAAAATCATAATTTTGTTACGTATCATAAAGCTTGGTCTTATTTTTTTGATGGGTTTGATTTAAGGATGGTGGGTGAGTTAGAGCCGTTACCTGGTATAGCTCCGACTACAAAACATTTGGTTGATTTAAGTCAGGCACTAAAAGAATCCAATGTTCCTACGATTGTTATGTCGACGATCTATTATCCAAAAAAAATTAGTCAGTCTTTTGCTAAGAAACAAGGTGCAAAATTTGTTTTTGTTTCTGCTAGTGTTGGATCAGATGGAGTGACTTCTTATGAATCATTATTTGATTATTTAGTGGGAGCTGTAACGAAGTGATATCAATTTTATTAATTCCTCTTTTTTTATGTTTTATTTTAGTACTTATTCATGTTTACTTTGGTGCTTATGTTTTAAAAAGAGGCATTTTATTTATTGATTTAGCTTTGGCTCAATGGGCTGCTTTTGGCTATTTAATTGGGTACGCTTATCATGTTGAAAATCCATTGTATTTATTTTTATGTGGATTTGGAGCAACTGTTATTGCTGCTTTTATATTAGCTTTAGTTAAGCCTTTGTTTGCTGCTGTTAATTTGCAAGAAGCCATTATTGGTGTCATGTATATTTTAGCAGCAGCAGCTGCTATGGCTTTTATTTCTAGTACAGGCTTAGAAGTTCATCATTTAAAAGAGATGTTAACGGGATATTTGTTATTTGTTCAATTACAAGATTTGCTTGTTACTATGATTTTATATGCTGTTGTTGGGGTATTATGTTTTGTTTTTCATTCATATTTGTTTAAGAGTCGCTCTCAGCTATCGGAATTTTTATTTTATAGTTTGTTTGGCGTTGTTGTAACTTCTTCGGTGAAGTTAGTGGGGTTATTATTAGTCTTTTCGTTTTTAGTGTTACCTATTTTAAGTGTTATTTTATTTGTAAAATCATTAAAAAAACAAATTTTTTTAGGGTGGGGTGTTGGTGTGATTTCGGCTTGTTTGGGGCTTTTGGCTTCGATAATTTTAGACATTCCTCCTAGTCTTTGTGTGATTTTGGTATTATGTGTTGCTTTGGTGGTTGGTGTTGTTAGTTATGTTGTGATCAATCGTTTTCAGATCGTTCGATAACGATTTGATTATGGTCTATTTTAGTTTCCTTGATTACAATAACCTTTATGGAATATAAGCCGTTAAATTTTGAAGAATCGCTTGTTAGTCAGTGGGATGACGAAGGACTGTATCAAAGTGATGAGTCTGTTGATAAGGATCCGTATTATGTGTTGGAAATGTTTCCGTATCCTTCGGGGCAGTTACATATGGGGCATGTTAGAAATTATGTGATTGGAGATGCTTTAGCTCGTTTTAAACGAATGCAGGGTTTTAATGTTTTGTATCCTATGGGCTTTGATAGTTTTGGGTTGCCAGCCGAGAATGCGGCTATTAAACATGGGGTTAATCCCAAAGATTGGACTCAAAAAAATGTTGAACAAATGGTTGATCAACTAAAGCGTTTAGGACTTGGTTATGATTGGTCTCGAACCTTATCAACATTTAAAGATGATTATTATCAGTGGAATCAATGGTTATTTTTAACTTTTTATGAGAAGGGGTTAGTATATCGAAAAAAGGGATGGGTTAATTGGGATCCTGTGGATCAGACTGTGTTAGCTAATGAACAGGTTATTGATGGTAAGGGGTGGCGCTCCGGTGCTGTGGTTGAAAAAAAGGAAATTGATCAATGGTACCTTAAAATTACAGATTATGCTCAGGAACTTTTAGATGATTTGGATAAGCTGACGGATTGGCCTGATCGTGTAAAGTTAATGCAAAAAAATTGGATTGGCAAAAGTGTTGGTACAGAAATTGATTTTTTACTTGTGGATAAACAGGGGAATGAGATTGATAGGGTAACTGTTTTTACAACGAGACCTGATACGCTTTATGGGGCAACTTATGTATCGATGGCTTGTGAGCATTCTTTGATAACTAAATTATTAGAGTATGCGGATGATAAAGCTGATATTGAAGCGTTTATTCATAAAACGTTAGCATCAAATCAAGTTGATCGATCGGATGCTACCAAACCTAAAACAGGGAAATGGCTAGGTGTATATGCTATTAATCCTGTAAATCAGGAACAGATTCCGTTGTATGTAGCTGATTATGTATTGATGGATTATGGAACGGGTGTTGTTATGGCGGTACCGGCTCATGATACACGTGATTTTGCATTTGCTAAGGCTCATGATTTACCTATTCGTGTTGTTATTACGCCAGCTACAGGATTGGCTGATGAAACGTTAAAGGATGCCTATACGGAACCAGGTCATTTAATTGATTCTAATCAATTTACGGGGCTTGATAGTATTAAGGCAAAAGATGAGATTACCGATTATTTGATTTCTTTGGATAAGGGGCGTCGTAAAGAGCAGTTTCGGTTACGAGACTGGTTGATATCACGGCAACGTTATTGGGGAACACCTATTCCTATGATGTATGATGAGAATAAGAATCCTGTTCCTGTTTCAAAAGATGCTTTACCGGTTTTATTACCAGAAGATGCTCAGTTTGATGGTAAAGGAAATCCGTTGGCTTCTTCAGAATCGTTTCTGAATGTGTCTTATGATGGGAAACAATATCGACGTGAAACGGATACAATGGATACATTTTTTGATTCATCATGGTATTTTTTACGTTACTGTGATGCTACTAATACCACGAAACCGTTCGATGCTGAAAAAATTTCGTATTGGATGAATGTAGATCAGTATATTGGTGGGATAGAACATGCGGTATTACATTTATTGTATGCTCGCTTTTTTGTTAAAGCGTGTCGTGATTGTGGTTTATTAATGATTGAT
>MDSY01127052.1_pt1 | contig 10845 bp, 13 predicted proteins | sample 811131 | NCBI WGS metagenome assembly MDSY01 (sample SAMN05326643, study PRJNA326480) | marine metagenome | isolation source: seawater | place: Atlantic Ocean: South West | collected 2010
GGAGTCCAGTTATACCTTCCGATAGACATGCCACCCGTGGCAGTAGTATCATTGTTATGTCCAAGACATACTGTTAAGTCACCTGAAGAGTGGTTAGATGTTCCGAGAGCAACAGCACCATTGCTTGTGGCTCTACTACTGTTACCTATAGCAATAGTGTTAGTACCAAGGGCGCCGTAGGTAGAAGCGTTGGTGTCTATAGACGCTGCGAAAGAAGCAGCACCAGAAGCATAACCATTTATCGCTATTGCAGCGACATTAGTTGCAGCTATTGCACCGTTATTCGTTGAGTTCCTACCAATAGCAGTTGAGTAAGAACCACCTGCGGAGGCTCCACCAATAGCGGTAGCGTTAGAAGCTGTTGCTTGCGAACCATTTCCGAGAGCTACTGAGTTGGTTGCCGTAGCGTCAGTAAAATGACCAATAGCCTGTGCCTGATGCGCAGACGCCACTGCGGAAGTCCCAATAGCTAAAGAGTTAGTCCCTGATGCCGTTGGTGTAGTACCCGTTGTATCATTGTCTCTGTAGAAGTCAGGAGCACCTCCTCCTCCTTCAGCAGTAGCCCAAGTTAAAACACCACTTCCGTTTGTCTGCAAGAACTCGTCGGCAATACCATCATCATTTGGGAGGGTTAAGGTGTAGTTAGCTCCAGCAGAATGAGGAGGTGATTTGATTTTAATACCGTGGCTGTTTGCAGAGCAATTTAGCTGTAATGTTCCATCATTGCCACTAGCGCCCTTGACTTCAATGACACCTGTGCCGTTAGGCTTTAGCTTAACATTTCCGTTAGAAGTAGTAGTTGTTATTTCTCTGGTTAAGACATCTAAATTACCGCCGAGTTGTGGCGAGGTGTCTTCTACAATCTCGCTCACGCCACCCGAATCTGGTAACGTAAAAGCAGCGTACGAGATGACCACGATCTGGTCCCCATCAACAGCCGCATCTGTCAGTACTACACTTGCCGAGTCTGTTGCCGTGTACTGAGTGCCGTCGACGAGGCGGAGGCCGTTTTTGAAAACGTGAACCCGGTGCGGTGTGTAAGTCAGTCCGGTAAGATCAGTAGTCTCCTCGGTGATGTTAAAAGTACTCTTATTCTCAGCACCGCTTGTCACGACAGACGCGAAGTTTCCAATATAGCCCGCCATTATGTTTGCTCCAGTACGCTCACTAGAACGTCGCAAGAGCTAGCGGTGTCCGAAGTGACTTCAATGCGGTCAACACTCTCTAGTATAACTTTACCATCGAGTACGCTCAGGGCGGAACCTGCTGGCACGGGAACCCCTTTAACTAAGTAAACACCCGCAGCTTGGACATCCACTTTGACCTGTGTCGAGGTTCGGTTTGCGAGGTTACACCCAATCATTACCGCCGTCGTCCCACCGGGTACAGTATACACCGAAGTGGTTCCGGTCCCGACTGACGCGGCAGTATAATTTTTAAATACGTTTGCCATTTTTTATCCTAACGCTATTGCAAAGGCCAAAGCCTCACCGGCTTGGTCTACACCTAGGTTTGTTCGGGCCGTCGCGGCGGAAGCGAGGTCGGACAAGTTGCTACCAGTCTCTAATTTATCATTATTGAGGTTTGTGAAGTTCGCATCCACCTCATCGTTTGTAAGGGGCGCACTTTTGCCTGATCTTGTTACTATGGTAGCCATTGGAGCCCCCTACATTAAATTTAAGACGCTGCTATTGTGACGGTCCAAGTGATAGAAATGGTGTCATCCGCAGATTTATTTACAACACTGAAGACTGTTCGGCAGAGCATGTCGCCGCCCGTATTGGCGTTAAAGATACCGGCTTCTGTTACTGCGCCTGTTCCATCGCCAGCGCCAAAGGTAGCAGCAAAAGCAATTTGGTTGTCGCCTGAGCCTGTAATAGTTGAACTAGCCAACGCCAAACGGTTTCCTAGGATAGAACTAAGGTCTGTTTGGCCAGCTAATGCTACCTGAGTGCTAGACCCAAGGGCCATGTGGCTCATTACGCCTTTGGATGTGCCCACTATGCGAGAAGCAATAAAGCCAAGTCCTGTGGTGACGACAAGGTTCTTTACCTCACGCTCGTCTTTGATATTCCCGGCCGCGTCCTTGAGAACAATGTTCAGCTGACCGGACAGCTTTAAGTTTTCAGTAATCATGTTGATCTCCTAAGTAAAAGTTCGGGTAAGACCGACGTAGTCCCCCGCAAAGTATGTTAAATCCGAATAGCCCTGCATACGGAGCAGCCCTGTGTCGGTAGCAGAGGTGGTGTCTGACAGGGGTCTTGCAGCCGTAAGGACAAAGAGGTCCGCAGGTGCAACAGTTTCAGTTTTTGTTGTAAAGAATTGGACCTCTTGGTCGTCTTCTATTGTAGAACCTCCGTCCAAATCGTCCGTAGGTCTGACTTGATCTGCTAACGCTTTAAAGTGCGAAGTTACCAGTTCGATAGATTCCGTCGCTATTGTAGGATCGTAGAAACCTTTAATAACTCCCCGAGTAAGTATTGCATCGCCAGTGACGACGACTTGGTCTGAAACAACTTTGAGTACGGAAATAATCTGCTCGTCTGTTGTGAGGCCGTTGTCTGCAAATTCTTTGAAGAAAGCTAAAGTGGCGTCTTCCGCAACGCCAGCGACACTGGGCGTCAGACTACCAAAGAAAGAAAGCAGAACCCGGTCTAACGCAGTTGCGCTGTCCACCTTATTAAATATTGCGCGAAGGAAGAAACCGGCAGTCGCCGTGTAGGTCATACGCGCCACTTCTGCGTAAGTCGCAGAGATACCCAGCGTTTTGTACGCTGCGTTGAGTGCCGATACTAAGACTGCTGATCTTAGTTTCATGCAAAATCTTCCCGTATTCTAAAACGCAGGGTTTCGTACAAAGTCTCACGAAGCCCACTAGCTTTAACAACTTCAACCTCGCCTTCGTAAACACCAGCGACTTGATTTAGGTCTTCCGTTTGCCACTGAAGGATAGCTTCCCCAGCGGTAGCGTCTGCCGGGTCTATGTAAAAAAGCCGAGAAAACAGCACCGTTGTGGCACCAGCGGCACGAAAGTGCAGGGTGGCGGTAGCTCCAGTCAGGTCTGTGGGTGTGTTTGTGTCGTCGTTAGTTAGGAGGAGCCTGACCTGCGGCCCTGTGTCTCCCTGAACGTAGTTAAACGATGTAGCCATTTCTATCTCCTCCGTCCGGCAAAGTCTTGGGGCTGTACTCGGGTACTAACGCGGCGGTATTCACGGGACTTCGCTTCATCAGTTTCTAGGGAGAACTGTCTTCGGTAATACCCAGACAGTTCTGGATTGGTCCATTCTTTGCCAGGAACTGAAGTTAGCTGCGCAAGCGCTCCATACGATATGCACCGTCCGTGGCTTTCAAAGATCCAGTCCTCGACGCCAGTGGCGCTAAGCTTTGTTTTTAGGACACCCCAGCCGGTGTAAGAGTAGTTTTCATCCGGTGTTGGATAGAACCGGATCGACGTATCTTGGTAGACCGTGTAGTACGCTGGGCAACCGTTAGGACCAAATCTAGTGCTGTCTAAGTGCTTATCCGTGACACGACTCATCTGTCTGCCATCGAGCACAATCTCATAGATATTTTCTAAGACAGCGTCCGAGGATGGTATGTATATTGGGTAGTCCGCTACGTTCTTAACCGCGAAGTCTTTTTCGATATTAAAGCGCCAGATTTCACTGCGCTCTAAAAACTTAGCCGCAGCCTCCTGTAAATGAGACTCCATAACAATTTCGGGACATCCCGGCAGATACGGCTGGATGTAAGGGTAAAACTTGCTCCACAGTACAGTAGCCATTTACGAGCTCCCTGTTGATGGTGAAGCCGCAGCGTCCACCTGACTTTTGGTGCCCACAGCAGCGTTAAAGACTTGAAACGCCGCAGTAGCGCGTTGCTCGTTGGCTCCATACTCTGCGTCCTTTGAGTAGGCGCGGTACAAAATCCAATCAGTGATAGGACTTAGGTAGATGTCGTCGAGCTTGATAACTTCCGTGTTAGACCCAGCAGGATCGAGCTCGGATGCGGATAGCGTGTGAGAGTCCGGGGTGTCAGTGTAGATTAGCTCAAGCTCAGCCGTGGCTGTAGCTGGCGGGTACACATAAAATTCTTTGGGAGCACGAGCGTCATACGTGTAGTGCTGTATGTTGGTAGTTTGGGTCTCAGTATGCCAAGCTGGTCGTTGGTCATCCAAGACGCTTCTTGCAACAACGCGGACCACTTTTCTGTCAGAGGTGGCTAGCACGTTTCTAGTAATGTCTAAAAGCTTCAGCGCGGTAGGGAAACCACCGCTTGGCGCTATGAGGGACTGCTTGGTTCCAGCAGCGCAAGTAAACGTAGCACACTTAGCGTTTGCGTCAGGGCGAAGCAGTACAATACTTAGGTAAGACTCGTTCAACCATTTCTGGAGTTCGAGGCGGGGCCAGCGTACGTTAGAGTCCTGTAGGATGGCCTCTACTCGAGATAATACTTCTATAACCTTAATGGTCGCCATAACGCTTCTCCTGTGGAAGTAGGAGGGGGCGAACCCCCTCCGACATTAGCTACTAGGCTGTTCCAACTAGAGCAGTTACGAGCGCAGTGTTCTTCGTTACTGTGTTACCGAATACTGAGAGACCGCGAATGATATCGCCGAAGTCAGTCTGGTTGCGCAGAGGCTCAGTCTTAGTGATCTGAGAAGCGAAGGAACAAGCTGCTTTAGTACCAGCTACCATCATGCGACGCTTCTTAGCGTTAGTTAAGGAAGCACCGGCACCGACAGCACCCAGACCCGGCACTAGGGCTTTGGAAGCTGCGCCTTTTGGCAGCAAGTTAGACACGTACACATCAAAGCGATCCAACATGCCGATCTTACCTGTGCGAACGATGCTGGAGGAGTCACCAGTAAAGTAAGCCTGAGCAATGTCAGTTTGCATAAGCAACTGGCGCTCAAATGGGCTAATAATCAACCAACGGCCATCTTCTGGGACGTTCTGCTCGTCGAGGCAAGAAGACATCGCAAGGATAGCTTGGAGGATGTTGGCAGGTGTTGTTTCAACGATTGGTGCAAGATCAGTTCCAAGATTGTAGGCAGATGCGGATACACCAGCACCTGAGCCTTTGTTTGTCGCAGCAGCACCGGTAGTTACGAACCAGTCAAAGAACACGTCGTTCTCAATTTGGATCTTCAACTGCTTAGCAGCGTCGTCAGTGAACATGTTCATCAAGTCCATGTCAGCTTGGTGCGCTAAGATGTCGTTGACCTGTACGCTGAAGTACTTGCCTTTGTTGATCTGCATGTCCTGAACGATAGGCACTGGGACTTCAGAAGTCAGGGTAGTACCGGCACCAGCGTAGTTGTTGATGGTGATTGATGGTGCAGTGCGGATACGAATGGTATCGCCTTGGTTTTTGATTTCGCCTTCCCAAGAGGTGTTAGCGATTTCAGTCATCATGGTGGATGCATAGAACTTAGCATTAAGCTTGTTCGACCATAATGTTGGAATAAATGTACCTGAGTACGATGGGTCAGTAGCGAATGGTTCTCCGCCTACGACGGGAAATACAGCAGCCATGTTGGCCTCCTTAGGTTGGTTTTATACGCAACTGCTGCTTACATGTTAACACGTTAGGTTTTAACGCGGCCTTCCATGTACGCAACAGTTAGTTCAGCTTCAAGTTTCTCAGCCGCCTCGTACTGCTTGTTTGTATTCAAAGTGCGAACCTTGGTCCAAGCAGCGTCTACTTCTCGAGTAGAATACGTCCTAGAGTTTTGGCCAACACTCTTCGTACTAACGGAGTTAGCAGAACGGTTTGGCGCAACCTGCTTTTCGAGTTCGGCTTGGTTAGGTGGCTTAACTGGTTCACTTGGCGTGGCGAATGTTGCTTTCCACAAACCCACGTAGTGGGCGATTGCGTCGGCGTCACCTGCGTCAAATGCCAGTTGTGCTTGAACTCTGCGCGGTCCTCTAAGCATGGGGTCATGCTCGTTTAACCACGCTACCCAACGTTCATCCTTGTCGATACTGGAAAAATCAGGCACCACATTTCTCAGGCGCTGGTTAAAATCCATCTCTCCAACTTGGTTTCCAGTGTCTGCAAGTTTACCCTGCAACGCTTGGATAACCGCGTCCTGTTCTTCCAGACGGCCCTCGTACTCTTGAGAGACCTCTTTTGCCACACGACGTTGAACGTCCAGCAGTTCTTCACCAAATTCGGCTCGATCTGCGTCGGTCACTAAACTGACTTTCTCTTTCGGCGGTGTCGGCTCAACTTTAGGTGCACTTAAATCCTTTCGGATTTGCTCGAGTTCCACATGTAAATCTCGCACCTGTTGGTGCAATCGTGGAACTTCTGCATCATACTTGCCCCGCAGGGTGCTGTACTTTTGCTTAAAGTCGTCCTCTACGTCCGTCAGTGGCGTGTCAGCTGGCTTTGCTTCTTTAGGTACTGGAGCTTCTTCTATCTCTGCAACTACTTCCGTTTCCGTATCCAGCGCATCCTGATCTAAGTTTTGCTGGGCTTCTAACGCTTTTTCGTAAGCTTCAACTTCTAAAAGCTGAGCCTGTACCTGTTTTGGCAACGCCATATTGTTCTCCTTAAAGCATCAACTCTGTTACAGCGCCCTAGGTGTGCTGGTCCCGTGATGGTTTGCTTCGTTTGCTCTTACGAGCGGTTTGCTACTTTGGGAGACTCTTCAATCGCCCATAGTAAATCTTGAAATGCTTCTACTCTTCCCTGCAACCGGTGGATATTCACCGTGTCGGGTGCTGTAACGAGGCGAGTTTTAGCGGCTTCGACTAATTCCTCTAGTAAATCCACTAGAGCAGAATTACCTGCTTCCTTGATGCCAAGTAGCGCTTGTATTTGCTGTTGGGGACAGAGGTTCAGGTTAATCATAGCTGTAAACTATATCCAATCTGTTAACGTGTCAACACGTGTACACGTTATTGGCCATTAGGACGTGGGCTCATGGTGTTGTCTTGCCGCCCACCCATCGGGGTTCCATCTTCTTGCATCTTTTGGGCTTGCTGTTGTTGGGCCTGCTGCTGTTCTTGCATCATCATTTGCTGTTGTTGCTGCTGCTGTTGCTGCGCTAGGTCTTGCTGCTTCTGAACATCTTCTCGAGAAGGGACAAGGCGGTCAATGTTGGTATTAAGATTACCCGCGACATCCCTGAGTAATTCAGCTGTACCCGGCAAGCCAACAATCTGCTGTGCGACCGGACTTTCCAACACAAGACGGAGGAAGTCAGTCTTACGGACAGCTTCAGCTTCTTTAACCACAAGTGACATCGCACCCGTTGCAACAATTTGTACATCACCAATTAAATCCGGGTCGTCGCTGTAGCGAAGGTTTCGTTGGTACTGGCGCTCAAGCATTGGCCGCATAACATCATGGTCGATGTTACTGATAACCTGTTTGATGCTCTTACCAGCGTTAGACATAAGCATGGACAAGCCCGAAGAGGTACGCCCTGCACCCGGAACGTGTTGTCCGGTCATGTACTTAGGAATACCAGAAACTTCGTCTGAGATGTCCATAAACCGGTCAAACACGGCCATTAGTTCTTGGGCGTTTGAATTGGGTTGGAAGAAACTCATGGGTGGAGTGGAGTCCGCGTAATCAGAGGATCTAAACTGCCATATTTTCCACGGGTACATCTGCGTGATATCTTCACCAGCTGGGAGACGGCTGATATTTACGCCGACCTGTGGACCAGAAGAGATGCCCATATTATTTGCTAACGCCCGAGCAGCAGCGTTGCACATGTTCTGAGCGTCCATACAAAGGTCGGCGACCCCATTGCCGTCAACACGGCCGGGAACTTTTTCAAAGGATGTTACGTAGTACGGCTTACGACCAATCGGGTCATAGTTAAGCACAGCGCGTATTACCGTGTTGTTAACCATCCAGATTTCGCAAGGGTATGATTTCTGTGGGTCTTCTATGTCAGCTTCGTCCAGGCCCCACTCAAGGAGCAATTCTCCTGGCACGGAGTCCCATAACTGCAACGCAGCAACAACGTCAGAGTGGCCCTCGTCAAAGTCTCTGCCGCTTATATCTTCGATCACGCTGCTATCGTGGTCCAACCAGCTGAAGCCACCGGAACCAAAGTCAGACAGGATAGAACGCACCGCGTCTTCGTCGTAGCCTTCAACGCCCAGCATGTTCTCAACGTCGTCTCGCGTTAGGTGGTGTAGCTCGATAACAGGCATGTTCTGGACGTCGTCGCCCCATGGTGCCCAGTAGAACTTAAACGGGTCTACACGCTCCCACTCGTCACGTAGCACTTCGACAACGCCTAGACCGCCGCCTTCTACATACTTCATGGTTTTGCGTTTGCGAGGGATCGGACCCTTTAGGATCGCGTACGGGAACGTCGCTATGTCGTTCGTAAAATCAAACAGAGCCTTTACGAAACCGCCCTCGACCATCTGGTCTTCCATTTTGGTTTCCATCCGCTCGACGCGCTTTTCAGCCTCGAACTTCATAGCTCGCATCGCGGTGTCTTTCATGCCGGAGGCAAGGTCTTTTAGCTCTGTTTCTTCTATAGGCCCGTTACCCGCCTCGTAGTACTGCATGAGGTTTTGTTGCATTATGTTCTGCATCGCTTCCACGACATCGGGAGCAACCTCTGGTATCGGAGTGGCTGACAAGGACCATGGCTTATCTGCGCCAGTGCCTAAAAGTGTATCTCGTAGCCAAGCAGTAGCAGTTCTGCACTTGGAGCTAACGATACCCATGAAGATTTCAGAGCCGCCTTGCTCTTTGATCTGCGCAAGTTTCGCAGGGTCGTACTCCATGTTTCTTGCACGTACGCATCTAGCTAAACGCTGCTCAAGATTTTCCTGATGGTGGTCTCGCAAAACGTCCCACCGCTTTCGCGTATGAGAAGCCAACCCGACAATCATCTGCGAAGTCTGGGTTACGGAATTAGCACGATTTGCCTCTGCCTCGAGAGTGGAGGCACTTGCAGCAGGGATTAGTGACATAATAAATCTCACATGTGACGTCGACTACGCAGTAGCACATATCTGCTAACGCGTCAACAGATTACGTCCAGCCACCGGCTGAGACCTTGGAGACGTTTTTCCTCTGTGACGACCAAGCTTGAGCTCCAAAAGTCTCACCGCCGTCTGCGTGGAGGCAGAGATACTGGAACGCATCAGCCACATCAGACCACGGGTGGGACTTCTCTGGCTTCTCGTCACGAGCGCCTTTTGTATTTATTTTGTACCGATACTTTCCGGCCAGCGCCATCACCAACGGCGACGCGTCTTCAACGTCGACGACGAAACCGTATTTTCCGTCCACGATCCGGGTCAGGTATTTTTCCACCGCAGCTATCCGTCCCGCGATTGAGTTAGTCCTAGCGGGCTTAACGACGAAGCCCTCGTTTTTGTATATGTCAGCTACCGTACGCTCGTCCGTCTGGACACGCTGAAACGCAGCTGGGTCGATGATAACCAGAGCAGTACGCCCGGGGAATTTGTTAGCCATCAGCGGCTTGAGCCTCTCACGCACGAACCGCAGAGCGCCCATACCGTCGGATATCAGCGCGTCGTACACAACCAGTCGGCCGTCGTGGGAAACCTGCCCTATAACCGCCGCTGGCGTCAGCCCCGCGTCCACCCCAATTAGCAGTGGCGTGTCTGAAAACATCGGTTTCAGTTTTTCGGCTGATGCGTGGACTGTACGGTCAAATGATCTAAAGACCGGTTGTCCAGATAAACTCTTACCAAAATCCGCGTGGATGTAGACCGCGATCCAGTCTTCGGTCTTACCTTTGGCGAGGTTGTCATAGTAATCGTCTGGCAGAAACTTGGTCCAGTCAGCCTCTGGAGCGAGACCCGACGGTTGTATCGTAACATGTACGTTATCGGGCGGCTTTGTAAGCAGCGTTTCCCAGAAAGTGTCCATGTCAGGGGGGTTTGTCATGCCCCAAATGTGCATATTCGGCCTTCCATCGTCCGTTTTGCACCCTACCCCGTTCATCATCTTGTCTGGGTAGCGACCAACACGACCTTGGGCTGCATTGTAGATATCGGGGTGAATTTCCCTAAATTCGTCGAAAATGATGAAACTTGCCTGTAATGAGAGCAATCTTCGCACGTCATTGGCGTCATCGAGGCCCCGAAACAGCACTTCGCACTCAATATCACCTACTTTTAGGACAAATTTGTACTCAGTTTTGAGGAAACTACCCATAACTCCGTCTGGAATCCACTTTAGGAAGTCTGGAATGGACGTATCACGCAGCTGCTCTCGGGTATTTCGCACCCAAATGGTCCTAGAACGACGTACTCCGTCCTTACAGGGGGCCATTACTGCGGCGTGATGCAGTATTTTCATTATGCCCGCCGTCGTCTTCGTCGATCCTACCGGTCCGACCGCCAACGAAATGAACTTTTCCGAGTAAAAGAAGTCATCAAGGCTCTTAATTACCTCAAAATTTATCTCATGCATCTGTGATTGCCTCAGAGGTGCCCTCGATGACGATGCTTTCGTTCTGATCCTTGGCTCTGGTGATATTTATGACCACTTGCGGTCCACCTACGCCGAGATCTACCTTTGCGTCCGGCTCCAAACGCCCCATTTTGTTTAACAGCTTTTGAAATTCTATACGGGCCGTAGGATTTATGTCGGGGTTTTGCATGTGACGAAACAAATTATCGAGGTTCACCGCGCCCAGGAGACGCGAGAACGTTTCCATCATGGCAGGGTCGGTTTCCATCGACCGGAGATCATCGTTCGACAGCAGCGGCTTTGACGTATCTAATTGGGGGGCAATTTTTTGTACATGGTTGCTCATATCACTTGTTAACACGTGAACATATGCGGGTCAATTCGACGGGGGAAATTGGGGGGGAGCAGGGGGGA
>MDSY01137470.1_pt1 | contig 10845 bp, 6 predicted proteins | sample 811131 | NCBI WGS metagenome assembly MDSY01 (sample SAMN05326643, study PRJNA326480) | marine metagenome | isolation source: seawater | place: Atlantic Ocean: South West | collected 2010
GTTGTCGTCTGTACTATTCGATGTTGGTTACACCCGCCATGACCTCCGCTATATTCTCTCTGATTCGAGGCTAAATGTGTTGATCGTCTCGTCGAGACCCGAAGCTGGCTTACGCTTCCAGCAAGTCGTGAGTGTCTCGATGGTGAGAATGCCGTTGTTCCGTCAGCTCGATCCCAACACAGAGCTGCTATTTTTAATGATGTTCATGTCTTCACGAATGGCTTGTGAAGATAAAGAGCCAGCCAGTGTTCGAGCTCCTCAAGATGAGTTGTTTTCAACGAAGTCTACTGCCGTAGCTGTGCCCGGAAAGTGAGAAACGCTTGGCATTGTTTTTTTTTTTTTGGTTTTGGTTTTCCGAGGAGGAAGCTGCATTTCGTAATTTGGTCACTCACTCGGGCGCGCGGTCCCCTCGAGGATGATGCGTATCCTAATGCGTCATCATGTCTTTGCATTAGTGCTCCTAACCTCTTTGATTTCGGGTGGGGCTTCGCTTGCGCCGGTGGCGGCTCGAGGGCACTCCATGGATCTCGGGGTGACAAAGCACCCGCACCCCTCCGGGCGTGACGACGGCACTCTTCTCGAGAAGTTCCGCGTCAACCTCGACGACCCTCCGCGTGAGCGTTGGAAGCACGTCATGGCGGCGAACAGGGAAAAGGCAGACGTGACTATGTCATACTTGTTTTCAAGTCTTCCCGAGACTGTGCATGCGGAGGTAGACGCGCTCGTTTCAAACGCCGAGGCGCGCCTGCCTGCGTGGGCGAGGGAAGAGATGCTCGGCGTGGCAGATGCCTTGAATGTTACTTTCGGCGACGTGGTCATCGTCAACCTATTTTTTGAAATCACGCCGTTCTGCACCTCCATTATGTCCCAGAGTGCGGCTACGGGTAAAATTTATCACGCGAGAAACATGGACTTCGGGTTGGCCATGCCCGAGCTGTCTGCTAGCCTTCGCGACGTCGCCGTCGATGTCGAATTTTGGAAAGAAAACAAGCTCGCGTTTTCGGCGACGACTTTCGCCGGGTACGTGGGTGTCGCTACCGGCATGCGCGCGGAAGCTTTCTCCATCACCGCTAACGAGCGCGAGATGACTGGTAAAATTCCCGTCCCCAACATCTTCAAGAGCCTGATTAATCTGGTGGATGTTTTGATGTCAACAGACGCGTACCCCGTTACGTGGGCGGTTCGAGAGTTGCTGGAGGAGGAGGGCAAAGATTTCGACGGCGCGGTTTCCGTGTTGGGAGCTCGAAAATTCGCGACGCAGATGTATCTCACCGTCGGCGGAGTCACAGCAGGGCAGGGCGTGGTGCTTACGCGAGGTCGAAATGACTTGCTCGATACTTGGAGGATAGACGCTGATGCTGGTGAGTGGTTTCTCGTACAGACCAACTACGATCACTGGATCCCCATGCCGCCGTGGGACAACAGGAAAGTACCGGCAGAAAAAGCGATTACAGAGGTTGGCGCGGATGAAATTTCTCCTTCCACGATTTACGAACGAGTCCTTTCCCGAGATCCCGTGCTGAATGAACTCACCGTATACTCCACTGCGATGTCATGCTCGGAAGGGACGTACGAATCGCGCGTCAGGGATTGTCCAAAGTGCTCGCCGTTTCGGTGATGTACTGAATAGTAGTTGTAATTTAGCTAGCTAGTTAGGGCCATCTCTCCCCGTGCTCCACCCGCGGGTCACCGACTTCGTACATGAACCACACCGCAGCGACGGCGAACAACAAAGGTGCGCCATAAACGGCTTTCGCTCCAGCGAAATCGTAAAGTATACCTCCGCAGTCAGCAACGTAGATGGGCTGGCATTCAGGCAACGCAGCCCTTCCAGAGACGGGATCTGCGGGTTTCGGCCCGCGAAGGTTGTTGTCGAACGTTTCCAATACCGGGTCGTATCCACACCCTGGCAACGGTTTCAGATCCGCATCCGTGGGAATACGAACGCCATATAGCCCTCCGTCCGGAGGCCTCAACTCCTCGTGAATGAAACTATCGCCATAGCCTGGGTGACACACGCAGGTTCCGTTGACACAGATGCCGCGATCGCTGCACGTCATTTCCTTCTTACTTGCCGGGTTGTAAGGACAGACTGGAATCGAGCAGTCGAGTCCGGTGTATGCCGGGCGTCCGTCAAAAGTAAAACACTCGCACCGTCCGTATCCGAGGGCATTGGTGCGATAGTGGTCGCACACGCCGTTGCCGTTGCAGTCGTTCAGGCAGTCGTACTCACGACACGACTCTCCAGAGGCGGGAAATTCGCATTCGCACTGACCGGTGTATCCGTTGCACGATCCGCGGTTGTTGCACTGATTGCACACCTGCTTGTGTCCAAGGTAATCGAATACACAGATATCCGCAGGGCACGAGACGTTTGAACAGTCCAAGCCGGTGAAGCCCTGGTCGCAAACACAAAAGTTGTACTCACACACGCCGCGCCGAGAGCAATCTTTCGGGCACGACGTCGGGAAATACTGCCACAAGTCGTCCAGTTCTTCGTAGCAGTACTTTTCACCGTATTCGCTCGGCGTCTGAATCCAAAGATCTGGGTTGGTGCTCAATATGGGGTTCCCGTACTCATCAACATCGATAGCGCGAACCGTAATTTTCCCATCCCCGGTCATGTCGTATTGCGTGTCCCACTGTCGATCAATGTTGTTGATGCGATCCATGTTTGACTCCACTAGGCTCTTCGTCGCGTCGATGTAATTTTCCCCTTTCAAGCAACCGTGACCGCCGTATATCAACGCCCGTCCAGCCTGGTCCGTTATTCCCGTGCGAAGCTGGCTGGAATGCCCCACCGGAACCATGACCGCCCTGTACCGCCGCGACGGGAAATCGCCCTCACCCTCAACCTTGATCCAGGTGTCACCCGAGATGTTGTAAAACCACAAGTCACCAATTTCGTCGTTCCACGTGTACCCTCCGTAGACCAGCATGACTACGTTTTTATCTTTGATGCTTATGGCCGCCGCATGTCCAAAACGTGGCGATGGTCTGATGGGATACCTAGGATGCGGCTTTAGCTCTTCCCACGTGTTCATGGTGATGTTGTATTTCCAGAAGTCATTCAGGTAATACTTCGTGCTGAGACTGGGATAGTCCGTGGAAACGCCGGTGGGGTAGATACCCACGAAGTTAGTCGTGCCGCCGAACGCGTAACCGCCGAAGAGGTACAAAGCTTCGCCGTGAGCCGCGAGTGACGGACTGTGCCTGCCGCGTGGTCCGAAAACATCTCTCTCCGCGGTGCCGTCAACCTCCGACTCGTTTTTGCACGTCGTGCAAAAGGGCTTCAGGTGTGACCACTCCCTTTCCGTAACGTTGTACGACCACAAGTCGTCGAAATACAGCGGGTCAGTCGGATCGTACTTGAGCCGGTCGTCGTAAATCTCGTGCACCAACTTTGTTTGACCCGGCATCGGGGGGTTTAAGCGCTGGCCGTGGCCGCCGAACATGAACACGACATCATCGTAGTCCACCATGGCGTGCTTCCACCGCCGAGCGGGCACGGTCTTGGTGAAGTTTGTAATTTTAACCCACTTGCTTCGCGGGATGTTGTAGTGCCACAAGTCTTCGCAGTAATCCACGCAGTCGATGCTGTAGCCGCCGAACAACACCATGGTGTCTCGTTCCCCCGTCAGTCGGTTCAACACTAACGCAATCTGGTGCTCCCAGCGTCCACTGGGCAGCTCGCGCGCCGGTCGGTTCACGCCGTTCTCGAGGTTTGGCTCCGAATACGGTCGAAGTCCAGTCCAGTCGAAACAAGTCGTGTGATACTCGCATTGCGCACCAAACTTGCGAGATGTCACCGTGAGAGGTTCCCACTTCGCTCGATTTTCTTCCGCGCACTGGATGAATGAACCGTCGTCAGCCTTGATGTACCGATGCCCTTCTTCGCTGTTCGCGCGTTCGCTCGCACACACTGCACATTCCTCACACACCAGCTCGTTTGGGTTGTACGCGGTCCAGTTTCCCGTATTCCAATCGTACAGCCACATGTCATTAAGGTAATCCCCGTTCGGCACGCGCACTTTGCCGCCAAATATCAGCATGCGGGACTCATCGGTTACCACCGCAGTGTGCCCGCTTCGGCCGGGAGGGCCAAAGTCGCCGTGAAAACCGCGGTCGCCGAGGGGCACCATCTTGGCGAAAACGTTGGATGCCTCGACCGTCGACTGACGCTCCACAGGTCCGACTGGAAGGAACAGCGCAAGGAACACGATAATCAACCATCGCCGTAAACTTCCTGACGATATGCGTGCTCTTTTTGCTGCGGAGCCTTCCATGGCTTCCGTACCCCACCGCGCGTGAGGTGCGATGTTAGCTCTGTTTCAAAAACAGCGGGAACCGTCGAGTTTAGCTGAGTTCGAGGAACAAGAGCGTTGCCACTCTTCGCGGCGGCCTAGGCCGCTCGTCGAGCCGATGGTGCAGCTCGCGGAGAATCTCGATGTGGCCTCGGACGGCACTTCCCTGGCAGATCGTCGCAAAGCAGTCAGAACACTGGCTGAGCTGATTGAGCCATCCGCTGCCGTGGTATCCTCAACAGCGCGTGGCGATCCTGCTTTAGCGCTCGTCGCAGATCCCACCGCTGCGGCATCTGCTTCCCAGGACGCTGCCTTAGCCTGTGAACGCCTGGAACGCATGACATGGACACTTGAAGCGCTCTTAGTGAAAGAGAGATACCCACCACGACGATATCAGGATGTCATACCCAGGGATACTTCAGGTAAGTCGTTCCAAGACGACTCGACACCTCCTCAGAGAAAGCCGCTCATCGTCGAGATTGTCGACGAAGATGTGACACCATCTTCGGTGGAAGACGATACAGAGCCTCCCCTCGCGGCATCTACGATTGGTCGCGACGATGAATATCTCAGCATCGCATCTACATCTGCGCTCGCCGCGGCAGCGTATGTTTCTGGCGCAGAGCTTCACGGTGTCGATGCCTTGCCGGGATGGAGTTCACCATCCGCTGCAACCGCCGCGCACATGTTGCTTCAACGCGCTTTTGGAGCTGCGACGGAACAGAGCGACACGCTTGACGAACAAGCTCGTGAAAACTTGGCGCGGTGTTTGGGTGAATCAGCACCAGTTTTAGCGCACTGTCTTACTTATGAGCCCGAGCCGCGTTGGGGTAACGAAGCTGAAGAGGATGATCGCCGTGAGCCGCGCCCACCGGCACCCGAGCTTCCTCCGGAGCTCGCTGGATTGGTGCAACCGGCGTCGGCTGAGTCCGCTCTTGTCGCGGCTACGCGGCTTCGACGGCTCATTGAGATGGTGGGATACCCTTGGATCGGGCGCACTGAGAATGTCGTATCACGTGTTGTGCCTTGCGTACTTCGCGCGATGGATCACAAAAACGCTTCTGTGCGTCGTGAAGGCTGCGCCGCCCTCGTCGCTTTCGTCGCGTCAGTCACGCGCACAGAGTTGCGGTGGCACGGCGCCGCTCTGCTTGACGCCGCGTCGTCGACGCTCTCAGCGTCCACTCCAGAAGTGTTCGGGGCAGCATTGGCCGCTCATGTTAGAACAGCACTCGCGGTTTGCTCTGATGACACACGCGACTCCGGTCTTATGGCGGCATTCACTGCCATTCTCGAGGCTGCCAACTCTCGCGGACACGAGCCTGAAATGGCGGCGGCGTGGGTCGTCGAAGCACCTCCTTTGATTGAAGCCCTGAAACTCTCGGTGGCTTCGCATCTGGATAAAATATTTACGCCACTTGCCAGTTGGCTTCATGCTCGCGACGATGCTGTTGCGTGTGGCGCAGCCTCTTGTCTGGAGTTGACATGCAAGATGACTTGGCCGCGCATTCCAGGGCGCGCGGCGTCGCTGTGGTCAGACGTCGCGCGCGCGTACGCCGAGGCTGACGCGCGCGGCGCTGCTGACGAACTTCGCACCCGCCTCAAACAACTCGCGGCGGTGTTGCAGCTCGCCGCAGGGAACGCGTTTGAGGAAGTCTGGCGCCGCTCCGCGAACGAGCCAGTGCCCTCCGAGCTCGAGTCACTGATCGCGTACCTAGAGAGCCTACCAGCGCGCGTAGAAAGTTGAAGCGAGAGACTAATAGCTAGCTAGATAGAATTAAAAACCGTCATCCACTAACGTTCGCTCTGGAAGCACGACAGCAGTCAGAGGTCGATCGTTGTGCCCCGCACAGCTATCCATGATTATCCTCGTTTCCTCAAGCGACACGAAACTGTGGTGTCCACTCACGACGAGCACATTCTCTGGCAGCTCGGGATGCGGTTTCAACACGTTTGCTCGACCCTGTAACGCCTCGATCCACTTCGAATCCACCGTCCTCGCTCGCAGCTCCGCGAGCTGTTCGTCCACTGGGACATCGAACTCCAATCCCGCGTGGACTGCGATGAGGGTATCTATTTTTGGGCTGTGCGCATCAGACACGCCTTCAATTTCCACCACGAACTCCATCGATGCTAACAGTGCTTTGTGAGTTGCTGGCATCGCCGCGAGTAAAGAGTTCCTGTCGCCGGGTGACTTTACTCTGTACGAACTGAAAGTGCTCTCAGATTCGAACGCGTTTACCATGCCTGCTGCCGAGGCTCCCCAGCGACGCCCCTGAAGATGCATACCGACGTGGGCATTACCGACGTCGTCTTCCCACAGTGGAGGTTCCGGACGCCTTTCGTTCGTCCATCCGTCCGGAACGTCCCCGCCGGTGTTGGGGATAATCTTAAGGAATGTCGAGAGGCCAAAGTCGTGATTGCCAGCCAGAACCCGCACTTCCATCTCGGGATACTTCTCCGGGAGGTCCGATGCGATAAACTCCAAAACGTCTTTCGTATCAGGACCACGATCGCACAGGTCCCCGAGGAACACGACACGAGCTTCGTTGAAACGCTCTCTACCGAGAGTGGAGGTAAGCCTTGAAAAGAGGTGTCGGAGTTTTTTTGACTGGCCGTGCACATCCCCAATCAACACCGTCGCTCTCGAAGCGTCGCTGCGCATCGCCGAACAAACGACCCGAGCGGTACCCCGCGATGTCGATACATGCGAGCCCCGCGAGACACCCACGGACAGTATTGACATCCGAGACAAGCCCAAACGAGAGTGAGGTACACCGGCGAAGATGAGCAAAAATATGAGGGAAAACCAGAAGTCACACCAATTTCCCGAAACGTCGATCGAATCTGAGAGGGCGGCATACGACAGCCGCGCAGCGTTGCACCGCCATGCAGGTAAGGCTTACGACCCTTCAGTAGGAAAGGTTTACTTCTGCTGCGCGCAAAATACCGCACAACCCAGAGTTGGGTTGGGGGTGAAGGCGGTTGCATTCCGTGAGATGCATCTCGGGAGCGTCGAGGTCGTGGCTGCTTTTGTGGCGGTCACTTCTGTTCCTTTGACACATGGCGTGGCGGGCCATTTGCTGCACAAAGATGCGACAAACCCTTGGCGTTTCTGGTCACCGCCTTTTCTCACAGGTGGGTCGCGCTTCATGACCTTTCAAGGTTTTTCTTGGTCCTTCTTCGCACTCTCGGCGCTGTGTTTTGTTGTCGCCATCGGACAGTTGTATGTTACCAAGATGGCCGCATTCGTGTCAGCGCCCAGGCAGCTCCTCACCGCGTCGAGCTGCTCAGCGCTGATAAGCGAAGTGCTGATGGTATCATCTCTCTTTACGTACCACCGCGGCCGGCGTTTGCAACACAGGCGTGCCCCCTCCACGGGTACACAGAACCTTACCGAGGCTGGCACTAAAGTAACCGTCGCGATGTGCTGCGCACTTGCGCTGGCGGGCGCGGCGCTGCTTCTCGTCGCGCATCACTCCCACGCCGCCGACCCCTTCGCGCGTCTAGCATTCGTATCCCTCGCGCTCGCGTGTTTCTCCGTTGCCGTGCCTGTGACGCACGGACTAGGAGGACGGCTTAAATGGGCTCTGAGTGGGAGCTGGACGTTTTACCAACCCGGTCGAGGCGGGTTTCGATTTATCTTGCTCCAAGCATTTGGATGGGCGAGTTTCGCAGTCAGCGTAGCTGGATGCGCGGTGCTAGGCGCGATCGTCCTCCGGGCTGTCATGAAAGGCGGTCTGGGCGAAGGAACTGACGAGATGCGCGCTGTGGCTGTCGTCTCCTGGGTCGCCGGAGGCACGGGTTTCTTGGCGCAAGTTTTTCTCGCCGTCTCGCTGCCGCTTTTCCGGCCGAGCGTGGCGACTAGCGAAACGGCGCCCGCGCCCGCCTCCACTGCGAAAGTCTCCCAGGCGTCGGACTTGCGCGGACTTTTGCAGATGATGCTCGTACTCCACGTGATTCACGCGCCCCATCTTCTTTTACTCGCCATCATTGCGACCGTGCTCGCCGCGGCGCCGAGCGCGGCGTGGGGCGCGACCGCCTTCTCGGTGCTCGCTGTGGCGTATTCGCCTACGTTTTTCGGCGCGCCGGGATCGACGGGGATGCGTTCGTGGACAGCCTTTCAGGCCTGGGCCACGCGAGTGGTGGAAGACGCGGCGCGGCGGTGGCACGGGGAGTGCCGAGTAGTGCGACATGGTGAGGCGTGGCGATTTCTGGGGACCACCAAAGAGGGTGATGTTGGTTCGCCGGTAGAGGAGAATGAGAAGGAGAAAGGAGGCGCGCGGCGAGTGATCTTCGGGTATCATCCCCACGGGTTGTATCCCGCGGCGGCGTGTTGGTTTCATCTCATGCCGCAATTCGCGTCGTTGTTTCCCTCGGTACCGTCGCCTGTGACCCTGGGTGCGTCGGTCATTTTCCGCGTTCCGATTCTGCGCGATGTCGCGATGTGGGCCGGAGCGCGAAACGTGTCCCGTAGCACGTTTCTGAAGAGTCTCGACGAGCGAGGCGCCGTGGTGCTTTGTCCGGGCGGCCAGGCAGAACTTGTGGAGCACGTCGGTGGCCAGGCGGATAATACCGTGACGCTTTGTACTCGGCACAAGGGATTCATCAAAATCGCCATCGAAAAACACGCGCATCTCGTGCCAGTGTTTTGCTTCGGAGAGAGCCAGGCGTTGACGAACTTGTGGAAGTGGAAAGCGGCGCAACGGTGGACGTACAAACGGCTCGGGTTTCCGATGCCGTTTTTAGCGGTTGGATTCAAGGGGATCCTCCCGTTACCCGCACCCCTGCCCCTGAGCTTCATCGTTGGCGAGCCTCTCGCGGTACCGGGACCGGGACCGGAAGGCTTCGCGTTGGAGGCGGACGTGAACCGGGTTTACGAAGAGTACTACGCTCGCATTGGGGAACTGTTTGAAAGCTACAAGGCGAGCAGCGGGTACCCTAATTTAAAGTTAGTTCTGATGCACGACTGAGCGTTTACTTCTATCTAGCAAAAATGTAGTCTTTTGTAGGTGTCTTGTGTGTAGAATGCAATTACAAATTGTTACTTTTAATCTTCTCAGGGCGATGAGATTTGTATTCCCTCTACACGCCTCACACGGATTCGAACAGTTTCGCCCATCGTTCTTTGAACGTCTGTCCGGTCCAGCAAAAGTGAAGCCCGAGGAAGGTGACGAACCGGTAACAGAACGAAACCGCGATGAGCAACCAGAACTTCGGCCACGTCGAGTCGGGGTCAAAATCGAGACCTCGTAAAATCTGAATACCCGTCAGTGGAACGCACCCTTCCTCTTCGACAGCGCGCGCGGTACACACGAAATCGTGTCGCTTGAAATCCGAGGAAACCGCGGCTTCCACAGCGTACCCGAGGAAGGATACGTCGGGTAACCACCGGTAGTAGATTGGGATGTTCCGGCGGTTGATCCAGTTGCCGTCGAACAACATCAGGACGATGAGCAGCGTGCCCGCGAGTGCGTTGGTTTGTTCGAACGATTTGCAAATAGAACCAATCATCGTGAGGAACGACGCGCCCGCCATCGTGACGGCGATGATGATGAGATAAAACGTAACTCTCCCGTCCACGCTGTCGTCCAGCCCGAACATATCGTACGAAATAACCGCGCAGACTATGGCAAAGATGACGATAGCCACGGATTCGACGATTATTCGCGCCCAGTAGTACACGCTGGTGGTGTACATCCCGCCGTTGGATTCGTGCAGGTACAACCCGCGTTCTTTCGGAAACAGCAAAAGTTGGTCAAACGCCATGAACGACTGCATCAAGACGATGAGCGATATCGCGCTGAGTCGATCGTTCGCGCCGGACACGGTGAGGGGAAGGTTGAAGTAAATCGAGCCGACAATTAACGGAACGAGCACCGAGTTCACGGCTTGCGTCGCCAGCGCACTGGGTTCGCGGAGTTTGTACACGGACGTTCGGCTGAACAGCGCGCCGAAACGCGTGGCCCACACGACCAAGCTCGACCTGCGTTTGAAACCGTTTTGCTCTGAGGAATTTGAAACGTCCATCGAGGAAATCTCATCACCCGCGCGTAGGTATTCGTCGCGTCGAGGCGATGTTAACCAACTCGTGGTGAGCTCTTTCACGACCACGGCACGGTCGTGAATTTGCGGCTTCCCACCAGTTTCTACCGCGTCTTGCGACGCGTCGTTTTCGTCCGTACCACGCCCGGCGTCTTCGTCCTCGACCCTGGTGTTTATCAAGTCCATCACGAAATCGGGAGGCGACTCGAACGGTGGACACGGATATCCGACATCCTTCAGCCACCCCATCACGCCGTTCTCGCTCAAGCCCCCGTTGGGAAGGGGCGTGAACGTGGGTCCGCAGTACACCTCTCGTCCGTCCGCGAGCAACACGGCGGAGTCGAAAAGCGGCATGATACTTGAGCGGGGTTGGTGAATAGACGTCACCACCGCGGTGCGGTGCCCGCCACTCTCTCCGTTAGCGATGCTCCGGAGTTTGTTAACCACGAGAAGCGCAGTCGTCGCGTCTAACCCGCTTGTGGGTTCGTCCAGCAGGAGA
>MDSY01124513.1_pt1 | contig 10844 bp, 1 predicted proteins | sample 811131 | NCBI WGS metagenome assembly MDSY01 (sample SAMN05326643, study PRJNA326480) | marine metagenome | isolation source: seawater | place: Atlantic Ocean: South West | collected 2010
AATACCTTGTGCTCCTGTAGTACCTTGAGTACCGGTTGTACCTTGTGTTCCAGTTGTACCTTGAGCTCCAGTAGCACCTTTAGTTCCTGTTATACCTTGGGCACCAACTTCACCTTTTTGTCCTTTAGTACCAGTAGTACCTTGTGTTCCAGTTTCTCCTTGTGATCCAGTTGTTCCTTGAATACCTTGTATTCCTTGAACACCTTGAGTACCCTGAGTACCTTGTGTACCCTGAATTCCTTGAGTTCCTTGAATTCCTTGTGTGCCTTGAATACCTTGTGCTCCAGTAGTACCTTGTGTTCCTTGTGCACCAGTTGTACCTTGAGCACCTTTTTGTCCTTTTTGTCCTTTTTCTCCAGTTATACCTTGTATGCCTTGAATACCTTGAGCACCTGTTGTTCCTTGTGTTCCGGTTTCACCTTGTGTTCCAGTTGTACCCTGGATACCTTGTGTTCCTTGAGTACCTTGAATTCCTTGTGCACCTGTTTCACCTTGTGTTCCAGTAACACCTTTTTGTCCTTTAGTACCTGTTGTACCTTGAGTTCCAGTTGCACCTTGAGTTCCTGTTGTACCTTGAATACCTTGTGTTCCTTGAGCTCCAGTAATACCTTGAATACCTTGTATTCCTTGTGTGCCCTGTGTTCCTTGTGTACCCTGTGTACCTTGAGTTCCTTGTATACCTTGTGTTCCTTGTGTTCCTTGAATACCTTGTGCACCTGTTGTACCTTGAGTACCTTGAGTTCCTTGAATACCTTGTATGCCTTGAGTACCTTGTGCACCAGTTAAACCAGTAGCTCCAGTTTCACCTTGTATACCTTGAATTCCTTGTGTACCTTGTATTCCCTGAGTTCCTTGAATACCTTGAGTACCTTGAGCTCCTTGAGCACCTGTATCACCCTTATCACCAGTAACTACAAATGAAACAACTAAATCTTCTCCTCCTGTAAATGGTGATGTAGCTGAAGATGCTTCAGCACTTATATTTATTGTCCAATAAGTACCTTGATCAGTTAAATCAGAAATAGCAAAAGTAATAAAGTTATCTTCAGCAAATTTATCAGCCATTCTCATATGACCTTTTACAGCTGAAGTTGATGAATCAATTGTTTCTAAGAATGATTCAATACTATCACCATCTCCTGTTGTTTGACTAATTGCAGCAACTGTTGAAGTATTTTGATTAGTTTGGTTTAATCTTATATCTCCATTACCTGGATCAGCACCTACATTTGTATTTGCTTCAAAAGCATAATTAAATGAAGCACCACCAAAGTTACCATCTTGACCAGTTATACCTTGTATACCTTGTGTACCTTGAATACCTTGTATTCCTTGTGTGCCTTGGATTCCTTGAGTTCCTTGAGCACCAGTATCACCCTTTTGTCCCGTTGTACCTTGAATTCCTTGATCACCAGTTGTACCTTGAATTCCTTGTATTCCTTGTGTACCTTGTATTCCTTGTGCTCCTGTTGTACCTTGAGTACCTGTAGTTCCTTGAGCTCCTTGAGCACCTGTTTCACCAGTTATACCTTGAATACCTTGAGTACCTTGTGTTCCTTGTGTACCTTGAATTCCTTGAGTTCCCTGAATACCCTGAGCACCTGTTGTACCTTGAGTACCAGTTGTTCCTGTTTCGCCTTGAGCACCTTTTTGTCCTTTTTCTCCAGTTGCACCTTGTGTACCAGTTTCACCTTGAGCACCAGTAATACCTTGTATTCCCTGTGTACCTTGGATACCTTGAGTTCCTTGTATACCCTGGGTTCCTTGTGTTCCTTGTGAACCTGTTATACCTTGAATACCTTGTATTCCCTGAGCTCCTGTTTCACCTTGTGTACCAGTTGTTCCTTGAGCTCCAACTTCACCTTTTTGTCCTTTACTTCCTGTTGTGCCCTGAATTCCTTGTGTTCCTTGTATGCCTTGAGTACCCTGTATACCTTGTGTTCCCTGTGTTCCTTGTGAACCAGTTATACCTTGAATACCTTGTATTCCTTGTGTACCCTGAGTACCAGTTGTTCCTTGAGTACCTTGAGCTCCTTTTTGTCCTTTTTCACCTGTTTCACCTTGTGTACCTGTTGTACCTTGTGAACCAGTTTCTCCTTGTGTACCAGTCGTACCTTGAATACCTTGAGCTCCAGTTGCACCTTGTGTACCTGTTATACCTTGTATACCTTGAGCACCTGTTGTTCCTTGAGTACCTTGGGTACCTTGTGTTCCCTGAGTACCAGTTATACCCTGTATTCCTTGAATACCTTGAATACCTTGAGTTCCTTGTATGCCCTGTGTTCCTTGAATTCCTTGAGTTCCTTGAATTCCTTGTGTGCCTTGAATACCTTGTGTACCCTGAGCACCAGTAGCACCTTGAGCACCATCTGATAAAGTTTCAACATCAATTTGACCACCCATATTAGGATGATTTTGACAATAATAATATAATGTATTTGGTGCATCTTGAGGCACTTTAAATGTAGAAACTAAATCAGTACCAGCTGTTCCACCATTTGTACTCCAACCACTAGTATATTGAGATCCTCCATTATGCGTTCCGTCACTTGTTGTTGATAGAGCAATTGGATGAGTACTATTTGTTCCAGCTGATTGATCAAATGTATAAGTAAATCCTCTTAATAATTCTAAAGTTGGTTGTTGATCACCATCAATATAATAATCACCACCAGCAACTGTTACTGTAAATGCATCAGTAATAGGTTCATTACCAGTTATACCTTGTACACCTTGTGTTCCTTGTATTCCTTGAGTACCTTGGATACCTTGAGTTCCTTGTATGCCTTGGGTTCCTTGAATTCCTTGAGTTCCTTGTATGCCCTGTGTTCCTTGTGTTCCTTGAGTTCCCTGTGTTCCTTGAGTACCTGTTGTTCCTTGTATACCTTGTATACCTTGTGTTCCGGTTTCACCTTGAGCTCCTACTTCTCCTTTTTGTCCTTTTGAACCAGTTGTTCCTTGAGTACCTTGTGCTCCAGTATTTCCTTGTGTTCCAGTTGCACCTTGTGTTCCTGTTATACCTTGTATTCCTTGTGTACCTTGAGTGCCTTGAGTTCCTTGAGTACCAGTTTCACCTTGTGTACCAGTTATACCTTGAATACCTTGAGCTCCTGTTGTACCTTGAGAACCTGTTTGTCCTTGAGCTCCTATACCACCTGTAGTACCTTGAATACCTTGAGTACCTGTGTTACCTTGAATGCCTTGTGTACCTTGTGTACCTTGTATACCTTGAGCACCTGTATCTCCTTTGTCACCTGTAGTAACAAAAGAAACTAAAATATCTTCTGAATTAGTGAATGGGGCAAGAGCTGAATATGATTCATTTGAAATATCTAATGTCCACCATCCAGTATTATTTGTTAAATCGGATATTGCAAATAATAAAAATTGGCTTGCATCCGTTCTATTTGCAATTTTAACATGACCTTTAACTGCTGAAGTAACAGCATCTATTGAACTCATGAATGTATTAATACTATTTCCATCATCATCAGTTGAATCAATGTATAATGCCGTTGCACTTGCTTGAACACCATTATTTAATCTTAATTTACCTGTTCCTGGATCCGCTGCTGTAGTTGATGTATCAAAAGTATAATCAAATGAAGCACCACCAAAATTACCATCTGTACCTTGAACACCCTGAGCACCTGTTATACCTTGAATACCTTGTGTTCCTTGAGTACCTTGAGCACCTGTTATACCCTGTATTCCTTGAGTACCTTGTGTTCCAGTTTCACCTTGTGTTCCAGTTTCGCCCTGGGTACCTGTTATACCTTGAATACCTTGAGCACCGGTTGTTCCTTGTGTACCCGTTTCACCCTGAGCACCTGTATCTCCTTTTTGTCCAGTTGTACCTTGTGTTCCTGTTGTTCCTTGTATTCCTTGTGTACCTTGTGTTCCTTGAATACCTTGAGCACCAACAGTACCTTGATCACCAGTAGCACCTTTTTCTCCTTTTGTTCCTGTAGTACCCTGAGTACCATTGGTACCTTGAATACCTTGAACACCTTGAGTTCCTACTTCACCTTTTTGTCCTTTTACACCGTCTGTTGACGAACCAGAAATACCCTGTATACCTTGTATACCTTGTGTACCTTGAGTACCTGTATTACCTTGTGTACCTGTTTCACCTTGCGTACCTGCTCCTGTTATACCTTGAATACCTTGTATACCTTGTGTACCTTGAGCACCGGTTGTTCCTTGAGGTCCAGTAATACCTTGGATACCTTGAACACCTTGAGTTCCTTGAGCACCCTGAGTTCCAGTTTCACCCTGTGTTCCTACTTCACCTTTTTGTCCTTTTGTTCCAGTAATACCTTGGATACCTTGAGTTCCCTGAGTACCAGTTGTTCCTTGTGTACCAGTTTCTCCTTGAGTTCCTGTTTCACCTTGTGTACCTGTATTACCTTGAATACCTTGTGTTCCTTGAGTTCCTTGAGCACCTGTTATTCCTTGGATACCTTGAATTCCTTGTGTACCAGTTTGGCCTTGAACACCAGTTGAACCTTGAATACCTTGAGTACCAGTTGTTCCTTGAGTTCCTTGAGCACCTGTACCACCTGGGGCACCATCATCTCCAACACTTCCTTGAATACCTTGAACACCTTGAGTTCCAGTAGTACCTTGAGTACCTGTATCACCAGTTATACCTTGTATACCTTGAATTCCTTGAGCACCAGTTTCGCCTTGGGCTCCTTTTTGTCCTTTTTCTCCTGTTTCGCCTTGAGCACCTTTTTGTCCTTTGGTACCAGTTATACCTTGAATACCTTGTGTTCCTTGAATACCTTGAGCACCTGTTATACCTTGAATACCCTGAATACCTTGTATTCCCTGAGCTCCTGTTTCACCTTGTGCTCCTTTTTCCCCTTTAGTACCAGTTATACCTTGTGCTCCAATTGAACCTTGTGTACCCTGTGTTCCTTGTGTTCCTGTTTCACCTTGAGTACCTGTATTACCAGTTATACCTTGTATACCTTGTATACCTTGAGTACCAGTTTCGCCTTGAGTTCCGGTTTCACCTTGTGTACCTGTTGTACCTTGTGAACCAGAAATACCTGTATTACCTTGTATTCCCTGTGTTCCTTGAATTCCTTGAGCTCCAATTGAACCTTGAGCACCAGTTTCACCTTGTGTACCAGTTATACCTTGTAAACCTTGAGTACCATTAGCACCTTGTGCACCTTTTTGTCCTTTTGTTCCTGTTGTTCCTTGAGTACCTTGAGTACCAACACCAGCACCAAAAGTTAAGTTACCAGAACCATCTGTTTTAATAAATTGATCGGGGGATCCGTCAGAAGTAGGATAATGAAGTCCACTAGCTGTTAAAGCTGTAGATATATTTAATTTGTTTAATTCAGCGTTAGAACCACTAACGACAACTTTTTTCCAATTAGGCATATATATGTTTTTATTATGGTTGGTTACTCAATGAGCCCACTTCCGTTTTTGGCCAATAATAATTTATTATAAATATGTAATTGGGAATGACTATTTAAGCTTATTAAGAATCTCTTCGATAGATTTTTTATTATCTTTAATAGCTTCTATAAGTAAAGGAATAATTTTTTCATACCTAACAGCTTTGTAACCACTATCTCTTGTTGTTACAACTTCTGGTAGTATTTTTTCAATTTCTTGGGCAATAACTCCAACATCATGGCCTTCGTTACTGTGTAATATTTTTCTTTCTTCAGGTGTTAATTCTTTCCAATCAAATTCAACACCCCTAATTTCAGATATTTTATCAATTGCATCTGAAATTGGTGTTATATTATCTTTAAATCTTTCATCAGATGTAGAAAAAGCAATGACATCGTTTGTTGCATCAATTCTTCCTACTGTTGTATCAAGTAATGAAGCGTTTCCTACTGTTAATGAACCAGAAATTAAAACACCAGCTGATAAAGTATCCATACTTCGGCTACCACTGTAATTAATATTTACCGATCCACCTTTATCTAATTCTAATTGTGTTAATTGATCAACTTTAAGTTGTAAACCACTATCAGTATAAACAATCGATCCTGTTGTATCACTAGTACCTTCATATAAATCAATACCACCTTCTATAGTAGCATCAAAATTACCAATTAATAATTTATCGGTACCATCCCAACGTAATCTTGATTCACCAGTAACAGTTCCAGCAACACCAGTAGCTGTGGTAACATAATTATCTACATTATTGCTTACCGCAAGAGGAGATGTAGAACCTTGTATACCTTGAACACCTTGAATACCTTGAACACCTTGTAAACCAATTGAACCTGATGCACCTGTTATACCTTGTGAACCTGAAGCACCTGTTATACCTTGAATACCTTGTATACCAATTGAACCAGAAGCACCAATAGCACCTTTAGGACCTACTTCACCTTTTTGTCCTTTTGAACCTGAAGCACCTGTTATACCTTGAATACCTTGTATACCAATTGAACCTTGTTCACCTTGAATACCTTGAATTCCTTGTATGCCTTGTACACCTTGTATACCTTGAACACCTTGAATACCTTGGACTCCCTGAATACCTTGAACACCTTGAACACCTTGAATACCTTGAACACCTTGTATACCAATTGAACCTGATGCACCTGTTATACCTTGTGTACCTATGATACCCTGAATACCTTGAATACCTTGAGCTCCAATTGAACCTTTAGCTCCAATAGCACCTTTAGGACCTACTTCACCTTTTTCTCCCTTTGTACCCGTTATTCCTTGTGGTCCAGTAATACCTTGAGTTCCTTGAGTACCATTAATACCTTGAATACCTTGTATACCTTGTGTTCCAGTAATACCTTGTGCACCTTGAATACCTTGAGTACCTAAAATACCTTGTGTTCCCTGAGTTCCTTGTGTTCCTTGTGTTCCTTGAATTCCTTGAGGACCAGTTATACCCTGAATACCTTGAATTCCCTGTACACCTTGAATTCCTTGTACACCTTGAATTCCTTGTGTTCCAGTTGCTCCTTGAGAACCAGTTTCACCTTGTGTACCAGCACCTGTATTACCTTGAATACCTTGTGAACCAACTTCACCTTTTTGTCCTTTAACACCATCAGTTGAAGAACCTTCAATACCTTGAATACCTTGTATACCTTGAGTTCCAGTTGCACCTTGAGTTCCTGTTGCACCTTGAGTACCAGTTGTACCTTGCGTTCCAGCTCCTGTATTTCCTTGTATACCTTGTGTTCCTTGAGTACCAGTAGTTCCTTGAGGACCAGTTATACCTTGTATTCCTTGTATTCCTTGAGTACCAGTTGTTCCTTGTGTACCAGTTTCTCCTTGAGCACCTGTAGTACCTTGATCACCTGTCGTTCCTTGAATACCTTGAGCACCTATTGCACCTTGAGCTCCCTTAGAGCCAGTAGTACCTTGAATACCTTGTGAACCTTGAACTCCAACTTCACCTTTTTGTCCTTTTTCTCCTTTTTGTCCTTTTGTACCAGTAATACCTTGGGCTCCAGTTTCTCCTTGAGCACCTGTTTCACCCTGCGTACCAGTTGCTCCTTGTGTTCCTGTAGCACCTTGTGTTCCAGTTGCACCTTGAGCACCAGTTGCACCTTTAGTACCAGTAATACCTTGAGCTCCTACTTCACCTTTTTGTCCTTTACTTCCAGTAGCACCTTGAGTACCTTTTTCACCTTTTGAACCTGTTGTACCCTGAATACCTTGAGCACCAGTAGCACCTTTTTCACCAGTTTCACCTTGTGTACCAGTTTCTCCTTGTGTACCTGTAGTTCCTTGAATACCCTGAGTACCTTGAATTCCTTGAGCACCTGTTGCGCCTTGTGTACCTGTTTCTCCTTGTGTTCCAGTTTCTCCTTGAGCACCAGTATCACCTTTTTGTCCTGTAATACCTTGTGTACCCTGAATACCTGTAATACCTTGAATTCCTTGAATTCCTTGGGCTCCAGTTGTGCCTTGGATGCCTTGTGTTCCTTGTGTACCTTGAATACCTTGAGCACCAAGTGCACCTTTTTGTCCTTTATTACCTGTAATACCTTGTGTACCTTGAATACCTTGAGTTCCTATTGAACCTTGTGCACCAGTTGTACCTTGAGCTCCAGTTACACCTGGTTCTCCTTTATTACCTGTACCTCCTGTTATACCTTGAATACCTTGAGTACCTTGGGTACCTGTTGCACCTTGAGCACCAGTTGAACCCGTTATACCTTGTACACCTTGAGCACCTGTTGGCCCTGTTGTACCTTGAATACCTTGTGCACCTTGGGCTCCTGTGTCACCTGTCGTACCTTGGATTCCTTGAGTACCGGTTGTTCCTTGTGTACCAGTTTCTCCTTGAGTACCTGTTGCTCCTTTAGTACCAGTTGTTCCTTGTGTACCAAATGTTCCTTGAATACCTTGTGTACCTTGTGTTCCTGTTGTACCCTGAACACCTGTTTGACCTTGTGTTCCAGTTGAACCTTGTGTTCCTTGTGTTCCTGGTGTTCCAGTTGTACCTTGTGTTCCTGTTGCACCTTGAGCCCCAGTAGTACCTTGTGTACCTGTTGAACCTTGAATACCTTGAGCACCAGTTGAACCTTGAATACCTTGAGCACCCTGAGCACCAATACCAGTATCATAATAAAATTCACCTGAACTAGTATTTACAACAACAACTTTAACAGCTGCGTCTGAAGATGTAGAAGCAATATTTTCTATTGAAAAATTATCACCACTAGCTAAATGTAAAGTTGTTGATCCAGAAACTCTTAAAGAACCAGAAATAGCAATTTCATACCCAACTGTGGAACTGGGGTTAAATGCGTCAAATGATTGGGAGACCTGTAACGCTTCAATGGTTTGTCCTGTCTCTACTCCTGTTTTGCTTATCTGCTTAAGTCCGGCCATAAGGTATTATAGTCAATTTATTATAAATATTAAGCAAAAGGGAATAAATAACATTTAAAAAAAATTTTTAAGAATATATATAAATTTCTCCGTTTTGATCTACGTAAATATTTCCAACTGCCTGATAAGTTGCAGAACCAGATAAACTATTATTATTAGCTACTGCTGCAACAAAAGATTTTGGTACAAAACCACTTCCTGCACCTGGATCAAATGATGAAGTGAATCCCCATCTATTAGCATTATAATCAAATCCAAATAATTCTGTATTATCAGCAGCCGTTTGTTGAACAGCAATACCTCCATCACCATTTGTAGATGAACCTGAAGCTAATCTTATAAATCTATCTGCAACATCTAAATTACTTTCATGTTGGAAAGAAGCTGTACCTTGAACAGATAAGTTACCTTGTACAACAGCATTTCTTGTTACTGTTAAATCTTGATCAACTGTTAAATCTAAACCAACATTTAAATCTTCTCCAATTGACATTGTTGGAATAGATAAACTATTAGCTAAAGAAACAGCACCAGCAGAAACTTGAAAATCACTTGAATCAAATGAAGCAATACCTTTATTAGTAGTTGAAGCATCTTCACCTGAAATTGTTATTGTTTGATTTGAACCTGATGTATCAATTCCTTCTCCACCCGCAATTGTAAATGCTTGAGTTTTTAAAGCAACAGAACCATCACCTTCTGAACCTGAATAGTTTAAAGTTGAAGCTATACCGGTTAAATTGGAACCATCTCCACTAAAATTGCCTTGAAAAGAACCACTAGCAGAACCAGAAAATATTGAAGCTGATAATGTTAATCCTTGTACAGTTGAAGCTGTTGTTCCAAATTTAATTGTATCTGCACCTAATTTAAAACTTGATGTTGCTAATGAAGAGGAAGGTAAACCACCTGTTTTTACTTGTAATGTATTATTAACAATAGCTATTGTTGAATCATCAACATTAACTTCAATTTTATTATTATTACCACCTGATAATGAACCAGAAGGTGATAAAATTGAGGAAGTAACTTCATTTGCTGTAATTCCTCTTGTATTTACTCTTACACCACTAGTACCAGCATCTAATGTTGAACCTGATACTTGTACAGCAACTGTTGCTCCAGCACTACCATCATAAGAAAAATCGGCAATACCAACACCATCAACTAAAGCATTAGTTACTTTAGAAGCTGTTATATCACCACTAAATGAACCAGTAAATGAGCCACTAAATGAACCCGAACCATGACCATCAAACCCACCAGTTAAACTACCAGTTAAACTACCAGTTGCTTCTAAAGAACCAGTAAATGAACCACTAAATGAACCAGTACCACCTGTTGCTGTTCCACTACCAGTAGAAAAAGTATCAAATACAGTATCAACTGCTGTTTGATAAGCAGCTAAAGAATAACCAGTATTAATACTAACATCAGCGGCAGAGAAAATTGGTGCCATTGATTCAGAAACTGATTGTTCAACAATTGCATAGGTTGAATTTGAAGATAATTGTGTTTTTCCTGTTGGTAATCCATTAATACCATCTGCACTAGCACTAATATAAAAAGAAGCTTCTAAGTTAGAAACTCTACTACCAAATTTTGTTATTTTTAATTGGGCAAACTCACCTTGTATTTGATCTGAAGTTGAGGAAGTTGAAGCTAAAGGAAAAATTACACCATAAGTTCTGGTTCCGGATTCATATTCAGCATCATCACTACCTGTTACATCAGTTAATCTAAAAGCAGCATTATTTGGTACTGTTAAAGAACCAGAAGCTAAATAATAAGAATCTTCAGCTGGTGAAATCCTACCTAAAGCACCAGTTGCACTCCCTGATGATTGAGTATCTAAAGTTAAAGTGCCACCTGAAATGTTTGTTATTGTTGCACCATTAGGTAAATAGGTTGAAACAACAATTTTTTGTCCTTTTAAAGCTTCAGAAAAATTAACTGCACCACCAGCATTATTGACTACATTAGTCATT
>MDSY01093515.1_pt1 | contig 10843 bp, 9 predicted proteins | sample 811131 | NCBI WGS metagenome assembly MDSY01 (sample SAMN05326643, study PRJNA326480) | marine metagenome | isolation source: seawater | place: Atlantic Ocean: South West | collected 2010
ACCCTTGTTGCTTATGATATAAATGAAATAATAAATACTTTTTCAAAAAATTTTGAAATATCTAAAGATATAAATACAAAACTTTTTTTATCAAATCTAAATAATAATATTATTTATTACTACCAAGGAGATGTATTAAGTTTAGATGATACTTCGGACTTCTCAAACATATTGAATTTAAAATATGATTTTGTAATGTCTGATGCTATGCACACAAAGGAGGGAATAGTTTCAGAATTCAAAAATATTATTGAAGGTAAATTAAGTGATGAGTTTATTTTATATTATGACGATTTAGACTTCCCGGAACTTGAAGAAGCCGCAAAGAATAGTTTTAATCAATTAAGTGAAAAATTTGACAATCTTAATTTTTATACATTTTGGATTTCAGGATGGGTTGGTCAAAACGAAAAAATGCATAAAAATGGTTTAATAACAAATATGAATATCGAGCAGTTTTTAAATGAAGAAAAAATAAAGCTTCCATTTTTTAAAAAATTATCTGGCTAATTTTTTATAATCTCTAACATCAAGTTCAGCAATTTTATCAATATTGTTATTGTTAATAACTGTTTTTTGCGAATTAAGGCCTAAAGATGTTGCCCCATCTATATTTTGAAACAAGCCTTCAACGACTTCTTTAAGATTATCCTCAAAATCAAAAATGACACCGCTTACGTTATTCTTTATTAGCTCATTATTATTTTTTATATTTGATGCTACTACAACACATCCAAAAGACATGGCTTCTAAAATTGTTTTTGGATTTCCCTCAAAAAAAGATGTAGAAACAAAAATTTTATATTTACTATATACTTCTTGTAACTCTGAATAAGGCAATACTCCCAAGAAGTTTACTTTAACATTATTTTCTTCCGCTAACTTTTTTAATTCGCTCTTTAAACTTCCCTCTCCGTATAAATCAATTTCAACGTTTGAGTTTTTAAATGACTTAATTAGGTGAGTGAAGTTTTTTTGATTTTCAAATCTTCCTATTCCTAAAATTTTGTTTTCATGCCTTTTATTAAAATCATTAAAAATATTATTATTTATCCAATTTGGGATAAGATTAATTTTATTGTTTTTTACCAAGAAGCGCTTTTCAAGAAATATTTTATCAACTATAGATGTGACAGAATATATGTTTGATAATGTTAATGAAATTTGAGTCAATAAAAAATAAAGTATACGTATAAATAAATTTTTCTTTTCGTAAATACTAAAAGAATACATATCGTATCCTGTTCTAGTAATTAATGGTTTTTTTGAAATAAATTTAAATAATATTGCTACCCATGATCCTAGAAGTTGATTCTGTTTTATAACATCAAAATTTCTAATTTTATTTTTTAATGTAAAAGGAATTTTGAATGAATTGATATATCTTAAGATTTTTGAACTACTTCTTTTGGTGTATTCATATATTGGAATTACTTCGATAAAGTTCATATTGTTAATTATTTGATTATCAGACTTATCTCCATAAGTTACGAGAATAAATGATAGTCCATATTTTTTGTTTAGATAATCAAAGTATTCAAGCTCTCTGTCGAGGCTTCCAGACTCTAACCATGTTTTTAATGTGTAATCAAATGTAAAAAAGTAAACTATTTTCACTTATTTAATATTAACTACTTTTTATTCACAAAATACAAGTAAATGTATAAGCTGAATAGGAAGCATGAAAAAAATACTAGTAATACACACTAAGTACAGAAATCTTGGCGGTGAAGATATTGCAGTTGATAATGAGGTAAATAATCTCAAAAACTATTTTGATGTTCGCACTATTTACTTTTCTAACGAAACTACAAGTATTTATCGAGATATCAAGTCTTTGTTTACAAATAGTAATAAAAAAAGTGAAACAAAATTAAAAGAAGAGATTTATGATTTTAATCCAGACATAGCATACGTTCACAATACTTGGTATAAAGGTTCGTTAGGGGTTTTTAAAGTGTTACAGGAAACTAATGTCAAAACAGTTTTAAAACTTCATAACTTTAGATACAGCTGTACAAAATCTTTTTTTTCTTCAGAACATTTAAAAAAAAATAAAATTTGTTTAGCTTGTGGTTACACTAAAAAGCCTTTTGGTTTTATAAATAAATATTTTCAAGAAAGCTTTTTAAAATCATTTTTGGTATTAATTTATGGAAGAAAATATTTTAAAATTATTAAAAATGAAAATCTAAAACTATTTGTTTTGACAAACTATCATAAAGAGTTTTTATTTAATGAAAACATAAGGAAGAATAATGTAGAGGTTGTCCCCAATTATTTTAAAATAAAAAATAATAATCCTAAAAATAAAAAAGAGAAATATTTAGTTTATGCTGGGAGAATTTCTGAAGAAAAGGGCGTTGAAGAGCTTATTCAGTCATTCTTAAATTGTAATTTTGATGATATAAATTTAAAAATTATTGGCAATGGGCCAATTTTGAAAAAGTTGACAAATAATTATAAATATGAAAAAGTAGAATTTTTAGGGGAAAAACAAAACACAGAGGTAAAAGAAATTATTTCAAATTCAATGGCAGTTGTTACGGCCACTAAATTATTAGAAGGACAGCCTACATTATTATGTGAAGCGTCATTTCTTGGTGTTCCTTCTGTATTTCCTTTAACTGGTGGAATTTCCGAATTTTTTCCTGAAGATTACAGCTTAGCTTTTCAACAATTTGATTATAAAGATTTGGAAAGAAAACTGATGTTGCTGAATGACCCAACAATGCTTGAAGATTATAGTAAAAAAAATAAACAATTTATTTTAAATTATTTAGACGAGAATAAAATGATTAAAACTTTTGAAAAGGCTTTAAAAGAAAATGAATAATAGTCTTGTTTCTGTAATAATGAGTGCTCATAATGCTGAAAAAACTATTGAAAAAGCTATAAACAGTTTATTAAATCAAACTTATACAAATTTAGAAATATTATTAGTTGATGACTTTTCTTCTGATAGAACTTTAGGAATTTGCGAAGATTTCGACAAAAGTTACGAAAATATTACTTTATTTAGGAATGATAAAAATATTGGACTAACAAGATCGCTTAATAAATTAATTAACAAATCAAAAGGAGTTTATATTGCTAGGCAAGACGCAGACGATGTAAGTGCTGAAGGAAGGATTGAAAAACAATTAACCTTTCTGCGAAAACATAATTTAGATGCCTGTTCTTCCAGAGCCTATATTTTAGAAAGCAATAAAATTACTCCATCAAAGTCTTTTTATTTACCAAAAAAACTAGTTATGAGAATAAAGAATCCATTTATTCATGGAACTTTATTAATCAAAAAAAAAGTGATTCAAGAAATTGGGCTTTACAATGAAGACTTTTATTATTCACAAGATTACAAGCTTATGTCGGATCTATTAAATGAAAATTTTAGAATAAAGGTTTTTAAAGAACCTCTTTACTACTTAAATATGAAAGGAAATATCTCTATAAATCAAAAAGAAGATCAAAAGTATTACGCTGATTGTGTCAGAAAAAAAATAAAACCTGTAAAAGTTAAAAAATAATGAAAATATATATAAATTCCCCGAAAGAATCTTGGGTAGTTGATAGATTTGTTAAAGAGTGGAAAGAAAATAATAAAAATATTTCAACAAATTTATTATCTAAGGCTGATTTAATTTGGATTATTTCACCATGGACCTGGAAAAAATTATCAAAAAAACATCTTTCTAGCAAAAAAGTAATTTGCACAATTCACCATATTGATGACAAAAAATTTAATATAGAAGAGTTTAGTGAGTTAGATAAATTGGTTGATCGTTATCATATTATTTCAAAGAAAACTGAAAACACACTAAAACAGCTAACCAAAAAAGATATTTTTTATTCACCATTTTGGATAGATAGTAAAAAATTCTTTAACATAAAAGACAATCAATCACTAAGAAAGAAATTTAATATAAAAGATAATGATTTTGCTATTGGTTCATTCCAGAGAGATACTGAAGGATTAGATAATAAAAGTCCAAAACTTGAAAAAGGACCTGATAATTTTATAGAAATAATAAAAAATTTAGATTATGAAAATAAAAATTTAAAAGTTGTTCTCACAGGAAAGAGAAGAAATTATATTATTAATAAATTAAACGAGCTAAAAATATCTTTTGAATATTTTCAAATGGTTGATAATAAAAGGTTAAATGAATTATATAACTCCTTAGATCTTTATATAGTAGCTTCAAGAGTAGAGGGAGGTCCCCAATCTATTTTAGAGTGTGCTTTAAGTAAAACTCCAATCATATCTACGGATGTTGGAGTAGCAAACCAAATTCTTTCAGACAAATCAATATTCACCATGAAAGAGTATAGGAATGCAAAACCAAATGTTGAACATGCATATAGAGAAGTTCAAAAATATATAATCCCAGAAGGATTCGAATCTTTTATTAATTTTTTTGAGGATGTATATGAAAGTTAGCATTGGAGCAAAAATATTTGAAGGTCCATGGGGTGGGGGCAACTTATTTGTAAAAAACCTCTCAACGTATTTAATCCAGAAAGGCCACAAAGTTACTTATGATTTATTCGATAGCGACATTGATATAATTTTGTTAACTGATCCACGAAAAGATTCAGAATCATCAACTTATAGTCATGAACAAGTAGTTAATTATTTAAAATATTTGAACAATGAAGCAATTGTTATTCATAGACTTAACGAATGTGACGAAAGAAAAGGAACAGAGGGATTGAATAAATATTTTGTAGAAGCTAATAAATGTGCTGATCAAAATGTATTTGTAAGTTCTTGGTTGATGAACATATATGAAAATGAAGGAATAAAAAATAATAACAATTTAGTAATTATGAGTGGTGCAGATAAAAATATTTTTAATATGAATAATTATGTACCTTGGCAAAAAGACTCTAAGTTGAAAATTGTAACTCATCATTGGGGTAATAATTGGAACAAAGGTTTTAATATATATTCAAAATTAGATAAATTAATTGGAGAAATACATTACAAAGATTTAATTGAATTTACATTCATTGGGAATACTCCAAAAGGATTTAGTTTTGAAAATACAAAGTTAATCGGTCCTTTATCTGGTCATGAACTTGCTGACGCAATAAAACAAAACAATTTATATCTAACAGCATCAATAAACGAACCTTCAGGAAATCATCACATTGAGGGGGGGCAATGTGGATTGCCAATTTTATACATTAAAAGTGGAGGAATACCAGAATTTTGTAATAATTTCGGCCTTTCCTTCACTGAACAAGACTTTGAAGAAAAACTCAATAAAATCATAGAAAATTATGATATTTATCAAAACAAAATGCACTCTTATCCATATAATGCTGAAAAAATGTGTAATGAGTATGAAGATTTATTTTATGACTTAATAAGTAGAAAAGAAGAAATAATTAAACTACGAAAACCAAATCTTGAATATTTAATACATTCAAAATTAAAGTTTCAAATACAAAATATTTTTCTTAGATTTTTAACAAAAAATAAAATATTATTCAAATTTTTTACTTTAATAAAACGTGTTTATTTAAAAATAAAAAGCATTATTGTTAATTGAAATGCTAACAAAAAAGAAATCCGAAATTCATATATACATTAAAAATTTCTATCTTGTACTTCTTGCTTTTGTTATTTTATTTGGACGTTCATTTACGGGTTTATATATACTCAACTATAGAATTGGTGAATATTTAATTTTGCTCTGTCTTTTAATTTCTATTTTCATATTGTTTCTACCGTATGATCGATTGCCAGTAAAATTTGATAAACTTAATTTCTATATTTTGAAAGCCATAGTATTCCATTTTTTTCTTACAGTATTATTAACAAGTGGTTCTTTTCTAAATACCTATACATTTAAAAGTAGTTCTTATATATGGACTTTTAGTTTTCTTTACATTGGGTTATTTATAATGAAAGACCTAAATGATAATTGGTTTGTAAGGATGGTTCCTTTTTTCTTGCCACTTCTGTATATTTTAAGCACAATAAGATTTCCAAAAATAATTATGGAATTTTTTATTAACAATTCTGATAAGTTTGATTTTGTAAAAGCTTCCGATTTGTTAGTAATTTATATAGCAACAAACTATATATTAAGAATTTACTACAAGAATTCAATTAAAGATTTTTCTTATTATCTTATTTCAAGTGCAATTTACTTACCATATCTTTTATATAAGAGTAAGGGGGCTTTTTTCCCAGCAGTTTTATTTATTATTTTTAATCTTTTATTTTATTTTTCTTTTATCAAAAATAATAAGTTAAAAACAATACTTTTGGTACTTATTTGTATTCCATTGTTTTTTATTTCATCTTTTCATATATATGGAAATTTTAATTTTACAAAAGTTGGTGAAGAAAATTATGATCAGCTTGGTGTAGACAAGCCTCTTTCAGCATCAACAATTCAAGAAAATTTAAATAGTTTAGTTAACGAAAAGAATACAGGAGATATTTTCTACTCCTTCTTTATTATGGATGGAAGGCTCTACTCTCAAGAAATGATGGCAAACTGGAGGCTTCAAATTTGGCAAGATGTTGCAAGAGATCTATTTTATTATTCAGATTATACAGAAGATGACAGATCCTATCTTGTCCGAATTGAAGGCGAGCGAAGGAATGATATATTCTATAAAGGGTTTGGATATAATGAAAAATTACCTGCTATGAACCATTGGGAGAGGTCAGGTACAGACGGGACAAATGAAAATCCGCATAATTTTATAATTTACAGCTTAGGAAGAGGGGGAGTATTACAACCCTTATTAGTAACTATTTTTCATCTCAGCATTCTTTTGTATTGGTATAAAAAATATAGAAATATAAATATTCTTTTATACATAACACCTGTACTTATGACATCTTTTTTTGATGCGTCAATGGAAAGCGTTAGGTTTCCTTTTGTTTATTACTCATTTTTGGGATTAATTTTAAATGAAAAAATTTAATTTAGTTATAACTTCTTACTAATTAAGATACTTTTATATGAAAAAAGCACTTGTTACTGGAATCACTGGACAAGACGGTTATTATTTATCTAAATTGTTATTAGAAAAAGGTTATGAAGTACATGGCACAATTAGAAGATCTTCTTCGATAAACACTTCCAGAATAGATCCATTAATTTCTGAATACTCTAATGAAAAATTATTAAATTTACATTATTCGGACTTATTAGACTCAGCTTCATTAAGTTCCTTAATTAACTTAATTAAACCAGATGAAGTATATAACCTGGCAGCACAATCTCATGTCTCAGTTTCATTCAAGAATCCAATCTTTACTAGTCAAGTTGGAACCTTAGGTTCGCTATCTCTTTTAGAGCCTATTAGATATCTTGATAAAGATGTGAGATTTTATCAAGCTTCTTCTTCAGAAATGTATGGAGGCAGCTCAAAAGAAAAATTAAATGAAGATAGCTTATTTGATCCAAAAAGCCCCTACGCTGCTTCAAAAGTTTTTGCTCATGATATTACAAAGATATATAGAGATTCATATAATCTATTTTGTACAAATGGGATCTTATTTAATCATGAATCTCCATATAGAGGTGAAACATTTGTAACTAGAAAAATTACCAAAGCTGTTGGGAGAATACACATGGGGATTCAAGATAAGCTAACCCTGGGAAATTTAGAAGCTTCTAGAGATTGGGGTTTTGCTGGAGACTATGTTGAAGGAATTTGGTTAATGATGCAACATGAAAAGCCAGATGATTGGGTTTTAGCAACAGGAGAGTCACACAAAGTTTCAGAGTTTGCAGAGCTAGCTTTCAAAGCTGTAGGTCTTGATTGGTCTGAATATGTACAAACATCCGAAAAATATTTACGCCCAAATGAAGTGGATTATTTATTAGGGGATTCCTCAAAAGCACAAAAGGAATTGGGGTGGAAGTGTAAAACTTCATTTACAGAACTTGTAGAAATGATGGTTAAGGAAGATATTGAGATAGCTAAGCAAGAAGATGTTTTACTTAAAAATAATCTTATTAAACCTACTTGGGAAAACCCAGTTAAAAAATATTAAGATTTTAATTATTTTCTTGATACCAATTAAAGGTTAACTTAAGTCCTTCATCTAAACTTATTTTTGGACTCCAACCAAGTTTATTAATTAATGAAGAATCTAGAAATTTTCTTGGATTTCCATCAGGTTTAGAATCATCAAAAGATAGTTCTCCATGGTAGCCTATTACTTTTTTAATTTTTTCGGCAAGATCAAGTATTGATATTTCCTCTCCACTTCCTATGTTTATTAAATCGACTTCAATATTATTTTTTAAAATAAAATCTATACAGCTAGATAAATCATCCACATATAAGAATTCTCTCAAAGGTTTCCCAGAACCCCAAATTTTAAATACTTTATCGCCCTTCTCTTTTGCGTGGTTCATTCTTGATATTAAGCCGGGGATTACATGACTGGATTCATAATCAAAGTTATCATTAGGGCCATATAAATTAGTAGGCATCAAATTAATTACCTTGTGACCATACTGTAAATTTAATGACCTTCCTAGCTCAATAGCTGTTAATTTGGCCATTGCATAGGGAGAGTTTGTAGGTTCTAATTTTCCTCCCATAAATGAATCTTCATTAATCGGATCTTTTGCATCTAATGGATATATACAGCTACTACCTAAGTTAATAATTTTAATATCAGGGAAGGGGATGCATACCTCAAGAAGATTTAAATTAATTTTAAGATTTTCGATTAAAAACTCTGATCTTTTTGTGTTATTTGCATAAATACCACCAACCCTTGCAGCAGCATTAATTACTATGTTAGGTTTTTTTTCTTTAATCAAGTTTTTCACTTCATCAAAATTAAATAAATTTGTATCGTCTCTATTTGAAGGAATTACTTCATAATTAGAATTTGAAAGAGTCTTTGTTACAGAACTTCCAACTAAACCATTACTACCAAGAACTATTACTTTTATTGACATTATTTAAATACTAATAAGCTTGAAAATATTATTAATAAAAATTTATTCATAAATAATTTTTTCTAGATTTGTGTCAAATCTTGAGAGTTTAAATTGATTATTGATAGTAAGTACTCCATTATTTGAAAGATTTTTTAAAAGTTTATCACTATAATAAAATTCTTTTATTTTTCCAACCCAGAGGTCAATTTTGTTTTCTTTAACAAAAATTATATTTTTGTTATTTATAAATTCTTCTTTATCCCAAAAACCTTTAGTATCAGTAATCATTACTGGGGTGCCGCAAGACATAGATTGTAATGCAACACTTTGTCCCGATGGCTGAAATGTTTCTATTAGTGGAATTATTGTTAATCGTGAATTTTGATAGTATTTCCTAATTTCTTCGTCTGTTAATATTTCGTTACCCCAACTACCTTTTATTAAATTAACATTGCTTAGAGAATTCTCAATAATTTGACTTGTTATGAACGTGAAGTTTATTTCTGGAAGTGATTCAGCAATTTTTTCAACTAATTTATAGTCTCTTTTCCCATCGTTTCCTATAAATAGAATACCCTCTTTCTCTTGAGAGGGGCTATTGCTTGGCTTCCAAAATTCTGTATCAATGCAAAAAGATAGAAACTTAAATTTATTTGAATTTTTTGGATTAAGAGAGAGTGCATTTTTAAACTCTCCATTTCCAAGGAAAATATAACTTTTAGTAATTGTATTTAAAAGTGATATATATATATTTTGAAAGAATTTAATTATTAAGTTATTTGATTGTCTTCCAAAAAGTCCCATTACGATTATAAAAATATCTAATTTGTTAAATAATTTAACAACTAATAAAAATGGCAAAATTGAAAGAGCGAGTAGGTCAGTAGTTATTATTAATTTATCTGTTTTTTTTAGAATTTTAAAATTTTTTCTGTGCAAAATATCTTTCGTATAAATTGGAAATTTTGTAATTTTTCTAAGAATTTTGTCCAGATACTTTAAGAATTGATTATTTGAATTATTAGGAAAGTCCATTTCAATAATTTCTAGATCATTATTTTTAGACAAATGCTGGTATCCATAAAAAAACTCCCGAGCTTTTATTGAATTTGAATTTAATTTACTTAGCCTTCCAGCTCCAAAAACATAGGTTATAGCTTTATCTGACTTATACATATGTGAATAATATTATAACTTTTTCAAAAACATAGAAACTTAATAATTAATTCATAGACTTTATATGCATTTAAATAATAGAATTTAGTTAGATGAGTATTGATAATAAAAATATCAAAAAAACAAAAATTCCAATAGATATAGTTTCTATCAACTGCTTAACACCAGATCAATCAATTAAAGCCCTAGATTACTCAACGAATTCTTTGTTGTTTAATAATAGTTTTTTATTTACTGATAAAAAGATAAAATCTTCAGATCATAAAGTAATAAATATAGAAAAGTTCAATAATTTAGACGATTACAGCAATTTTATACTTACTTTAAATGAATATATTTCTTCCGACTACGTATTAATAATTCAAGATGATGGCTATATAGTTAATTCAGACCTGTGGTCTGATGAATTTTTAAAATATGATTACATAGGCGCACCATGGCCTACAACATACAGTTGGCGAAAAAGATGGTCTGATAAAAAATATAAAAATGCTGCAAAAAATTCAAAGAAAAATAGAGTTGGGAACGGAGGATTTAGCTTAAGGAGTAAAAAATTTTTAAAGTATGCTTCAAGTTTTGAATCCTGTAATGGGATAGCAGAGGATGTATTTCTGTGTTTAGTTAATTATGAAAAAGCAATAGAAAGAGATATAAAATTTGCTCCATTTGAGACAGCATTGCAATTTTCATACGAGGTTCCTTTAGAAGGTAGAAAGATGCAAAAAGAAGGCAAA
>MDSY01145537.1_pt1 | contig 10842 bp, 8 predicted proteins | sample 811131 | NCBI WGS metagenome assembly MDSY01 (sample SAMN05326643, study PRJNA326480) | marine metagenome | isolation source: seawater | place: Atlantic Ocean: South West | collected 2010
GTATGCGCTGCCATATCGCCCGAGCGGCCCGGGGCATGCGCGAGACGTGGAGGCATGGAATCACATGATCGAGGAGTAGTTACGCGAAATGAGACCAATATGAATATACAAGTGTAATGCAGGAACCTAATAAAATTGCTTCTGCTTGAGATAATATCGTCACCATCAATCTGATACGATCTGGAACCTACTCACTGGGTGGTGGCACTCGCACATAGTCGTTGCTCGTTATTCAGAGGAGACCAGAGTATAATCTAGAAACAGAAAAGTCCAGCGCAGACCCTCATGCGCAATTATTGACACGCAAAAAAAACGCAACACGTCCATGCAGAGGTCGCAGCCAGAGCGAGAGCACTCCGATTTTCACTTGCGCAATGACTCTTGAAGTGTTCAGTGATTGAACTAAAACTGAAATTCTATCCATTTTGATTTCATATAATTTCTCGAGTTGTGGGAACTCGCAAAGGACCACGACCGCACTGTCTTCAGAATCACCAAAATGGTTCAAACACTCACTGTGACGGGGAATGCGTCCGCGTCTGTCGCGGCGCCGTCCTTGCTCAGATCAAGCTCTGGGGTGAGTGGCGCGAGCGGCAGCTCATAGACAGTTGCCTCAACCTTTCCATCTGCGGTTCTGAGTGCGAGTCCGTCGCACAGCTCGAAGCCCCCCCTGGTGCGCACATACCCAAGTCCAAGCACCCCATTCTCAGCAGTCTCCAGGCAGCCGGTGAGGACACCGGAGGCACGCGCCGCCGCCTCACCTGCGAGCGCCTCACCTGCGAGCGCCTCACCTGCGTCGACGAAGAGTTTGGTGTGCGGGGGGAGGGGCGCGGAGAGCCGAAGCCCACAGAGCCGCTGCTTGACGCCGTCGTTCGTCGCCAGCTTAGCGATCGTCTCCTGCCCAATATAGCAACCCTTTTGGAAAGAGACGGCACGCTGCAATCCCGCCTCGAGTGGGTTGTGCTCCTTGCTGAGCTCGAGGCCGGTGCGAGGCCTGCCGTGGAGGACGCTGTAGGTCTCGTAGAGGGCTGGTGGACCCACCACAACCGTCTCGAGACCCTCCAGCGCATTGCGCATCTCAATCGCGCGGTCAGCGCGCATGAGCAATGTGACGCCTCGGGTCGCTAGACCGGTACCCGAAAGCGCCCAGCCTCCGTCGGCGTCGAGGGGTGCGCAGCGTCCGGAGGTGGGCGGCGTACCGAGCTGGGCGCTCCCTAGGCTACTCGCCGCGCCCTCGCCCAGCAGGCTCAGCACGCAGAACTCGGAGGAGGCGTCGGCAACCTCAACCTGATCTGCTGGGAAGATGAACATGTCGAACTCTGCGGCGAGCGCTGGGGCGCGGCCGGGCGAGCAGACGAGGAGGATCTCCTCGGGCGCGATCGTCGCAGCGCACACCAGGTCGCGCATCCGACCCGCAGACGTTGTGACGACAGCCTCACGCACATCGCCGCTCTGGATGCCCTCGAAGGCGTTCGTCGACTGCTGGTGGAGGAAGCGACGGGCGTCGGGACCGAGGAGGCGGAGGACACCCCACGCGGCGCGATCGGCGAGGAGTGCCCTACCTGGCTGCACAGCCGGGATGGGCACCACTGCCGAGCTAGGCACCACGGCGAGAGCCGACAGCAGAGCCAGCGAGGGCATATGGGAAAAAGAATGGCCGCTGAATAAACCGATCCTTTATCTTTAAACCATCCGTCGCAAGGAAGTCGGACTCGGGACTCTGTTTCAAGCGCATGAGGTACCCCTGATGCCGGTCGAGGTCCTGCGTAGTAGGAGCAGCAGCATTGGGAGCGAATGCGTCGACAGTGCTTCCGGCGGCGGCGATAGCATCGATGCCATCGATGGCCGCCTTTCCACTGATCCGAATCGCAGCAGCGCAAAGAGCGCACTGAGCAAATCTGCGCTGTACGCGTCCGCACCCTTGCCATCCGTCGGCAGCTCATCTGCCCTCGCCACGAGCAGCGGCGCGGGGCCTTCCGAGGGCGGCGCGAGTGCCACCGCCGCAGAGAGGATGAAGCCCGCCGACATGAAGCGGACGGCCCTCCAGAAGCTGCGGAGTGAGCTCGAGGGGCGGCGGCGGAGGAACGAGGAGATGCCCGAGGGCGCCTCCACGCAGGGAGGCGAGCATACGGCACGTGCGGCGCAGACGGCACGTGCGTGGGCGCCCCACCGACCGGAGCTCAATACCGCCGATCTCAAAGGCAAGGAGCGCCGCGGTGAGGACTTGTGGAGAGCTGACCTACGCGGGGCGAATCTGCTCGGCGCGAGGCTCCCGCGCGCCAACCTGATGCACGCGGAGCTCTCAGGAGCGAACCTGATCTGCGCGAACCTGCGAGGCGCGCAGCTACAGAGCGTGGCTCTCCACGGAGCCAACCTCCAGGGCGCCGGTCTCCAGGACGCAAACATGAGGTCCACCAACCTGACGGGCGCGGTACTCATCGGAGCGAACCTCGACGGGGCGAATCTCGTCGGGGCGATCCTCTCGCATGCGAGCCTCGTGGGTGCGAGCCTCCTTGGCGCAGACCTGCGTGGCGCTGACCTCCGCTGGGCAGACTTGCGACACGTCTCTCCGCCGCTCACCCTTGAGAATATGTTCGACCAACTTAATATGGTCGGCGCTCGAACGGAGGGCATCAAATTGGACTCGCCGGTGCCGGAATGGATGGCGGAGATACTCGCGGATGAGTCATCGGGTGGGGCGGCACAATCGTCCGAGCAGCTCGGCTGGTACCGACTCCCTCAAATCGTCCACTCCAATAGTCATGGCTATGCTACGTATGCAAACAATGCGCCGGTCGGTGGCTCGGGTAGGATTGAAGAGATCCTCCAGGCGGGCACTGCAAAGCGAAGAGGCTGGTTTGGGAGGCTCCGGCGTAGACCTAGACCGACGCGGGTCGAGTGGCCATCCGTTCCCAAGTCGCACAGCGAGGTTGAGGCGCCCGGCACGCCGAGAACCGAGAAGTCAATCGGAAGCGTCACGAATAAAGTGTCGGCGTATCCGCAGGGCTCTTCGTATAATAGTAAGTAAGTGTTTAGTGTGAGGGCAGAGTCATAGTGACATAAGAGTATGAGTCGAGGAGGTCGTATATGAAACTTTCAAAATGTAGATCGAATACTTAAATATTTAAGGGTACCCTTGACCCTATTATAATTATTAAAATTAACAAATCCAAATCGTAGGCGCGTTATATTTTTAAAGGCTCTTCAAGCTCGAACAGTGGCTAGAGCCGGCCGGAACTGCCGGGAGGTAACATTGCGCACCATGAGCAGTAGCGGTCCTCTGGCGTTGCGTCCCAGATTGCACGGTCCCTGAAGCAACTCGACGATGGACGTCGCAGCGCACATGCCAATCGCCACGCTGTGTCCAGCGAGGACGTCATAGCCGCCATTGCTCACAAACCCCACGAGCGGTCCACAGGCGGTCAGTCCGGGGTCGCCAACCACTACCCGCCCCCCGCCGCCCTTGGACTCGAGCTCGAGGCCTGTCCACCGCGGCTCTCGACGCCACGCATCGAGCTGCGCGCCCGTCGCCGAGTGTATCATCGCTGGCGGCCGCGCGCCTCCCTTCCGAGGGAAGCGGAGGATGACTCTGAAGAGGCAGTGCTGGAGGAGGCCTTGGACTGCTCGTGGCAGCGCCGGCCGCGTGCGCGCCTCCTCGCCCTCCCCCGCCTCTCCCTCGAGCGCCGCAGCAATCCGAGGCCCGCGCAGCACGCAGATCGGATACAACGGAAGGCCGGCGAGTGGTTCGCCACGGACTGGCACGAACGGTGCGCGCGACGCTCCTGCATGCGGCGGTGACGCTCCTGCATGCGGCGGCACTCTCGCTCTCGGCCTATCCGAAGGCACCTCGTCGGCTTCCTTTTCGATGTGAGCCTCGAGTGAATCAGCTGCTTGGGCGGTCGGTAGTGAATCAGCTGCTTGGGCTGTCGGTGGGAACTGCCCTTCTCCGAGCACCCCGGCGTACCCAGCAGAGAAGGGGTACGAGACGCGCAGCGCTCGGAAGTTTGGTCGGCGGGAGGGCGGCCTCGCCATGTACGCACGCATACGCTCGCCGGCGTCGTGCTGCTCTCGCTGCTGACCACAGAGCGTATCCGGGTGGTCGTAGGGGAACTGGTCGCTCTCGGCGTGGAGAGAGAGCAGTCGAAGCTCACGGTGGCCAGCCGCTCGTGCTCCCGCCAAGATGAGCGCGTGCCAGAAGGCGCTTGCCACAGAAGCAGGCAGGAGCACATCCCAGCCACTCCCAAAACCGCCTCGGCGTGAGCTAGCCCTACTCCTCCCCCGGCTCCCCCCCCCCGCCCCCCCAGCTACCGGCGGCTCCTGGACGAGGAGCAGTGGGTAGGATGAGGCGGCCAAGGGGAGCGGCGGATCGGAAGCGAAAGGACAAGTCTCGGAGAAGCTTCCCGAGCTTTCTGAGAAGAGCGCCGATGCGCCGAGCGAACTTGGCCACTGATGCAGCAGCTGCGAGAGCTGTGCTGTGAGCCGCGGCGAGGTGGAGGGGCTGTGGCCGGAGGGGCCGGAAGGTGCCGCCGAGGAGCTCTCGGCGTCAGATGCGCCGGGTGGCGGCCGAGGCGTTGGCGCGGTGCGTGGGTGAGTCACTCGGAGCGCGAGGAGCGCATTGGGTGGGAGAGGCGCAGGTGATGCCAAGTGACAGAGCGAGCTCCACGCTTTGGCATTCTCCACCCCGGGAATGGAGGTGGGAGTAGAGGGGGCATCCCCACAGGGGGGGGTCTCAACCCCGGGGGGGGGCGCATCCCCGAAGGGGGGGGCATCCCCGGGGGGGCGGGCATCCCCACCTCGTGCAAGCTGGAGTGCTCGCACAAGCACAGCGTGGCTCTGAGGCCCTCTGAGCTGGAAGCGGCAGACCTGCGGCTGCTCGGGTGCGATGTCGACCAGCCTCTCATCCACCATGCTCTCAGCCACGCTCTCAGCCACGCTCTGATTCTCGTGATTGGCCATCATCTCTTCTCGGATCTCTTTCTGGATCTCCGAGTTAATTATTGAGATTGCATTCTCGAGCGCCTCTCGAGCCTCAGCAACTGCCGCACGGTGTACGAAGACCCAGACGCGTGTTGAGGGCGTGAGCGGAGCTCTCTCGCGCGCTCTGCATGCTTCGGGCTGCTCACCTTTGCGTGCCGAGCCGACAGCGGCCGAGCCAGCCGCGGCGGCGGCGGCGTCGGGCACTGGCGCCACGCAAGGAAGGATCCTCACGGGTGCCACGGCGCGGAGCGGCCATGCTCGAGGGTGGTGAAGATACCCGCGGACCTCTCGCCCACTGCGCACCACCCTCGACACCTCTGCAGCACTCAGGTCACTCGCGATCGCGAAGAGGTCGCGCAAGGCGCTAAAAAAAAGAATTCGATTTCTGACGTATGGGAGAAATGGGGTCGCCACATATGGGGAAAAGGGGTGTTGGGGATTTAACTCAAAAAAAGAATTTGATTTCTGACATATGGGAGAAATGGGGTCGCCACATATGGGGTAAAGGGGTGTTGGGGATTTTACCTGATCGGAGCCCGAATCGGGATTGCGACGAGATATGAAGCGTCGTGGATGACGGAGGCAATATTGGCGAAGCGTACGGCTGAGGAGACGGATCGATCGGAAGAGCGCCACGGTACCCTGATCCCGTACAGACTCCGCATCTCGAATCGCTTCGCATGCCACGCTTCAGTCGGCAGAGCTCCTCTTGCCGCCGCTTTTGCTCGGAGGGTTGAGGAGCGCCGCTTGTCGCGACGGCTGCGAGCGAGTGCGGTGGCGCGGAGCGCAGCGGCGAGCTTCTGCCGGTGCCTCCATCGCAGCGAGGTCGCGCTCCCTGTACGTCGACGCAGCAGCCGGTGTTGCTGACGCGCCGGCCGGTGATCCGACGGATCAGCGGCGGCAGCGTAGAGCCGCGGGACGAGCGGTGCGACGCGCTCGAGATCGGTGCGACGCTCCTGCGGGGAATCGCGACAATCGCGCGCGCATACGTCAGCCACCCAATCACAGACTCTCGTGTGCTGGCGCTGTGCGAGTGTTTCGCACCTCTGCGAAGCTGAGAGCGTCCATGTGCAGTCAGTCCGACAAAGGGAGGGTCAGTTTTTTCTCGCCCTAGCGCCTAATCATAAATCATCAAATCGGCCCCGGGATTTGTCTCCCGCGCGACACATCAGATTCAGTTTCCGTCCGCCGCTATGAAGCCGGTGCTGACGCTGGCGGTGGCGGCGGCGCTCTTCGCGCTGTGCGATGCGGATCTGCAAGCGGATGTCCAGCGCGCCATGGACTGGGCCGACACCTACGACGCCATCGTCCTCACTCCCGCTTCGACCAACCCGAGTGATCCCGACGAGAGGGTACTCTACATGGCGCCGGCGGTGGCGCCGAGCCCGGGCAAGGTGCGCAACCCGATCAAGTTCGCGGTGGTTCCGGCGAAGGACGCGAATGTCCCCCCCGCCGAGATCGCCGACATTGTCAACCAGGCCTACCGCAGCAACCGTGCCGACAGCCTCCCAGATAGGGCGACGCAGGAGCAGAGGCTCGCTGAGGAGGCGGCCGGTCGCATCTTCCCTCCGAACGAGAAGATTCCGGTGCGGACGAACCAGGCGGATATTGAGCGCATCATGAAGGATCCCGACCACGAGATCCTACTTGCCATCCTCCCAGCCTGCTGCCAGCTCGACGGGTGGAGCCAACCACAGAAGGCGAGTTCTTCTCTAGCCCCCCTCTCACTCTTCTAGCCCCCCTCTCACTCTTCTAGCCCCCCCCTCACTCTTCGATTCCCCCCTCACTCTTCGAGCCCCCCTCACCCAGCGTTCCCCATGTCTCACACCGCACAATTCGCGTGGATGGCACGCCGTCTGTGTCGCCATTTGGCGAGGCAAGGCCATTTGATGCGGCGAGATTATTATTATTAGACCCACACCCCATGTTTCGACGCCCCATGTTTCGACGCCCCATTTTGAGACCGCGTTTTGGACGTCACGTGGCAGCTTCTCGGTACGGTGCTCGTCGAGCGTTACAAGCGCGACAAGCCTGTGGAGGAGCACGTAGCGGACATCGGGATGCTCTCTGTGAGCCCCGACGTGCAGGGCGCGGGCATCGGCGGCTCTCTCGTCGCCGCGGGCGAGGAGTTTGCGCGCACTCACTTTGGGCTCACCGATGCGGAGCTCTGGGCCTTCACGACCGCCGAGCTCGGCCGCGCGCGCGTCAACTGGTACTCGCGCTTGGGGTACGAGCTCACCGGCGAGGAGACGACGCTCCAGGACCTCCTCCCTCCCTGGGTCAAGTTCGAAGAGGCCGCCGCACTCTGGACAGAAGTCGACGAAAAGGGAATGCCGTTGCAGGAAGGGCTCACTGCACCCCTGTTCTTCCCATATGCCACGCCTCATTTTTCCTTCCATTTCACCGGCGTGATTCGCTTCGAGCAGCAGGGGCTTCACTGTTTGCTCACTGCACCCCCGTTCTCCCATTTGTCACACCCCGTTTTCCCTCCATGTCACCGGCATGATTTGCTTTGAGCAGGAGGGGCTCCACTTCTTCCGCATGCGTAAGAAGCTCCCCACCGCGGCCGAGGCGGTCGAGCGCGGGATGAAGGTGTGGCAGCCGGCAGCGCAGGAGTGGCCGGATCCCTTCAACGACGGTGAGGTCTTCATGCTCACCGCGTGGCAGCACAAGTGGTACGAGAACGACGAGGGCGAGGAGAGGGACAGGGCGCTCCTCGACAACCAGTACAAGAATCGCGAGATGCTCCACCAGATCCAGTGGATGGGCCGTGACGTGGACGAGCGTCCGATGCCCTCGTGCTACTTCCGCGCCTTTAGCTTCAGCACCGGCGATGGATTCAACCCATTCGGTCTGAGCGGCTGGCGCGAGGACTCGTTCGCAGTACAGTTCCAGCCGGAGGAGTCTCACAAGGGACGCGAGGCGCTCCTTGAGCTCGCGCACAGCTTTGGACAGCTCGCCATCTACTCGTTCCGTGTTGAGGGCGGCAGGCACACACACTCCAAAGCACACTCCAAAGCACACTCCAAAGCATACTCGAAAGCACGGCGGCCCATTCGAAAGCACGGCGGCCCATTCTTCCATTCGTCACACTCCACTCTTTTGCATTCGTCACACTCCCGCCTTGCCCACGTATCCTCGCGTCTCTTTTTTCACATCCGACGAGCAGACTGCTCCAAGCCCCACACCCCATTCTCCCCACACGCCATGCCACAAAACACACACACACACACACAGCTTTCCCCATGTATCACCGCCTTCTCTTTTCTCCACACCAACAGGCTCCTCCGCCGCGTCCTATGGACAGATCCCACCCTCATCCGCCAGTTCCTCAGCTCATCCGATGAGGCTGCGATGGTGGCCTATACCGCCGCGGAGGGCACCTCGCAGTACTATGTCGAGGTGCCGCGTCCGGGCGGGCCGCTCGGCGGCGCGCTCTGGCGTGGCGCCGACGGCGTGCTCTCAATGAACACGCGACACGGCGGCGAGGGCAAGCAGGCGCTCAACGCGCCCGCCGCGTCTACTGGACTGCATCCCACTCGCACCACCGGATGGGAGGGCTGGATGAAGTCGTGGAAGAAGAAGATTGACAATTGGTGGGCCTTCCTCCCCGCGGCCGCGAGGCCAGACATGGCGGCGTGCTTCGGAGCGCTTGGCCTCCACTTTGCGCAGCGGCTGCAGAATCTCCTCGGCGAGGTCTTCATCGCCCAGAACCTCTTCGCCACACCGCCGCCCACAGGCGAGTCACACATTCGCACGCTTGCACCCACTCGCACAACGATTCTTCCCATTGGGCACGCCCTATTCAATCGACCACCGGCAGTTCTGGGTCGATTCGACGAATGCAACTCTCACACAACTCTCACACAACTCTCACACAACTCACACACAACTCGCACACACAGCTCACACACAACTCACACACAACTCGCACACACAACTCGCACACGCAACTCTCTCACAAGTCTCACACCCGCTAGTCACATGTGTCGCACTCCGATTTTGGCCGGTTCATCGCCGCGATGCTTTGCCCTCTTTCACGAGCAGCGACCGCCGGCGGACCCAACTGTGACGCTATCATCGACGCGGCCAAGGGCTCGCTTCCGGACTTTCCCGACTTCCCGGATGCGTCCCGCTTCCAGGTTCCGACGATCCCGATCCCGAGGCTCCTTCCGAGCGAGCTCCAGCAAAGCATGGGCTACGATGCCAACGGCTACACCCTCAACGCCGAGGCAGAGAGCGCCGTCTCGGTCCAAGTCATCGTGATGAACGCGGCCGGCGGGTTTGCCGCGGGGCTCGCAGTGGTCGGCGTGATTGGGCTCGTCATGCGGAGGCGCTCGCAGCGGGGTGGTGGCCGGCTCACGCTGCGCAGGCGCGAGGCGGACGGCGTCAAGATACCCGCTCCAAAGGTCCATGGCGGAAGCCCGTCGGCACTCACCTCGAGGTAGACCCCCCTCCCTGAGGGAGGTCTAACCTCCTCGAGCCGGCATACTGCTCAGCGGCTGCCGTGACAAGTGGGGTGAGTGCATCTCCCCCTCGTGGCCTCTCCCCCGAAGCTGCCCTTGGCAGCCAAGACTATTCGCCGAGACGCCACCTATTAGACGCCAAGCACCCCGGGGCGCAAAACTTGCTCAACTTGCTCAACTCGCGGTGCGGCTCACTTTCGTGTGATCTACTCATAGATGGCGCGAATCTCACACGTCACAGGTTCTCACACAAACACTTCTCACACAACATGCACGTCCTCAGACGGTGCATCTCCGTATTATTCTCCTCATATTCTGTGCGCCCCGGTGACGATCACGTACGAATCGCCTCACGCGCGCGGTAATCAAATGTTTGCGTCATTCTCATTGGCTACAGCTAAGATCGCTAACACTATGCTTATGTGTGACACAATCACAATGAATAAATATAGTCTTAGTGTTAGCTAGTGTATACAGTGTGCCTCGAATTGTTGTGATATTCGAGCATATAAATTTAAATATGATAATACTGATACTCATACTTATTACATAGTCATAGTGCCAGGCTCGCCGAAGCATCGCGGCTTGATTGTTCGCTCTATCGGCTTATGAAACAGGTTCCTCCGGGTTCGTAAGCCGAGCATGTGTAGGTGGGGCGGAGAGCGGGACCGCCGGGACGAGCGCGACCGCCGGGACGAGCGCTATCGCTACGAGCAATACCGCCGCGATGGTCGCGACCGCCGCGGCCACCGCGACGAGCGGGCGCAGTTTCGCGGTCGCAGCCGTAGCCGCGAGCGTGGGCCAAGCCCGGAGAGATACTCACTGTCGCGTCGTCACAATGTCAACCCGGGGCAGGGCCGTGCGCACGCTGCACTCGAACCAAGGCAGCTCACTTCATGCCTGGGCAGCGCGCGGGATCTAGCGGAGTTGCTTTCCCTGCAGCAGAGGCACGGAGACCAGTTCAACGACTTCCATATTGGCGCCTTCTGGAGCAAGTTCAAGGCGCTCGCCCGCGGTGAGCTTGGCAGGCTGCGCGATCGCCTTGCTCCCGTGTGCGAGCAAACGGTCAGAATGCTTCCCGAGCTGAACGCGCGCGCGGTGGCGAATATTGCGCATGCGTTCGCGAAGGCAGGGCTGGTCAGGTCGGGCCCTTGGCAGAATGTCTGGGTGGCGCTGCCGGAGGCGGTGCGCCGGCGGTTGGGTGGTTTCAATGTGCAGGAACTCTCCAACACGGCATGGGCGTTCGTGACCGCGGGCCACGCGTCGCCGGAGCTCTTTGATGCCATCTCAGCCGAGGCCATGCGCCGGCGGCTGGGCGGTTTCAATGCGCAGGACTTCTCCAACACGGCGTGGGCGTTCGCGACCGCGGGCCACGCGTCGCCGGAGCTCTTTAAGGCCA
>MDSY01156389.1_pt1 | contig 10840 bp, 13 predicted proteins | sample 811131 | NCBI WGS metagenome assembly MDSY01 (sample SAMN05326643, study PRJNA326480) | marine metagenome | isolation source: seawater | place: Atlantic Ocean: South West | collected 2010
AAAACAGCAGCTTTGACAGATGTTTTTCTTAATAAAACACCAGTATTAAATGTAAGTACAGCTTTAACTGATGCACAATTTTTGGCAAAAGTACAAGCACCAACCGACGATGATTTTAATTTTAAAAATGTTGGTTTTGATTTTAGGCTTGGCACAAGTAGTCAAACGTTTATACAAGGTATAAAAAATACAGAAACAGAAATAAGTGCTGGTTTAGGTACAACTGTCACAACATCGACACCTGTTACACATACTATTTCTTCAAGCACAATAAATGCTTGCAGGGTTACATTAAGATTTCCTTCCTTACAAAAATTTGAAGATGATGGTGATATTACTGGTGTTGAAATACAGCTAAAAATAAAAACTATTGAAAATAATGGCACAACAAAAACTGCCATTACAGATACAGTTAAAGGTAGGTCAACAAATGCTTATTTTAGGGATTATATTATTAACTTTACATCAACAACTTCTTACCCTGTACAAGTAAGAGTTGAAAGAATTACTGCAGACAGCACTGACCCAAAACTTATAAATGCTTTTAGTTTTCACACTGCAACAAATATAATATTTCAACAAAACGCTTACCCGAATACTGCTCACGTTGCATTAAGGCTTAATGCTGAACAGTTCCCCAGAATACCGAGAAGGGTTTACAAATTAAGAGGTATAAAAGTTGAAATACCAAATAATGCAACAGTAAATACTGAAGATGGCAGTTTGACTTATAGTGGTACTTGGAACGGTACTTTTGCAACAAATAAAGCATGGACAACAGACCCAGCTTGGATTTTATATGACTTGTTGCGAAATGATCGTTATGGCTGTTCTATACCAGCAGATAATATTAATAAATTTACTTTTAAAACTGTCAGTGAATATTGTGGTACGCAAATAAATGATGGGCAAGGTGGTACAGAACCAAGATTTTCTTGCAATGTAAATATCACTCAACCCCATGAAGCATATAACTTAATTAACCAACTTTGCTCTGTAATGCGTGTAATGCCTTTTTATAGTGCTGGTTCTATAAGTATAAGTCAGGATGCCCCAGCAGATCCCATGTTTTTGTTCAATGCTTCAAACGTAACAGAAGATGGTTTTTTATATGCTGGCTCAAGTCTTAAAACAAGAAACACTGTTATAAATGTAAATTATTTTGACATGGTTACACAAGAGATAGACGTAGAAACAGTTGAAGCTGATGCTGCAACTCAAGCAAAGTACGGCATTGTAACTAAATCAATAAATGCTTTTGCAACAACATCAAGGGGACAGGCCAATAGGTTGGGCAAATGGTTTTTATATAATGAGCAAAATTCAGGCGAAACTTGTACATTTAGCACCACAATTGACGCAGGTGTTTCCGTTAGATGTGGTCATATTATTGAAATAAGCGACCCTGTTAAAGCTGGTGTTAGGCGTGGCGGTAAAATAAAAAGTGCAACGAACCAAATAATAACGCTTGATGATTTTGCAAATACAGACATACCAGCCATAACAAGTAACCCAACTTTGTCGGTAATGTTGCCTGACAACACGTTAGAAACAAAAACTATTGATGATATTACAAATAATGTAATTACAGTGGTCGGTACTTTTAGTGCTGTACCAAATGCAAATGCAGCATACATAATTGAAACGCCAACTTTAGAAACAACAAAATGGCGTGTAATAAGTGTAAAAGAAAATGATAATGCCACATTTACAATTACAGCTTTAAGCCATGATTCTGGCAAATATACTTTTGTTGAAGATGGTCAAGCTTTGCCAACAAGGTCAATAACAACCCTTACAGAAATTAAACCATCACCAACAGGTTTAACGGCTGCAGAAGAAATTGTTGAAATAAACAACAGGGCAGTTACAAAAATATTTTTGGATTGGCAAAACGTAAGTGGTGCAAGTAAATACAGAGTTTATTACAGGTATGAAAATGGAGACTTTGTACAAATTGACACAACCTCAAGTAATTTAGAAATATTTAATACTAAAAATGGCAACTATGAATTTAAAGTGTTTTCATATAATGCTTTAGATCAGCCATCAACAAACCCAACAACTTTAGAATTTAACGCCGTTGGTCAAACCGCACTGCCTGCTGACGTACAAAATTTAACATTAGAACCTATAAACGACGAGCAAGTACGTTTGCGTTGGACACAAACAACTGACCTTGACGTAAAATTTGGAGGCCAAGTTTATGTAAGACACAGCCCAAGAACCGACGGTAGTGGTACTTTTGCTAATTCGACCGATATTATTGAAGCCTTAAGTGGTATTAGTACTGAAGCTATTGTGCCAGCAAAAGCGGGTGAATATGTACTTAAGTTTCGTGATTTGGGTGGTCGTTTTAGTTCTGGTGAAGCAAGCGTAATCCTTACAGTACCAACTTTGCGTGAACAATTAGCATTACCAACAATAAGGGAACAAACAGCATTTAGTGGAACAAAAACAAATGTGCAAGTTACAAGTAATAATTTAACCCTTACAAATCCAGCTTCAAATGCAACTGGTTCTTATACCTTTAATAGTGTTTTAGATTTAGGTGCTGTTTTTTCTTTAAAAATTAATTCACATATTATAAGCACTTCGGCAAATGTTTCAGACTTATTTGATTCAATACCAGATTTAGATGCAAGAGTTGACTTTGACGGTGCTGCTGCTGAAAAAGTCAATGGTGCTTTGCTTGTAAGAACAACAAATGACAACCCCACTGGTTCACCTTCTTATGGTTCATTTAATAAATTTCAAAGTGGTACATTTAGAGCAAGAGCTTTTGATTTCAAAGCTGAGTTAGAAACAACAGATACAAATGAAAATATATTAGTAAGCGAGCTTGGTGTTGATGCCTTTATGCAGGCACGAACAGAACAAAGCACAACTTTAATTTCATCAGGTGCAGGGGCAAAAAATGTTGTTTTTTCTGCACCCTTTTTTACAGGCACTTCTGCTATTGGTGGCAGTACATCGGCTTATCCACCAAGTATTGGAATTACTGCTCAAAATATGGCAAGTGGTGACTTTTTTGAAATAACAAATATTACTGGTACTGGATTTACAGTAACATTTAAAAATAGTTCAAATACTGCTGTAAGTAGAAACTTTAGTTATTCGGCGGTAGGATATGGACGTGGAGGTTAACTAATTAAATGGCTAGAGTAAATTCAACTGGTAAAGAAACCTCAAGTAATTTTAGTCCAGCAAATGGTACTGGTGCTGCTGTAAGAACAGCAATGAAGGATATATTTGAATCTTTACGTACATTTAATGCTGCATCTGGCGACCCTTCTGGTACAGCAAACCTTGCAGCTTTTCAACCGCATATTGATAGTGATACGCAATTATTAAAAATAAGAAATGCAGCCAACTCAGCCTTTATAACAATTGGTAATGTAAGTCAAACAAATTTGGGTTTATTACCTTTATCGGGTGGTACTTTAACAGGTGTTTTAGGTTTAAGTAATGCCTCTGCATCTGCCCCTTCTGTGCATTTTGGTGACAGTACAACAGGTTTATTTAGAAAAGGTAGTAATCAAATTGGCTTAAGTTTTGCTGGCACTGAAAGAGCTTTTTTTGACCAAAACGGTTTAACTTTACAAACCCAAACTGATTTAAGGTTTGCCGACAGCGATAGTTCTCATTATGTAGGTTTTCAAGCACCAGCCACAATAGGTACAAGTTTGACTTGGACTTTGCCAGCTACAGATGCAGCCGTTTCTGGTTATGCACTTGTTTCAAATGGTTCTGGCACATTATCATGGGCTGCTGCTGGCGGTGGGGCTGTTGGTAATGGTGATGAAATATTTTGGGAAAATGACCAAACTATAACTGGCAATTATACAATTACAAATAATAAAAATGCTGGAAGTTTTGGCCCTATAACTATACAAAACGGAGTTACAGTTACAGTTGGTGCAGGTGAAACATGGACTGTGGTATAAAAGCAAGTATAATAAATGTAAGGTTATAACAAAATGAGCACATTAAAAGTCAACAGCATAATACCAGTTGCAGGGGTACCGACAGGCGGTGGTGGTGGAATAGTCCAAGTAAAACAAACAGCAAAAACAGATACAGCCTCAACAAATTCATCAACTTTTGCTGATGTTTTTACAGTTGCTATTACGCCAACAAGCAGTAGCAGTAAGATGTTATTATTTGCCACTTTGAACATAGGATATAGCAGTTACCAAGCAGCAATAATGTGGAAATTTGTTAGAACAGTATCAAGTAGTGATACTGATTTATTTATTGGAGATGCTGCAGGCAGTAGAACTAGATGCACTTGGGGTATTGAAGAAGCTAGTAATAATAGTAATGATGCAATATACCGAGTTGATGCAACAAGTGGTACTTTTTTAGATTCACCCAATACAACTTCTGAAATTACATACAGAGTTAAGTGGAAGGCAGAACAACAAACTGGCTACCTTAATCGACTAGGAGATAACGCTGATAATGCAGCTTATACAAGAACTGCTTCATCATTTACAGTATTTGAGGTGTCAGCATGATTACTTCCATGTATAATTTAATTAAAAACTAATTATGGGTTTAGATCACGAAGCAATTTATAAAGCATACAGTGGAACGGTAGTTTCTATTGATGATAGTACAGGTGCTTTTGATGCAAGCGGTAATTCTGTAACTCTTGAGCAAAGCAAGATTGATGCTGCACGAACCACACTAAACGCTGAAGCTCTTGCTGTTAAGTATAAAACCGATAGAACAACAAACGGTTCTACAACGTATGCACCAACAGGGGATCAGCTTGGGATGCTGTATGACGATATTATTGCAGGTAAACTAGATGCAACAGGCAGTTTTGCTGCACATAACAAAGCTGTAAAAGACGCTAATCCCAAACCATGAGTACATTAAAAGTAAACGCTATTACTAACGTTGCTGGAAATGCTGATATTTCTGGTGTTGGTAAAGTACTTCAAGTACAATCTGGTATAGAAAGTAGCCAAGTTCAGTACTCTCCTGATGCAGTAAGTGATGGTCCAGAAGTAACTATTACACCATCTAGTGCAAGTAGTAAAATACAAATAATGGGTTGTATTTCAATAGGAGAAGGTTCTGGCGGTGATGTTCATGTATTTCTATATAAAGGAGGTAGTGTTCTTACAGGTGCCATTGGTATAGTTTCTTCATCTAACGCTACAAGGTCTACATCTGGTCTTTCAAATGGTAGGCAAGCTTATGATACACAAACTTCGCCAGTTTTTTATTTAGATTCTCCTAATACAACAAGTGCTGTTACCTATAAAATTGTTGCAATGTCTACAAACAGCCCTATAGCCTTAAACCGTCAACAAAATAGTAACCAAGATTCGGATAATGACAATAGCCATATAAGTTACATTACAGCAATGGAGATAGCAGCATGAATTATGAAGAATATGAGGTTAGTAAAGGTCCAAGGCTTTATGAACTTTCTCACGCTTTAGCAGAATATTGGCCAAATAAAAAATGGAAAGTTTTTAATAATGAAATTACTTGGCTTGATAACTCTACATCACCTACTAAAGAAGAGGTACAAGCTAAAGTAGATGCAATGAACGCTGCTGAACCTTTAAGATTTTTAAGATTACAACGAAATTTGAAACTTAAAGAAACAGATTGGTGGGCTGTATCAGACAGAACTATGACAGAAGCTCAAAAAACATACCGACAAGCCTTAAGAGATTTACCAGCTAACACGTCTGATCCTTCAAACCCTACATTTCCAACAAAACCATGAGTCAACTTAAAGTCAATTCAATCGTTCCAACTGGTGGTTTACCTGCTGGTGCTACAGGTGGCGGTATTATTCAAATTGTAGAAAACACAAAAACAGATACTACAAGTTCAACAACTATTAATTCGTTTCAAGATTTTTCTGGTGCTAATGTAACCATTACTCCAAGTTCAAACAGTAACAAAATTTTTGGTATTTTTGCTATTTCTTATGGACTTGCTACATATCATCATGTTATAAATTTTAGAATTTTAAGAGGTTCAAGCACTGTAGTTAGTGCTGTCGCAGATGCAAGTGGTGGAGCTGCAAATTTTCAAACTACTACTTACGGTTTAAGATCAATGCACGACACAAATGGAGGTGGTTTTGTAACTTTAACTTTTACTGATGCTCCAGCAACAACAAGTGCCACAACTTATAAATTACAATATTATGCGGTTCAATCGGGAACATATTATTTGAATAGAAGTGGCACTGATGACAATTCATACGGAAGAGGTGCTTGCACATTTACAGCCATGGAATTTAGTGCATAATGGCAATTATCGCAGGTATCGCTGATTTTACAGTTGCAAAACGCAACGATTTCCCTTTAACACTTACTTTTAAGGACAGTACTGGCTCTGCAATAAATTTAAACGGTTATACAGTAGAGGGAGAAGTTTATAATGAGGATCGCACAACAAAATTTGCAGATTGGAGTGTTACTTATACAAATAGAACAAGCGGTATTATTGATATTAAATTAGATGATACCCATACTACAAACTTTACACTGCCAACTTTATTTTACGATATTCAATTAACTGAGCCTTCTGGTAACAAATTTCAGTATTTAAAGGGTACACTGTTTATAACGGAAGGTTACACATCATGAGCAACCCTAATCAAGTTGTTGTAAGTCAAGTATCTGACGTTACAACAGTTGAAATAACAACCCAAGGGCCACAAGGACCAGCAGGTGCTATAAGTGGTTTAAATTTTGACATTACTGGCAAAGTTGACAACGCTTTACTGTACTACCACGCTGCAAGTGATACATTTAAGGCAGACAGTACAACAACTAAACTAACACTCGTTGATGGAGGTAACTTTTAATGGCTAATACAATAAGAATTAAAAGGTCAACAGGCTCAAGTAATCCAACTTCACTTGAAAATGCAGAAATAGCTTTTAGAGAAGGCGATGAAGTTTTAGTTATTGGTAAAGGTACTGGTGGTGCTGGTGGTTCTGCAACAAGTATTGAACCTATAGGCGGTAAAGGTGCATTTTTTGACAAAGCTACAACAAGAAATGCAAATATTGTATTAGCTGGCCCTGCTTCTGGAAGTGCTGCAGCCCCTACATTTAGGTCTTTAGCTGCTGATGATATTCCTTCCATTGCTCATACCAAAATAAGTGACTTTGATACAGGTGTTAGGACAAATACCCTTGCAGAAATGGCTGCCCCTGCCTCTGCAGTTTCCTTAAATTCACAAAAAATTACAGCACTTGCAACACCTACAGCAGCAACCGATGCAGCAACAAAAGGTTATGTTGACAGTGTAAGTCAAGGTCTAGATGTAAAAGATTCTGTAAAAGTTGCAACTACAGCAAATATAACCTTATCTGGTACACAAACTATTGACGGCGTTGCTGTTTCTGCTGATGAAAGGGTGCTTGTGAAAAATCAAAGCACTGCAACAGAAAATGGTTTGTATCTTTGTAAAGCAAGTGCTTGGGCAAGGACAAGTGATTTAGCTGCTGGTTCGGACGCTGCTGGAATGTTTACCTTCGTTGAACAGGGTAGTGTAAACGGCGACATAGGATTTGTTTGTACGTCGAATAAAGGCTCGGCAGTAGTGGGAACAAACAATTTAGCTTATTCAACCTTTTCATCAAGCGGTAATGTAACTGCTGGTGATGGTTTAGACAAAGCTGGCAATGAATTAAGCGTTGACCTTAAAGCAAATGGTGGTTTAGTTATTGAATCAACAGAAATGGCTGTTGACCTTGCTGCTAGTTCTATTACTGGCACTCTTGCTATCGGTGACGGTGGTACAGGTGCAACAAGTGCATCTGCAGCACGTACAGCCCTCGGCCTTGCTATTGGGTCGGATGTTCAAGCATTTGACGCACAATTAACGGACATAGCTGGTTTAAGTCCTACTGACAGTAATTTTATTGTTGGGAATGGTTCTAATTTTGTACTTGAATCTGGTGCAACAGCAAGAGCAAGTTTAGGTGTTGCTATTGGTAGCCAAGTACAAGCTTATGATGCAGACCTTGATAATTTATCTGGTTGCCAATCTGGTGGCTCTGCAGCTTTAGCAGCTTTAACAGAGGCAGAAATACAAATATTAGACGGTGCAACAGTTACAACAGCAGAGTTAAATATACTTGACGGTGTAACGGCAACAGCAAGTGAATTAAATATTCTTGATGGTGTTACAGCAACAACGGCTGAAATAAATTTGCTTGACGGCGGCACGTCTGCAACAGCCACAACTTTGGCAGCAGCCGACAGGGTTGTTTTAAATGATAATGGCACAATGAAACAGGTTGCATTATCTGATGTAGTGACATTCCTTGAAGATGAAAGTGCGTCTAGTTTTAATATTGATGGGGGTACATATTAAAATTTTTATATAAGGAGGCTAAACAATGGCAAACACAATTAAATTAAAAAGAGCAAGCGGTAGCGATCCAAGTGCCAGTGATTTAGCTGTTGGAGAAATAGCAATACGTACAAGTAATTGTAAATTATTTAGTAAAAATGATGGTGGCTCCGCTATTGGTATTGTTGCTGGTTCTGCGGACACATTAACAACCGCACGTACTATTGCAGGCGTAAGTTTTGATGGTTCAGCCAATATTTCACTTAACAATAATGCTATAACAAATGGTGCTGGATATTTAGCAAATATTGTAAGCGATACATCACCGCAACTTGGAGGTGATTTAGATGTTCAATCAAGCAAAATTACTACAGCTACAAGCAACGGAAATATAAAACTTGAACCAGATGGTACTGGTGTTGTTGAAGTTAGAGGTGCTGGTGGTAATGATGGCAAATTACAACTTAACTGTTCTGCACAAAGTCATGGTATAAAATTAGCGTCGCCTGCCCATAGTGCTGGGCAATCATATACATTTATTTTTCCAGATAACCAAATTGCTGCTGACAAATATTTAAAAGTCAAAAGTATTTCTGGCTCTGGTTCTACTGCAACAGGTCAGCTTGAGTATGCATCTTTAGATGCTAATGATTTGGGAGAAGGCACTGTGCCAGACGCTAGGTTTCCATCTACATTGCCAGCTTTAAATGGTTCAGCTTTAACTAATTTGAATGCAAGTAATATTGCATCAGGTACAATTTCTGCTTCAAGAATACCAACTTTAAATCAAAATACTACTGGCTCTGCAGCGACACTTACGACAGCTAGAACAATTGCAGGTGTAAGTTTTGATGGCTCTGCAAACATATCACTAAATAATAATGCAATAACTAATGGTGCTGGTTATATTACTGGTTCTTCTTTAAATGCAAGTAATTTATCTTCTGGCACAATACCAGATGCACGTTTTCCTTCAACATTGCCTGCAGTTGATGGGTCTAATTTAACTGGTATTTCAGCAGGGGCAACAGGGGGTGGTAGCGATCAAATTTTTTATGAAAATGGGCAAAATGTGACAACAAACTATACTATAAGCAATGGCAAAAATGCCATGTCTGCAGGTCCTATTACAATTGATAGTGGTGTTACTGTTACTGTTGGGGCTGGCGAAACTTACACAATAGTTTAATGAAACAAATTACAGAAAAACAAATTGTTGAATGGCAAGCCGAACTTAATGTTCAAAAACAAAAAAAAGCACAAGCTGAACAAGTTTTAGATGAGGCTAATAGAACTATTTTAATGATTGAGGGCGGTATTCAGTTTGGTCAGATTGCATTGAAGAAACACGAGTCAACAAACCAGCCATTAGATACAGTGGAGCTAAACCAACAAGCAAAAACAGGGCCATCAAAGTAAGGGGTCCTGTTAATTTAAGTAGTATTTCTTTTAGCATAAATGTTTAACAAAATTTGCCAAGTAGCCTCATTATTGTCGCTTTTACTCTCTGGGTCAATGGCTGGCTTTGGGTTTGTAGCATACCGATATATGCAAAGTCCAGAATTTGAACGCACTTTAAAAAACAAACTTATGGGAAGTATTGAAAAAAAAATACCTGATGTAATACAGCAAACAATACCAAAATTGACAGGGCCGTCAATACCAGTACCCAAAAAATAATTGACAATACCAGAAATAAAAATACATGAAATAAAAATACCAACAGTTAATAATTGGTATTTTGAACCACCAGTTGTAAATAAAGTACCAAAGCCAATAGTTGATTATCCAGCTTGCGTAAAGGTGCATCGCAATAATTTAGTAAATCAAATAGATATTGATGAAAATGGCACAATTATCAAATGTGGCGTCAAAATGCCCAGCTATACGCCCCTTCAATACACCCCAAATGAGTTTACCTATACAACACCATCCCCAAAAAACAACACTGAACCCCCAAAACCACCACCCCAGCAACAAACAGATTTAAGCAAAATTAATAAAGATGACGAAGAATTTTTTATAAAATGCCCATCAGATACAGACCCTAAAATTGGCAATTTTGCCAATGATTTAAAATTGGACAAAGTCGTTGGTCACCGCTTAAGTGAAGATGGCAAGACTTGCATTACCTTGTATGAACCGAGTACTTTTATTGAAAAATGGATACCGAGTGGCCCTGTACTTGTTAATACTTCTATTATTGCAATCACTGCTGCTTCTAGTCCGATTCTGGCTAATTTACTCAAAGGCGTTATAAAAAATTTAATAAAGCGTTTGCAAGGTAAAAAAAAGACAGTAGAATAACAGCAAGCAAAGGAGACTAAGCGAACCTCTTGGCGTTGAGTCAATATCGGTTTAATTGCTTTATCAATTATCCCTTTGTTTATAAACAAAGGAGACTAGGTACACCGCTAAACCTACGGGCAAGCAAGGTCAATGCCTTACAATTATCCCTTTGTTTTAAAGCAAAAGAACTTTTATCCACAGCTAA
>MDSY01081592.1_pt1 | contig 10838 bp, 12 predicted proteins | sample 811131 | NCBI WGS metagenome assembly MDSY01 (sample SAMN05326643, study PRJNA326480) | marine metagenome | isolation source: seawater | place: Atlantic Ocean: South West | collected 2010
CAAACTAGAACACGTACCAGATGCCGCTCTAAAAGAGATGGTCATGATACAAAACCGTCTTAAGCAGATGGAAGTCAGCAATGCTGCACACACAGACTTCATCGAATACGTCAAGCATGTATGGGATGGCTTCATCGAGGGCGAACATCACAAACTCTTCGCTAAGAAGCTAGAGAATGTAGCCATGGGTAAGACTAAGAGGCTGATCGTGAACATGCCACCGCGTCATACCAAGTCTGAGTTCGCATCTGTCTTCTTCCCGAGTTGGATCATGGGCTTGCATCCTGACATGAAAATAATGCAAACTACCCATACGGCAGAATTATCTGCCCGTTTCGGGCGTAAGGTTAGAAACCTTATGGACACAGATGAGTACAAACAGATCTTTGAAAAAGTTAGACTCTCAGCCGACAGTAAGTCAGCAGGAAGATGGGAAACCAACCATGGCGGAGAATATTTCGCGGCGGGTGTTGGCGGAGCCATCACGGGTAGGGGTGCTGACCTCCTTATCATTGACGACCCTCATTCGGAACAGGATGCCCTCTCACCTTCTGCACTAGAGTCTGCATACGAGTGGTATACCTCAGGGCCGCGACAGCGTTTACAGCCTGGCGGGATCATAGTTATCGTTATGACGCGTTGGAGTACGCTTGATCTTACTGAGAAACTCATCAAAAGAATGTCCGAAGAGCACGCAGATCAGTGGGATATATTAGAATTACCTGCGATATTAGAGGATAATACGCCTTTATGGCCCGAGTTCTGGAAGATCGAGGAGCTGGAGTCTGTTAAGGCTTCGATCCCTATATCTAAGTGGAATGCTCAGTATATGCAGAATCCTACCAGTGAAGAGGGTGCTTTGCTCAAGCGAGACTGGTGGCAGATATGGGAACACGATGAACCGCCCAACACCACCTACATATTACAGTCCTACGATACCGCGTTTAGTTCTAAGGAGACAGCTGACTACTCCGCGATTACCACATGGGGCGTGTTCCGTCCTAGCGATGGTGCTCCCGAATCTATTATCTTGCTTGATGCAAGAAAAGGACGCTGGGACTTTCCCGAATTAAAAAGTACAGCCTATGAAGAATATATGTCTTGGCAACCTGACATTGTCTTGGTAGAATCCCAAGCAAGTGGTACACCTTTGACGCATGAGTTGAGGATGATGGGGATCCCAGTTGTGAACTATCGCCCGACTAAAGGAAGAGACAAAGTCACACGTGTACATTCAGCGTCACCTGTATTTGAAGCTGGTATGGTTTGGGCTCCAGATACGATCTTCGCAGAAGAAGTGATAGAAGAATGTGCGGCTTTCCCATTTGGAGAGAATGACGATTTTGTAGATTCGACAACACAGGCTATACTAAGATTTCGTCAAGGTAACTTTATAAGATTGGACTCAGATGAGGAAGATGATGAGCCAGTCCCTAGACAACGAATATATTATTAGGAGTAATAACATGGCATTAAAAAAAGAAGTAGCAAAAAAAATATTAAAGACTATTAAACCAAAACCAAAACCAAAGGTACGTAGTGCACAAGGACAGCCAGCTCCAGGAACAAGAGTTGGTACTACGCAAAATCCTGCTAGTAAATCTGTAACTAAGTCAAAACCAAATACAACAACTCCTAAGTCAACTGGATTTTCAACAAGGCCTCAAGCAACAGGTACAAGAAGTCTTAAAGGAACTCCAACTAAAAAAGGAATTTCTAATACTGCTAAAGCAGCAGGAGCGGCTACAGTAGCAACAGCGGCGGCTGTAGCTTTAAAGAAAAAAAAAGGCGGATCATTTGATGATGCTTTTAGAAAAGCTAGAGCTAAAGGTGAAGGTACTAACTTTACTCACAACGGTAAAAAATATACAGCTGTAACTAAAGATGATCTTAAAAATAAAGGTTATTCAAGTCTAGCTGCTTATAACAAAGCTGGCGGTAGAAAAAAATTAGATTCTAGCAAGGCTGCTAAAAAAGTAGTAAGCGAAGTTAATAAAAACAAAAAAAGAAAAAGACCTTTAATCAATGCAGCTAAAAGAATTCTTCTAGGCAAAGATAAGAAGTTTGGTGGCGATAGAGGACTTATTGACTTTCTTGGCAAGCGTAAAAAGAAACCAGGACTAGGAATGAATGATAAGCCTAAGAAAAAAGCTGACGGCGGCATGATGAATAGTAGCAAGCCTAGAAGATCTTCTTCAAGAAGAGGAGTTGGTGCAGCAAAAAGAGGTTTTGGTAAAGCTTTAAGATAATGGGCATAAAGAAAACAGGGGTTACACACATTAGCAAGTTTGTAAAAAAAGTTGTAAAAAAAGCTAAAGCCCCTAAAGTTGATAAACTAAAAACTAAAATACATAATAAAGAAAATAGGCTTCAACAAGATTCTTCACACATAAGCAACAAAGCTTATAACAGAGACTCAAGAGAAATTGCAGAGATGAAGAGAGAGCTAGGCAAACTAATAAAGGACTAACATGGCAGACATAGATAAGGCTATTACCTTTGAAGATCAAGTAGAACTAGGAGTTCGTGATCGTTCAAAGGAGATGGAGGTTGAGGTTGACATTGAAGAAGAGAATCCCGACTTCGAAGGCTTTGAGGAAATGGACGATGGCTCTATTATGTTCGGTGCCCCAACTCCTCCTATGGAAGACACAAACTTCTATGCTAACTTAGCTGAAGATGTAGATTCCTCTGAACTTAAAACGCTTATGAATGATCTCATGAGCAACATTGATTCTGATAAAGAGTCTCGATCAGACTGGGAGAAGACTTACAAAGACGGACTTCAATACTTAGGTATGAAGTACGAAGAAAGATCCCAACCATTCGAAGGTGCCTCTGGAGTTATGCACCCGCTTTTAGCAGAATCCGTTACCCAGTTCCAAGCTCAAGCTTACAACGAAATACTACCATCACAAGGGCCTGTTAAGACTCAAGTTATTGGTATGTCTAACGCTGAAACAGAGCAACAAGCATCACGAGTCCAAGAGTTCATGAACTATCAGCTCATGCAAGTCATGAAAGAGTATGACTCTGAGACAGATCAGATGTTGTTTTATCTACCATTATCAGGTTCTGCGTTTAGAAAAGTCTACTACGATCAGAATCTAGGCAGAGCTGTATCAAAGTTTATACCTAGTGAGGACTTAATCGTACCTTACGCTGCTACTGACTTACATAGTGCTACAAGAATTACTCATGTCATTGATATGTCAATGAATGATATTAAGAAACTACAACAAATTGGCTTTTATCGTGACGTAGATATATCTACAGGCGATATGATGGCTGATGATTACGATGAAGTTCAAGAAGAAATAGATGAGCTTCAAGGCGTTAGCCCTAGTTACGATGATGATGATACATGCAGAGTGCATGAAGTTCATACTGAACTAGACTTAGAAGGCTACGAGGATCTTGACTCTGAAGGCGAAGAAACAGGCATAAAATTACCATATATCATTACTATAGCTAATGATAAAGTCCTATCTATACGTAGGAATTACAAAGAAACAGATCAATTAAAGCAACGTATTAACTACTTTGTTCATTATAAATTCTTACCAGGTCTAGGATTCTACGGCTTTGGTTTGACTCACATGATAGGCGGCCTATCTAAAGCATCAACATCTATCCTAAGACAGTTAATTGACGCAGGTACTTTATCTAATCTACCTGCTGGATTTAAAGCCCGTGGTATTCGTATTCGTAATGATGACCAGCCGTTACAACCTGGTGAGTTCAGAGACATGGATGCTCCAGGCGGAAGTTTGCGAGATGCCTTTGTACCGTTACCTTTTAAGGAACCAAGCCAAACCCTACTCTCTCTCCTGGGTATCTTGGTCGACAGTGGAAGGCGTTTCGCTTCTATAGCTGATACACAAGTTGGCGATGGAAATCAGAATGCCCCTGTTGGAACAACGATTGCGTTATTAGAACGTGGCACTCGTGTTATGAGTGCGATCCACAAAAGATTACATTCATCTCAAAGAATAGAGTTTGAAATACTAGCCTCTGTCTTTAGTGAATACTTACCACCAGACTATCCTTACTTTACAGCTAACGGCAACCAAACTATCAAAGCTCAAGACTTTGATGAAAGAGTAGATGTATTACCTGTATCAGATCCTAATACTTTCTCCATGAGTCAGAGAGTTATGATGGCTCAAGAGATATTGAGAACAGTACAAAGCAATCCTGAGATACACGGGCCTGCTGGATTACATGAAGCATACAGAAGAATGTATGGTGCAATGGGTGTTCAAGATGTTGAGAAGCTTCTACCACCACCACCTCAACCACAGCCTATGGATCCTGCTAATGAAAACGCAGCATTGATAGCAGGTATGCCAGCTCAAGCTTTTGCTGGACAAGATCACGATGCACATATTAACTCTCACATGTCCTTATACGGAACTATGACAGCTCAAGCAAATCCTATGGTGCTATCTTTAATTCAAGCACATATTTATCAGCACGTATCTTTTAGAGCCGCTGAGATAGTTGATGAGCAGAATGCACAGAATCCAGAGTTCCAGCAAATGATGCAACAGATCCAACAACTACCGCCCGAAGTGGCACAGCAATATCAACAACAACTTCAAGATAAGGTTGCTAAAGATATAGCAGCAGTTATTGCTCAGTTGACTGAACAGATCAACGCTATGTTTATGCCGCCTCAACCGCAACCTGATCCTTTAGTAGAACTAAGAGGTAAGGAATTAGATATTAAAGCTGATGATGTACAGAGAAAACGTGAAGAGTTTGCACAAAGACAAGAGTTTGATGCTATGAAATCTATGGAGAATACAAATCTTGCAGAACAGCGTTTGGCAATTCAAAGAGAAATAGCTACAATGAAGGACGACATAGCTAGAGATCGTATGGATCAAGCAGCACAATTTAAAGCTATGGATATAATGAGAGGATAATTATGAGTTCAGTTAGACAAAAAATGCAGGTTGTTAATAAAGAACAACTTAAGAAAGAAGAGGAGATAAACAATGGCAATGGGACGATCATCAATGAGGATGCAGATAGAAAAATCGACATCGAAGCTATCGCCAAACAAGCAGACAAAGATGCCGCGAAGCTCCTTAAAGAAACCGCAGCAAAAGTTAAAAAAGAAACACCAAAAGCTAAAGTTAAGTCTAAGCCTAAAGCTAAGACCGTAGCTAACAAAAAAGGCAGACCAGCAGGAAGCAAGAGCAAGAAGTAGTATGCCCTTAAAAAAAGGTAGCAGTAGAAAGACTATATCTGCTAACATAGGTGAATTGGTTAAAAGTGGTAAGAAACAAAAGACTGCTATTGCCATTGCTTTAAATAAAGCAAGAAAGAAAAAGTTAAACAAAAGAGGAAAGTAATATGACAAAAGTAAAATCAAGCGTAACCATTAAAGACCAAGGTACTGTTAATTACTCTGATCTTAAAAAGATTCCTAACGGATCAGCTCCTCAGCCTAAGGGTTACGGTGGCGGTGAGTCTAGGGGTACTGGTGCTGCACTTAGAGGTAAGAAGTTTAAAGGAATTTCTTAATGGGATTATTTAAAGACGCTATGAGAAAAGGCATACCTGGCAGAGATGCAGGTGCTTCTATGGGAGGAACTATGCCTGAGGCACCTAGACCTACCTTAGTTCAAGGCGGCCCAGCTTACTTTACTCCCGAAGGTTACAGACCTCCAATGCAACCGCAACAAGCTTTCATGCCTACAGATACTATGGGCGATCCTATTGGTGATATGTTTAGAAGACAGTTGCCTCCAGTTCGTGGGCCTAGCCTACCAAGATTGCCACCTCAAAAAGATCCTAGGGATGACCAAATATTTGTTCCGCCTCCAATAGATGATCCTAGAATGGAGCCTATGCCAGAGCCTCCAGCCGATCCTAGAGATTATATGCCTATGCCTGTTATAGATCCAGGTCTTATTGCAAACCCTGCACCTACTCCACCAGACGGTGGAAGCTTTGGTAATTTGGGTGGATCAGGTTATGGTAGATTTCCACTTGGAAGTGCTGGCCCAGAATATCTTTATGACGATGATAACAATCCAATTATGGAACCAAAATTTAACACTACAATACCTGACGGTGGATTCCCTGATGTTGGATTCCCTGATGTTGGTGGTGGACTTCCAATGCCACCTATGGCACCACCTATGATGCCTCCATCATTTGAAAGAATGGATGAACCTAGAGATGAGTTTATACCTCGTATGCCTAATGAGAACCCTGTTCCATTTATACCTCCAGTAGAAATGCCTAGAGATATTCCTCCTATGATGCCTCCATCATTTGAAAGAATAGAAGAAGATCCAAGAATGCCATTGGAAGAACCAATAGCTATGCCAAGGAATCCAAAGATGGTAGCAGATATTCAAAGAAGAATGGCTCCACCTGCTCAACCAGTTACAGAGCCAATGCCTTTTTTACAAGAGCCAGAAGCTCCAAGAACAGGCGGAATACCATCAAACAATGACAGAAATATTAATGACCCTAGAGGGCCAATAAACACAGTATTACCTGAGCCACCAATGGACATAGCTCCGCCAATGGCTCCACCTAGAAGATCAATAGCACCTCCTTCATTTGAACGTGAGCCTAGAGAAGTACCTAGAGAAGTACCTAGAGAAGCACCTATACAAGCACCTTTACCACCTGCTCAGATAGAGCAAATAAAACAAGTGCTACCTCAGTTACCTCAAGAGCAGCTAATGGAAATACTTCCTCAGCTACCTCCTGAAGCAATACAAGAACTACCTGAAGAGTTGATAAGAAAGATTATGCCTATGATGCCAGAGCCTATGATGCCAGAGCCTATGATGCCAAGAATGCAAATGCCTGGGCCAATAGCAACACCAACTCCAAGATCAAAAAGACCAAGTTTACCTATGATGCCTATGATGGGAGGAAGGGGTAGACTTTAATAGTTTTAATTAGGAGAGAGCTAATTGGACGGAATAAGACTAGCAGAGTATTTTTTTAAGACTTTGCGAGATAGAGAAAAAAACACTGTTGACATTATTGCTAGTGGCAATATAAAATCAATGGAAGATTACAAATATCTTATGGGAGAGTTATCAGCGATTCGCTCCCTACAACAAGATTTAAGAGAAACGCTGCAAATGGATGATAACGATGGTTGATACAGTCGCACAAAAAACAAAATTTGAACAACACAAAGAAGATGTTGCAAAACAAAAAGTTGAAGAAAACTCAGAACTAGACAAAGCTTTTATAAAATCAGACGAAAGGGTATTAGATCCTAAACTACTAGACAAATCACTACTTGACAGAATGCCTAATCCTGCGGGATGGCGTATGCTCGTATTACCATACAGAGGTAAAGGGCAAACAGAAGGCGGTATTCAATTAGTAAAAGAAACTGTAGATAGAGAAGCTCTATCAACTGTTATCTGTTACGTTTTAAAAGTAGGCCCTTTAGCTTATAAAGATAATAAATTTGGTGAGTCAGATAAAAGATCTCCTTGGTGTAAGAAAGGTGATTGGATTTTGATTGGCAGATATGCGGGAACTCGTTTTAGATTAGAAGACGATAACGAAGTTCGCATTATTAATGATGATGAAGTGATTGCGACAATCCTTGATCCAGACGATATTAAATCTTTATAGGAGTAAAGAATGAGCGAAGAAGCACAAAACATAGACGTAGAAATTACAGAAGAAAAAATAGAAAAAGCAGCACTTCCAGAAAATAGAAGAGTAGAGGAAGTAGTACAAGATAGTGCTGTTGAGATTGAAATAGAAAAAGATGTATCTCCAGTATCTGAAGACGAAGTTAAAGAAGACTTTGAAGTTTCACCTAGGGTGGAAGAAAAAGCAAAGGATCAGTCAGAAGTAGAAAAGAGAGCTACTCTTGCACAAAATAGAATTAACAAAGCTGTAGCACAAGCCAAGGAGTTCCAAAGAAGGGAGCTGATGGCTATTCAATATGCTAATGATCTTAAAGATCAGAATCAAAAGTTAAGACAATCTCAGAAAACTTTTCAATCTAGTTATGGTGATGAGTTTGGTAACAGGGTTGAATCTCAACTTAGCTTATCAAAACAAGCATTAAGACAAGCAACTGAAGCTGGAGACTCTGAAGCTATAGCAACAGCAACCGAAGCTTTAAGCATGGCAACTTCTGATAAATCTAGGCATGAACAATATTTAATTCAACAAAAACAATATGAGGCTCAAGAGCAAGCTTACGAGCAACAAGTTCAACAGCAACAAGAATATCAACAAGCTCAACCTGTTCAAGAAGAATATAATGAGCCATCAGACAAAGCTCGTACTTGGGCAAATAAGAATACTTGGTTTGGAAAAGATCAAGTTGCAACGAGTGTTGCCTTTGCAGTTCACAAACAGCTAGAGAATGAAGGCTTTGACACTGAGTCAGATGAGTATTACACTGAGATAAACAAGCGAGTGCAACAAGAGTTGCCTCAAAGATTTAACGTGGAGGCAGACAAGAAACCCGTCCAGCAAGTCGCCTCAGCTACACGCAACACATCGACAGGACGCAAACAAAATCGTATCGAATTGACACCGAGCGAACAGCAACTAGCTAAGAAGCTTGGGGTGTCATTTAAAGATTACGCAATACAAAAAGCGAGGTTACAAAAATCATGAGCAAAGAAATAGATAACAAAACTGAAGATAACAGATCTACTAGAAACTCTGAGACTAGAGAGACAAAATCCAGACCTAAAGTTTGGAAGATGCCTTCAGCGTTAGAATTACCTGAGGAAGCTGTAAGTTTAGCTGAATCACAAGGTATTACTTATCGTTGGATCAGAGAGTCTGTACTAGGCCAAGATGACAAAACGAATGTCTCAAAAAGATTTCGTGAAGGATTCGAGGTTGTTAGACCAGATGAGTTACCTGGTTTTCATGACTTACCTACGGTCGATGATGGTCGTCACGCAGGAGTAATTGGAGTGGGTGGGTTGATACTGTGCAAAATAGATAAAGAAATCGCAGATCAAAGAAATAGCTTCTTTGAACAACAAACTCAGAACCAAATGTCTGCTGTAGAAAATGACCTAATGCGTGAAGAGAATCCAGCGATGCCGATCTCAAGAGAGATTAAATCAAAGGTGACTTTTGGTGGAGGAAACAGGGGATAACCTTGGGAACTCTTAAATAATTTTATAAAAATAGGAATATAAAAATGGCAAATCAAGATGCTCCATTTGGATTAAAGCCTGTAAGAATGATGGGTGGCTCACCCTACACAGGCGGACAAAGTCGTTATAGAATTGCTAACAATTATGGTACCAGTATCTTTCAAGGAGATATGGTAATGCAGGTTACTGGAGGCGGTGTAGAAATACATGCTGACGGTGGTACTGTACCGATTGTTGGTGTTTTTAACGGATGTACTTATACAGATCCAACAACTAATGAGCCAACATTTAGTAATTTTTATCCTGCTAGCACCGCTGCTGCAGATATAATTGCTTTTATAATAGACGATTCTAATGTCGTCTTTGAAATCCAAGCTGATGACACTTTCCCAGTGGCTGACTTACTTGGTAACTTTGACATTGTTTACACAACTGCAGGAAGTACCGTAACAGGTATATCTGGGTCAGAGTTAGATGTCACAACAGGTGCTACAACAGCTGGTTTACCGCTTAAAGCGATTGATATTTCAGGCGATCCTGAAAATTCAGACGTTGCAACGGCTAATACCAATGTTCTATGCGTAATTCAAAATCATATCATGGGCCAAAAAGGCGCAGGATTAGCATAATAGGAGTATGACTAATGGCTATAAGTAGATCGCAATTAGCGAAAGAATTAGAACCAGGATTAAACGCCTTGTTCGGAATGGAATATGCTAGGTATGAATCACAACATGCAGAAATATTTGAGACAGAATCCTCAGATAGAGCATTTGAAGAAGAAACCATGATCGTTGGTTTCGGTAACGCGAAGACTAAAACTGAAGGACAAGGGGTCGCTTATGACTCTGCATCTGAAGGCTTTACTTCTAGGTATTCACATGAAACCATCGCGTTAGCATTTGCACTAACTGAAGAAGCAATCGAAGACAATCTGTATGACAGACTGGGAGCTAGATATACAAAAGCTCTAGCAAGATCTATGGCACATACGAAGCAAGTAAAAGCTGCTTCTGTGCTTAACAACGCATTCTCATCAAGCTTTACAGGCGGCGATGGTGTTGCACTAGTAAGTACAGCTCACCCATTATCAGGTGGCGGTACTTTTAGTAATAGACCTAGCACTTATTCAGACTTGAATGAGACTTCATTAGAAGATGCTCTTATCTCTGTTTCAACTTTTGTTGATGACAGAAATATGGTTATTGCTTTACAAGGTAAGAAGTTAGTAGTACCACCACAATTACAATTTGTGGTTGATAGACTACTTCAAACTCCTGGTAGAGTAAGTACATCTGACAATGACATCAACTCTATTAAGAATATGGGCATGGTATCCGAAGGGTACACTGTTAATAACTTCTTAACAGATAATGATGCGTGGTTCTTGATGACAGACTGTCCTGATGGATTTAAACACTTCGAGAGATCAGCTCTTTCAACTTCTATGGAAGGTGACTTTGATACTGGCAACGTCAGATTCAAAGCTAGAGAAAGATACTCATTTGGGTTCTCAAATCCAAGAGCAGTGTTTGCATCACAAGGTGCATAATCTTAATTGATTATTTAAAGGGAGCTTCGGCTCCCTTTTTTTTTAGATCAAACTAATATACAATCAAAGGACTAGGATTATTAACTTGTTCTATCGACTGACCTAGCAGACAAGCCGAGACAATAGAACTTATTTCCGTAGGAGGAAATTATGGC
>MDSY01073378.1_pt1 | contig 10837 bp, 7 predicted proteins | sample 811131 | NCBI WGS metagenome assembly MDSY01 (sample SAMN05326643, study PRJNA326480) | marine metagenome | isolation source: seawater | place: Atlantic Ocean: South West | collected 2010
AATTGCGCACCCAAAGTGACGCCCGGTCACTATAAGTCAGGCACGCCAGCCCCGTGCTGTCCACCCAGGCACCATGCCCGGCAACATCCTGGAGGCGACCAAGTTCCGGTACAACGTGTACCCCGTGCAGCACAAGGCCACCTTTGATCTGTACAAGCAGGCCGTGGCGTGCTTTTGGACCGTCGAGGAGCTGGACTTTGCCACGGACAAGTCCGACTTTGAAAAACTAAGCGCCCAGCAGCAGGAGTTCATTCTGCGCGTGTTATCCTTTTTTGCCGTCAGTGACGCACTGGTGATGAAGAACTGCATGTCCTTTCAGTCTCAAGTCCAGTGGCCCGAGGCCGAGCTTTTTTTTGCGCAGCAAAGCATGATGGAGGCCATCCACCAGGAGACCTATGGGCTGATGCTGGAGACGCTAAGCCCGTCGCCCGAGCGCCAGGAGCAGCTGGCCACGGCGTGGCGCACCGACGGCGCCGTCAAGGCCAAGCTGGAGTGGATGCAACGGTGGATGGTGGATGCCCCGGGCGACGGCGACGGCCTCGAGGATGGCGAGCGTTTCCTGCGGCGCGTTGCGGCGTGGCTGGCGTGCGAAGGCATTCTTTTCTCCGTCAGTTTTGCCTCGATCTTTTATTTGAAGAAGCAGGGGGTCGGCATGCAGGGCCTGCTGACGGCCAACGAGTTCATCAGCCGCGACGAAGGCCTGCACGCCGGGTTCGGCGTCCACCTGATGAAAGAGTCGGGCATTCCCAGGCTTGGAGAGGCAGTCGTGCACGACATCTTCCGGGGCGCCGTCGCGGTAGAAAAAAAGTTTGCGCGCGAGTCCTTGCGGTTGCCGCTGCTGGGGATGAATGCGGACCTTATGTGCCAGTACGTGGACTTTGTGGCGGATTACTGGTTGCAGGCGTGCGGGTACGGCATGCTAGGAAGTAAGGCTTCGGTGAACCCGTTCGACTGGATGAACCTGATTAGCCTGCAGGGGAAGACAAATTTCTTCGAGAAGAGAGTCTCCGAGTACGCCAAGGCCGGCGTCGGTGTCGCACCCGAGGAGCAGGTGTTCAAGATGGACGCGGATTTTTGATTGCAATTGTTGCACCTATAAAGGTAACGCTTGGACAGTTGCTGAGGTTGACAATATGCCACAGTGCGACATTATCGCATATGACAATGCTTTTGACATGGACACACCAATCGTGTCAATAAAGATGTTTGCTAAAGTCGATATGCAAAGTGGGCAAAGTGAGCAAAACAAATTGATAACATTCAACATATGTATGCAACAACCTGACACGAAATGCGCATTGTACATTGACAACAAGATAATCGGTAATTGTAAGTTGAATGGTTTTGATTCAGACATGAAGGTGTTGCACCTTTTAGTTACAAAAACGGATGGAATTTCTGATTTACCAACAACATTATTTTGCAATCACGACAGTAATCAACATACAAAGGACACACTGCAGCACATTCAAGATGTTTTGATGAAATTTGCGCCTAGGGAAGCAGGGTTTAGCTTTTCGCCCAGAGGTGATGATACAGTTTCTCATTTTGCCACGCGCATGCGGTTGTTAATACAGTAACCAATAAAATGCAATGAGCAAACTAATTGCTGCGTTGCATGAATGGACCAGGTGTTCAAGATGGACGCGGATTTTTGATGTCAACGGGTGTGGAACCTATAAACGGTGCACAAAAGCTTTGTTGTACATATCTTGATGAGCGTGATTGTGAACGCCACACATATATCTATATATTTTGCTAGTGATGACAATACTGTCACGCACCGTTTCACAACACTTTTTGGCGGTAGAGGCAAAAAGCCTACATTGAATTACTACAGATACGACTGCAGCTTGAGTATAATGCTTAGGGGTCGTGTTCCCTTTCCGGACTACCTTACAGTTCATAATTACGTTGCTGACATGAACAATAATTATGTCTATTTTAATGATGATATTAAAAACAAACATGCAACACTTCATGTGCCCGGTTCCGATCATTTTCAGTCAATTGTCCGAATTATGCAAGGAGGTCAATGCACAGGTAGTTTTGCAGATAAAGAAAGCTTTCCAGGGGCTGGACAGGTCCGCGCACTTGAACTGTCGGAAATGCCTCCCACGTTCGGTATTCAAGAATGGACCGACACAAGAATGCATCGTAGTAATTATGGTGTAATACTTCAGCCTGTTGGGGACGACCAATTGACGTACGAGATGGTAAAAAGGCTGAATAAACTACCAGACAACTTTACTATTGTCAAATGTTCGTACGATCTTAAGCAACCAGCTCACAGAGATGACAAATCGTATCACACTGTAAAATTGTATGACGAAGAAGACAGCACAGTTGCAAAAGTTGAAATTCATGATAATCTACAGGATTTCATAGACCTAAGCTTATTGATGCAAGAAATTTTTACCTGGATTGTAATTACAAAACAAAATGAGTTGTCTAAATTTTTTGATGATTTACACTCCGAAGCACGGGGTCTACTTGAACAAATTTCAAATGTGGGGCACCAATTTCGTCTTGCTTTGCGCTTCGAGTGATTGCTGTTCTCCAGCACTGGCAAAACCCGTGCCGCTTCTTTTGCCTCCCAGAGCCGGTTTTACCTTTGCCGTCAGAACCGTAATAAAGTCCGCGTATTCTTTCCCTTCAAGGTGTCCGTGACGTGCGCGGCGCGCCGGCTGCATCCCGGCGTGCCGTAAGCCGACGCGTGCTGTACGGCGTCAAGCCCCGCGTCGGCCCACCGACCCGCTCCCACCCGGGTTTCCGCGCACAGGTGCCACGACTCGAACGCGTCCCACGCCGCCAACCCCAGTGTGGCACCGGGGTCAAACATGCCGCCGCGTGTTGTGCCGCCACGGTTATACCGCGCGTCGACGAACCCTATAAACATGCGGCGCGCCCGGTTGCACGAATCATGGGAGGCGTTATCATGGTGGCCGGCATGGTCGCCGGCCTGGTGGCGTCCATGCTTGTGACGGCGGTGGTCATGGCCGTCGCCGCGCCAAAAGACTTTCCGTGGTCCAGCTACCTGCAGGGCGCCACGATCGCGATCATGCCGCTGACCAACATGGCCCAGGCCGGCGCCGTGGCGGCCGCCCAGACCGTCACCGTCCCCAGCACCGGGAAGCTGGTGGTGCTGGCGGCCTGCCTGGTGTACACGACGCTGGCGCTGACGGAAGGCACGGCGTTCATTCTTCGGGGGCTGGACTCTCTGAACGCGTCCGTCGGCATCATCTTGATGGGGTTCCTGGAGACGGGCCTGTGGGTCGTGCGCCTTATTTTTGAGTCGGTGGTGCCCATCTTCAACGGGGTGTCGCTGGTGCTGTCGGACTCGCTGGCCCACCTGGTTACCAGCATCCTGGAGTGCGACGCCGCGGACGGCCAGCAGATCATTATTACGCTGCTGGGGGCGCCGTTTGCCGGCGTCGGCGCGCTGGTGGGCGAGTGGAGCAGGTGGCTGGTGTCCGGGACGGCCAACGCCGGACCCGACGGCGCCTTTAATTTTGAAAAGTCGCTGTTTGTCGACACGCTGGATACCACGCCCGCCATGATAGAGTGGATCGACAAGCCGGCCGTGGCGCTGGCGACCGCGGCGTCCTGCAGCTGCGTGACGCTGGCGCCGGCGCTGGCCAGCCTGGCCGGCGTCGTGTCGCAGCCGGCGGTGCACCTGGCCGTCAAGAACGCCGTCAACGTGCCCATATCCATCGTGCAGATGCTGATGCGGCTGGGGGTGCCCAGCGTGTTCCACGGGCTGGACGCCGTGCCCGTGTCCGTGTACATACGGCGCGCCGTGTTCTACGGCATCGTGACGATCGACGGCGCCATCCAGCTGGTGCTGACGGGCGTGTTCAACACGGCAACCGGCGCCGGCGCCGGGCGGCAGCACCCCATACGGCTGCTGAACATGGGCGGCCCGGCCACGGCGGTGGCGCACGGGGTCGTCGGGGTGGGGTCGCTGGCCATGCCGGCCGTCGAGTTTCTAGGCGTGGCGCTGGGCAACTCGACCAAGTCGGCGGCCGAGATCATGGACGTGCTGCCGGCCATGGCGCACGCCAGCGCCGCCGTGCACGTCGCGGCCGCCAACGTGGCGTGGCTGCAGACGCTGGTGCTGCACCAGGTGGTGCCCGAGCCCGACAGCAACCCCGTGGTGTGCCCCGTGTTCCCGGTGGACTTCACGTCGCCGCGGTACCTGAAGAAGCCCAAGACGTGCCACTGCCAGCTGCAGCAGCAGGCGTGCAACATCGGCACGTGCACCGCCCAGGGCACGTGCCTGTGCCCGCCGGGCGCGCTGCACCTGGTGCCCGACCACGTGCACAGCCCGTGCGTCGCGCGGTGCGACACGGCCGCCGACTGCGGGCCGGCCAACAGCGGCGCCCAGTGCCGGGACGACGGCCGCTGCGCGTGCAACGCGCCCGGCATGCGCATGGTCTACGAGGTCGGCGGCGGCACGGGCATCGGGCGCTGCACGCTGGAGCCGGCCGCGGTCAACGCCGACGCCAGCCGGCCCGTCGTGCACCTGCCGGAGCAGCTGGACTTTCTGTACATGGACGATGTTGGCAAGACCGACCCCCTGTGTGGTCCCGGCGAGCACCTGGTGCCCGAGGTCGGCGGCGCGGTGCCGTGCGTGATTCGGTACGCCGGCGACGCCGTACTTAGCGCTGCGTACGCCGCGTACGAGTTCGTGCGCGTCGGCGTGCTGGAAGGCAAGCTGTTCACGGGCATCGCCCAGGGCCGGCCCATGGGCGTCGTCGAGCAGTACGCGGGCCTGCCCATGCGGCGGTCGCTGCAGTCGTACGGCACGTGCTCGCAGCGGCGCGATCACCCCGAGACCGACTTCACGTACTCGGCGACGCAGTGCCAGTGCCAGGTGCCGCAGTTCGACGCCGACCAGGCCGCGCTGATGGAGACCGGGTACGACCCGTGGTGCCGCGTGCCCACCATCGAGCAGGGGATCGCCGCGTTGGACCACGCCGAGTACTATTTGGGGGTCGGCCTGGTCCTGGAGCTGCCCATCGAGTCCGAAGGCCTGGAGGCGCTGGCCGAGGTGATCGTGGCGTGGGGTCACGCCAACCTGGAGGTGTGGCGCCTGGGCATCGCCTCGTCGCTGATCATTTTCCAGCAGGCGTTCGGCGCGGTGCTGCACGCGGAGAATCTGCTGCTCAGGCCGGTCAACTGCCAGGTCGGCATGCCGTACGACGGCAGGTACGAGACGCCCGTCCAGGACGCCGACGCCGCGCGCGACGTGTTCCAGAACGCGTGCGGCTCGCTGAGCCCCCAGGACGCCCCCAACGACTGCGCGGCCGCCGACAAGGTCCTGCAGGAGATCGGCGGCGGCAAGGAGGCGACCAAGGCGCAGCTGCGGGACGTGACGCGCCTGAGCTCGGCCGCGCTGCACGACCACCTGTACCAGCAGTGCGAGAAGTTCGGGTCGTCGTTCACCACCCCGCTGTGCCAGGAGACCAACTACGGCCAGGATCCCTTGGATTGTATGTGCAACCCCGAGCTGGAGCTGCTGGACGGGCACCCGGCGCTGGCGTGCCGGGCGCTGAACCGGGTGCCGCCCGGCACCGTCGTGGCGCACGCGCTGGGCAACGAGACCAACCGGCTGCGGTGGCACAACGTGTACGACGAGATCGGCAGCACGCGGTTCACGCGCGCCATGGCCACCTACGAGTGGCTGCTGTACCGCATCGACTCCATCGGCACGGCGCTGGAGGCCCTGGTGGACGCCTTCAGCATGCAGGGCGGCGACTCGGGGTGCAACATCTTCGGCCAGGAGCAGTACCTGGTGTCGGGGCACACCACGCTCAGCGTGTTCTACGAGATCGACGACAAGAGCGGCAACATCCGGCTCAAGTCGCTGATGCAGGGGCTGACGTACGACGAGGACAGCGGCCAGCTGAAGCGCGACACGTCGCCGGGCGCGGCCGAGCCGTTCAGCCCCTGCACCGACGGCGAGGCGCCGCCGTCCAAGGTCTGCCCCGTGGTGGCGTACGACAACGTGCTGTGCGGCGGCGGCGCGGCGGCGCGCACGGCCGTCCAGGCCATCAGCATCACCGGGCGCCAGCTGGCCAGCACCGCGCTGGCCGTGCTGACGGTCAACCCCAGCGCCATCGACATCGAGTTCGGCGCCATCATGTGCCAGGCCATGCGCCAGGAGGCCGTGCTGGCGGGCATATTCTCGTCGGCGCTGTCGGTTGTCGTCGACGCCGCCGGCCAGCACCAGGCGGCGCGCCAGGTGCGGCGGGCGCTGGCGCGCGGCACGTTCACCGTGGTCGACGCGGTGCTGAATATCTGGCCCGTGCTGCTGAATCTGATTATGTCGGCGCTGAACGGCATGGTGACGGCGGGCGAAGGCGCGTTCGACCTGACGACGGTGTACTCGCTGGTGCTGATGGTGTTCGACTTCTGGGCGGCCATCGTTTGCCAGTGGCTCGAGGCGTGGCGCGCGCTGCTGGCCGCGCTGGGGGTGGACGCCTCGTTCCTGCAGGGGATGAAGGACGTGCTGGGGATCGCCGTCCAGTACATCAACGGCGAGCTGCTGGAGTTCCTGATCGTGGTCGGGCGGACGGTGACGCACTTCTACACGTTCGTGTTCGCCCAGGAGCCGGGGTTCTCCGTCGTCATCCAGGACTTGCTGCTGGTGGTGGGGGTGGTCACGCGGTTCGTGCTGAACAACGTGTTCACCATCATACACATGTTCTTCCTGGTGCTGGGGGACGTCGGGCACGTCATCAACGAGATGCTGACGAAGACGTGCGCCGGGCTTTTTGGGTTCCTGGGGATCATTGTGGACGGGATCAACCACATCCCCTTTGTCAGCCTGGACAATCCGTTCGACCCCGTGCCGTGCGTGCGGCGCCGGCTGGTCGAGGCCAACGCCACGGCCGCCACGGCCGGCCACGTGCACTATGGCCAGTACTGGGACAGCTGGGTCAATCGGGGCCGGGACGGGCCGGACGCCGGGCTGTGGCTGGGGACGGGGCCGTGCGCGCTGGCCATGCACGGCCACGAGAAGCCGCACGACGCCGTCATCGAAGGCTGCCTGCGCAACAGGGCGTTCGTCGGCCGGGTGCGGCGCGCGCTGGCGGTCGACGACCTGCCGCTGGACGTGCTGGACGGGCTCAGGCCGGCCGTGCACTGGGTGGCCGGCGTGCTGCAGGTGCTGCTGAGCGGAGGCGACTGGGCCGGGTCCGCGCGCAGGGGGCTGCCGGCCCAGTCGGCGCGCGCCCTGTACGAGGTGGCAGGCACGGTGACCGCGCGCGCCGCGTCCTTTTTGGGCCCCGACGCCTGGAGGCGGCACGTGGTGCCGCAGCTGTGGCCGGACGAGAACGTGACCGACCCCGGCGGCCAGGGCAACGGAGCGCGCGTGTACCGGGCGCTGGGGGCCGCGCACCGGCTGGGCAGCGATCTGGCGCACGTGTCGTTCACCAACCGGACCGAAGGGCTGGCCCCGGCGTGGTGGGGCGACGACGACGTGGCGCAGCGCGACCGCGCGCCCCGGCCGCCGGCGGCGGCAAACCAGCCGGCAGGGGACCGCCGGCGGCTGCGGGCGCTGGGTGACGCACCGGGAAGGGGGCGGCGGCGGCTGGGGGGCATCACGCCGTCCGAAAGCGTCGCGGTGCAGGCCGTGCTGGGCGCGCAGCAAACGACGCCCACCCGGGAGCAGTGCCCCAGCAAGCTGGTGTGCACGCGGTGCCACCTGCTGGACTCGCTGCTGGGGTCGTTCGTGCGGTACGGCAAGTACGTCGGCCAGTACTTTGCCGCCGACGGGCCGTACGTCCGGACGGCGGGCGACTTTAACAAGTTCATGCTGTCGAGCAACTTCAAGGTGCCGCACGACGGCGCCAGCGACGACGACTCCGCGTCCGGCGGCGCCGCCCTGAAGGGGGCGCTGCAGGTGCACGGCGACGCGCCGGGGTTCTACCGGGCGTTCGGGCGCTTCTTGACGTCCAGCCAGGCCGACGAGGTCGTGGGGTTCGGCCTGGGGCAGCCGCTGCCGGCGCGGTTCCTGGGGCTTTTCGATCCGTGCGACCCCGGGCCCAAGGGCGGCGACTTTGGGTGCGAGGCGCCCAAGGCGTCGGTCGGGGCCGCCGGGTTCCGGGCCGCCGTCGCGGCGTGGGCCGCGTCGTCCGCCGGGTACGGCACCGTGTCGGGGGCCGTCGCGGCGGCCGCCACGTTCCTGGTGTCGCGGTACACGTGGGTGCCGCGCTGCGGCCTGGCGCTGCCGCCGTGCCTGGTCCGCGACGCCCAGCTGGCGCTGCAGTCGGTGCTGGTGCCGTGCGTGTGCACCTCGGTCGCGCCGTCGCTGGTCGAGAGCGGCACGTGCGACCCGAACGTGTGCGGGCTGGGGGACTTCGACGCAAGGTACCGGGACTGCCCCCAGCGCAACGTCCTGGAGTACCCGGCGCGCCTGTGGCGGCACGCCAGCCCGGCCACGTTCTACGCCGTGATGTCGCCCCTTTTTTCGGACGTGCCGGCGCTGGGGCTGAAGGACTTGCTGCACGGGGTGCGCCAGGGCGTGCCGCTGGAGCCCGAGTCGGTGACGTGCGACGTGTACCTGGGGTTCCCGGTGTCGCTGCTGGTGGTCACGGTGCTGCTGGGGCCCGGCGTCGTGCTGGCCACCAAGCTGGCGGCGCAGCAGGTGCCGGCGGTGATGGGGGTGGTGGGGCTGGGGTTCCAGACCGTGGCGGTTGCAGAGAAGGTCGACAAGAACAGCGGCGGCACCAGCGTCAAGCACGGGGCGCCCTGGGCGTTGAACGCCGTGCTGGTGCTGGCGTACGTCGCGCTGGTCGCGGGCGGCACCAACCGGACGGCCGCCATGTCCAACATCATGGACACCAGCGTCGTGGTCGTGGTGGCGACGCACGGGGCCGCGTGGGCCGCGGCGTGGTGGGGACGCGGCAAGGACGTCGGGTGGTGGCTGCCGGTGGCCACCGCGGTCGCCGCCGTGGTGCCGGCCATCGGCGTGATGCTGGTGGCGTCGTCGTGGTACGTGTCGCTGGCCACGGCCGCCGATCTGACCGTGGCCGGCATGCTGGCGCTGAGTGATTTCTTCGTGGCCGTCCCAGACTAGGCACGCCACGTAGGCAACAACTACTACCCCCTAGGGACACTTTTATTTTTCCTGTTCCCCCCCCCACCCCACTAGGAACAATGCAGATGCAGTCGTTGCAACCGTTGCCGGCCCGCCACGACGACGCCGTTCCGGCCATGGCGTTCTACGACCCGGATGATTGCGCCGAATGGGACGCCGTGGCGGTCGCTGACCTACAACGCATGCTGGACACGGCGCAGCACTTGCAGCAGATCGACGTGCGCCGCCAGGTCGAGCGGCACGCGGTAGAACAAGACCAGGCGCGCGCCGCCGTGTGCATGATGCACGCCATGCCGGTCGGCCAGCTGTGGCGCAGGCTGCAGGACCAGGTCCGCGCCGGGTACGACACGATCGACGCCACGGCGCCGGCGTTCCAGCACCCCCTGTACTGGGCGATGGTCGAGCTGCTGCAGCGTGCCCTGACGGCGCTGGAGGTGCACCGCGAGCTGGGCGCCAGCGGCGCCGACGGGCTGACCCAGCGACAGGCCCGGGATATCCAGGCGGTGGCGCACCGGGCGGCGCAGGCGGCGACGGCGGCCCAGGTGCCGCACCGGGTCGCCGATTTGATGGTTGCGCTGAAGCCCGTGCTGGTGGTCCCCGAGTGGTGCCGGTAGTCGTGAATAAAGTTACGCTTGGGTGACGGGTTGTAGCGTTGCCGCCAGCGCCTGCAGGCACACCAGCCACACGCACAGGCCCATGCCCCACCCGAGATCGAGAGCCGAGCCGATGCCCAGCGTCGTGTGCGCACCCGCCGCCGCCACCGTGCACGACGTCGCCAGGGCCACCGACGCCGGCGGCGCCTTGTGCGGCTTGGAAGACTTGGTCACGCTTTCCAGCAGCCACGCGTGCGACACGGCGACCGCCAGCCACCCCCAACCGGGCCACGGGCGCCAAAGCAGGCCGCCCAACAGCAGCACGGACACCAGGGACGCGGCCACGATGGTCGACAGCGGGTGCGGCACGGCCATGTGGCTGATTGATCAAGGGCGAGCGCCCGGCGCCGGGTTATACCCAACCCAGCGCGCGCGCCGACCACGCCAGGGCCGCAGCCTCGGCGATGAACACGCCGGCCGGCGGCAGCCTTGGGGGGGAGGAGAAAAAGGAGGCGGAGGTGGCGTTGCCGGTGGCGGTGGTTACCACCAGGCGGACGGCCCGGTCGCCGCAGTCCACCTCGTAGCGCACCGATCGCACGCCGGTGACGGCGCGGCACGCCGACGACATGGCACTCAGGTCCGCGTGGGTCACGCACGTCGCGCGCGTTACAAACACCAGGTCGCCGGTGGGCGAGCAACCCAGCCACGTGGCAGACGACGCCGTGGCGCACGACGTCTTCAGAGCGGCCAGGACCTTGTTGCCCAGTGTTGGGTGGGCCATGCCGATGAATCGGCCGCTGGGGATCGGCGTGACTAATAGTAATTGTTGTTGAAGTTGGGTTATGCGTTTTTATTTTTTTTATTTTTTTTGGTTTTTTTTTGCAATTGTCATACAGCCTGATATATGCAGGACTACAGGTCAAAATAGGGGTCCCACATATACAGGACAGCAACACAACGAGCTCGGGTAGGACTGACAAGGGTAGGACTGACAAGGGTAGGACTGACACCGTACGACATACAACACTAGGTGTTAGTTTCGAAACGGCGTTCGAAAAGGCAAAAGGGTTTCGAAACGGCGCCGTTCGATTCCTGCACCTTCGAAACGGCGCCGTTCGATTCTTGCACCTTCGAAACG
>MDSY01074706.1_pt1 | contig 10837 bp, 6 predicted proteins | sample 811131 | NCBI WGS metagenome assembly MDSY01 (sample SAMN05326643, study PRJNA326480) | marine metagenome | isolation source: seawater | place: Atlantic Ocean: South West | collected 2010
ATCATCCATGAGCGAAAGCTGCTAAATGACCACATGAGGTCCTTTTGGTAAAGCGCTACGAGGCCCGTCGTAGAGCGGTTTTTCATGCATTTTCCCTGCTAGTACTCAGGCCTGACGAACTCACATCTGGAAAGCATGAATGGTCTTTTCGAGTTGTCGGATCACATGCGCACGGCTACCGAAAAGACAGCGATTTCATTACGATCATCTACCTGAGAGTGCACCCCCGTGGGATGCATGCTAAATAAAGTCAACTCCACATAAAATATCGAGGAGTCAAATTCTTTCAAACCTGGATTCTTAGAAGAGCTGTAGTACTTTGGCCCCTTGGATTCATAGAATAATCGCAGCACTTTGGACCACATGGTAGAGGCAGGAGGGCCAGCCCCAGTACCCTTCTCGGCTCACCGACCAAAGTGAAGCAGAGTATGGAATACCGACAGCTGACCCAGACCCAACGATACCAGATCCACGCCCGTTTTGACTTGGGCATGAGCCAGCGCCAGATCGGCAGGGAGCTGAACCTCCACAGCAGCACGATCAGCCGTGAAACTCGCCGTAACACTACCACTGATGTCTATGATCCCAAGCAGGCTCAGACACTCAGTGTTTATCGGCGCCGCACTACCACCAAGTGGACAAAGCGCCTTCCAAGCATGATGGCCGCCATTGCCGGTCGGCTACGTGAGAAGTGGAGCCCATAACAAATCAGTGGCTTCATGGCGCCCTTGGCCGACGTTAGTGTCAGTCATCATTGGATCTACTCCTTGATCTGGGACGACAAGGCTCGGGGTGGTGACCTTTGGCGGCACCTCCGTCAGCCCAAACGCCGCAATAAGCACCGCACGCACGCCAAGAGCGCCGGGGTGGGCAAGATCCCCAACCGAGTCGGTATCGATTACATCTATATAGTCAAGACATATGATTTATCTCATCACTTTATTTTCTATATTATCTTACCAAGCCCATGAGTTTGTCATAAGAATCCACAACATCATATTTCACCGACGCTGTCGCAATAGTATCGAAGAATTCAGTGGCACACCTAATTTTGGCCTGTTCGATTTCACGAAGCTTAAGCGATGACATACTGCCCTTAGTCTCTGCCACGAAGTAGACGTGCTTGACATCATTCTCGTTGAAAGCGATGGCCCAGTCGGGGTTGTAATTCCCCACTGGGGTCGGGATGAAGAAGCTTTTCGGCAGTTTGGCGTAGACCACCACCTCCTTGCCGATGTCGAGCTCTTCGACGAAGTCCCTCTCGATCTTAGAGTCGGTCACTACGTAGTCATAGACGTGACGGTTGGCCTTGTAGGCTCGATCCAAGTGGTTCTCCGGCTTCTCGATGGTGAAGATTTCTCGGCTGTGTTGCTCATTGATAGGGTCGTAGGTGATATGCGCCACGACCATACTGGCTTTCTGCTCGTTGATCAGCCTGGCGGCCTGCGCCATGAAGTCCTCGGGGTTCATCTGGTACTGCTTGAAGGTCTTCGCCTGCACCTTGGAGAGAATTGCCGCCACGGTACGCCGCGTCAGCTGAGTAGTCTCAGCCATGCGGCCGATCAAGTCGTACTGGACTGCCGAGTGAAGAGAGCCGTCATGCTTGACCCGTTCGCTCTCGTTGACGGTGAAGGCCTGTCCACTGGTCATATCCTGATAGCTGGCCTCGGCCTTCTGGGTGCCGCGCTCTACCTGATATTCCAGCCGTTTCACATTGAGCTTCAGGTCCAGATAACCTACGCATTTCTCGATCAACTCATTAGAGTCGAAGCTGACAGAGTACGCCGCCTTATGGTTGATGCGCTCCCAGAGCTCCTGAAATTCCTTCTTGTGGAAGTTGTCATTAAGCGGGTTCAGCTTGGTCTTCCGGCCGTCCACGATGTGTGGCAGCTGGGCGTTGCTGAAGACACTGTCGACAAGCTGAAAGACCTGCTGTGCATGGGGCAGCAGCGTCTCCGGCAGCTCGGCCAGGGTGCCGTCTTCCTTGGCCTGGTGGTACGCCTCGGTGATGTGATCGGCGGTATCCGTATAGTCGTTCTTGAGTAGGTAGCGGTAGATCTCCTTGGCCATGGAGGGCGTAACCTCTACCCCCCCCTCATCCGACAGGAGCAGCTTTCCAGAGAAGTAGGCTTCATCGGCGACCCGCGGTCGCTCGGAAAGATCGTTGCTGATGTCGCGCTGCAAGGCGGTGACAAAGTCCTTGTAACTTTCGCTTGCTACCACCGTCAGCTCATTGATGCCGTGCACGGTCAGCGGGTCGTCCATGCGGTCTCCCAGCTGGTTGACCGCCAGACGCAGGCCGCGCCCCACCTCCTGACGCCGAGAGATGGTGTTGTCACTGTGCTTCAGCGTGCAGATGACGAACACGTTGGGGTTGTCCCAGCCTTCACGCAGTGCAGAGTGAGAGAAGATAAAACGCGTGGGTTCCTCGAAGGAAAGCAGGCGTTCCTTGTCTTTCAGAATCAGTTCGTAGGCATCAACATCGTCCGTCTCGGTAGAACGCGCCTTGGTCTTGGGGTCGACGAGGCGCTTGGACTTCTTGTCGATGGAGAAGTAGCCATTATGGGTGTCTGAGGCGTTGATGCCCTTTAGGTAGCGGTTGTATTCGCTGTCCTCCAGAGTCAGCATCTGATTGAGCTGCTGGTTGTACTCCTCCTCGAAGATCCGAGCGTACTCGCCCAGCACTTCGCCGCCTTCATCGTACTGACGATATTTGGCCACCTCATCGATGAAGAACAGCGTGAGTACCTTGACACCCTGGGAAAACAGCAGCTGTTCCTTCTTGAAGTGCGCTTTGACCGCTTCACGGATCTGGATCTGACGCAGCGCCTTCTCAGTAACGTCGACGGTCACCTCCCCTGCGTTTAGCTCGACGCCATTGGTGAAACTGAGTTGATCCACCCGAGCGTCAATCTCCGAGACGACGAAGCCTTTGTATTGATCCAGCCCCTTCGAGAGGTCATGCAGGTTGTCCCCCTTGCCCAGCTTGCGGCGCTTACGCTTCACGCCACTGACAGACTTTTCCTCGTACTCAACCCAGGCGACAGGAGGCTTGTTCTTAGCCGTCTCGATATTTTCCAGGTAGAGGTAGGCATCGGTGCCGGTAAGGCCCTTGGTGGTAACGCCATGCACCGAGATCTTTTTTACCAGCTTCTGGTTGTAGGCATCCAGGGCGTCCAGGCGGTGGATCTTGTTATAGGTCGTCTTGTAGGTCGCCGAGTAGCGCACGATGAACAGGGGGTTGAATTCACTCAGCGAGCTGAGCGTTTTGCCGCCTTCCATCTTCTGGGGCTCATCGAGGAACAGGATCGGCCGGTTGGCCTTGATCACGTCGATGGGGCGGCGTGACTGGAAGCCGTCCAGCTCATCGTAAATGCGGCGATTGTCGGCGCCACGGGAGTTGAAAGCCTGCACGTTAATAACCATCACACTGATGCCGGCATCAGAGGAGAAGCTTTCCAGGTTGTGCAGCTGCTTCGAGCTGTAAATGAAGAAGCGCGCTTTCTCCCCATAGCTCTCCAAGAAGTGGTCGGCTGTGATTTGCAGCGACTTGTAGACGCCCTCGCGGATGGCGATGCTGGGCACCACCACGATGAACTTGCTCCACCCATAGCGCCGCTTTAGCTCGAACATGCTCTTCAGGTAGACGAAGGTCTTACCGGTGCCGGTCTCCATCTCTACGTCCAAGTTGTAGGGGCAACCGGTCTTGTCATCTTTCTTCAAGCTATCGGAAATCGGGAGGTTCTGGCGGCGCTGAATGGTCTTGATATTATTAAGTAACTCAAGCTCCGACAGCTCCAACGCGGCGTTCTTGAAGCCGGCGTCGTCGGAAACTGGCGAGGCATACATGTCACGCTGCAGCGGCTGCGCTAGGGGGGCGGCCTGCCCCGGATCCATACGGTAGCGGATACCACTACTGAAAGGCTGGCCATCAAAACAGTCCGCCAGCGCCTCGACTGCCCGTGTCTGATATTCCTGTGTCTTGAATTTAAGCTTCATCAGATCACCTTGACGTCGGTATTGGGCGACTTCTGGGCGAAGATCTGCTCGACGTTGATCTTGACGCTGTCGCTGGCAAAGCCAGCATCGCGGAACACCACGCGCAGCGGCTCGTACTCGGCGAGCGGCTTGACGAATGCCTCGTCGATATCGAAGTCGAAGCAGGCGGCCAGGGCCATATGCTTCTCGGCCCCGTCGACGAGGAAGATGGTTTTCCCGTGAAGCTCCTGGCGGGAGACGGGAAGCGAAAGGTCTACGCCCCAGTCCAGTAGGACCTGGAAGAGCAGGTCTTCTGAACTCCGTCCCTCTCGGATATTGTCCATACTTTCAGCCAACAGTCCCTGGCTCAGCTCATCCGGCGAATAGTGAGTTTCTCGCATGTTTGACGAGTCAATCTTCATGACGCGAAAGCCAAGATCGAGAGAACTAGCCTTTTGGTCATCGGCTTCTGATGAAACCTCTTTAGCATAATTCTTAATACGCTTAGTCCCCATCTCAAAGATTGAACCAAGCTCGGGCTCAGGCTTGGGCAGCGGCTCGGGAATTTGCACCCCGATGAAGCGGCGCTTCCCTCCATCCTCATAATTCTGCTTTAGCACTGCGTGAGCTGTCGATGCGCTTCCACTAAAGAAGTCAAGCACAATATCGTTGCTATCAGGAGATGTGGATAGCTGCAAGATCCTCTGTATCAGCTCAACGGGCTTGACTGAATTGAGAACATTTTCTGTCTCTTGGAAATCAACATACTTTAATAGTGTCTTTTTCGCGTCTTGGGTATGCCCAACTTCACTATATGGCCAGATGGTCTGTGGAGTCCTTCCTTGCTTGACTTCGGACAGAAATCTTTTTAGCCGGGGCATATTGTTCCCATCCACCCCCCACCAAATTCTGTTGTCAGCATTTAACCTATGGAAGCTCTCTTCACTTATGCTCCAATATCTTCCTCTGGGCGGTCCTTCAATCACTCTCCCTGAAGGGCATGTGACTGAATAAAGCCCAGCATCATAGCGATTTCTCGCCGTTAGATTGTCAGACTGCCAAACTCCCCTTGAGTCATTATCTGGATTTTTATAACGTGCAATCATTTCCTCTGTCTGAGGAAGCATGTTTGGAACCCATGAATCTTTGTCTTTAGCGTAAACTAGCAGATAATCATGGTCCTCAGAGAACCATTTGGCGCTATTTTTTGGGGAAAAAACTTTCTGCCAGATTATTTGTGCAACAAAGTTCTCACCGCCAAAAACTTCATCACACAGCTTTCTAAGGTTATCAACCTCATGATCATCAATGGAAATGAAGATCACGCCGTTATCGCACAAGAGGTTCTTTGCCAGCCGCAACCGGGGGTACATCATAGATAGCCAGTCCGAATGGAATCGCCCATTGGCTTCGGTGTTGGCAACTAACCGGCCACCTTGCTCATCACGCTGCCCGGAAGAATCAAGGTAGTCGTCAAAGGACTCGCGGTAGTCATCGTCGTAGATGAATTCACGCCCTGTATTGTAGGGCGGGTCGATATAAATCAATTTGACCCTGCCCAGATAAGTCTCCTGAAGAAGCTTTAGGGCCTCAAGGTTATCCCCTTCGATGAAAAGGTTCTTGGTGGTGTCAAAGCTCACACTCTCTTCCCGACAGGGGCGCAGTGTCTTGTTAATCGGCGCATTGGCCGCCAGCAAGGCTTCCCGCTTGCCAGGCCAGCTGAGATGGTAACGCTCCTTTGGCCCGTCGACGATATGATCGGAGAGCTCTTGGCGCAGTTGGTCGAAGTCGATGGCTTGCTTCACTCGCCCCTGCTCATCCCGTGCTTCGGAGACACAGCTGGGGAACAGCTCGGCCAGCTTGGCGACACTGTCCTCAGTCAGGTTGGGGGAGTGCATCTTCAACTTGTCCATGGTGTCGCTTGTCTCCGGACCTCTGCGGTCGTGATTAGGTGTCATAGTCGGCAATTTTCTCACGAATCGAGCGCAGTTCGGCATTGATCTCGACCTTGCGATTGAACTGTTTCTCGTTGCGCAGCCGCTTCTCGAGGGTCGCAGCGTCTTTCTTGAGGACTTCCAGAGCCCTCAAGCGTTCCAGCTGATCCGACAGAGCTTCACCCTGGAAAGCCGGAGAAGGAAGCAGGCTGCGCAATAGCTGTTGGTAGAGCTGCTTCAGGTCGATGGCCGTGGGCAGTGTTTGCCGGGGCGTTTCGGCTGGCAGCCAGTGGCTGCTGACGTAGTGATCATCCAGCACCCATTTGCTGGAGTCGGCCTGGCTGGGCCGCTTGTAGGCGGCAGTGACTCGGATACCGTAGGTGCCGTGAAGCTCGAAAAGGATAGGGAAGGGAATGGCGCGGTCGATGGCTCGTAGCACGTCTAGGTGCAGGTCCTCGCCCTTGAGGGTCATCACGAAGACCTGCAGCTCCGGCACCTCCTCGGTGCCAGCCAGATTGAGCGTGCTATGAGCCAGCTTGGCATGCCAGTTGATCTGATCGACCTCATCCCGCAGTCGCTCCCTGAGCTTGGTAGTGGCCCGCACATGCGCCAAGATGCGCTGCTTGGCCACCACGCGGTCGAGCAGCGTCTTGGAGGGGTACTGATATAGCGGAGCCATCATGCTTCTTTCTCGCTTTCTCCGTTGGCCGCATCACGCTCAGTGCCCATACCTATGACTGAGCCCGCCTCACGAATTACGATAAAGGTAATCAGCTCGAAGTCGTCAAGCCCTTCGATGGTATCGACCAGTGCTGTGGTCTCGCCACCGCTGAACAGGCTATCGATGTCCTTGTCCTCCTTCACCTCGATCATCGAGCGTATAGCCTGATCCAGCAGGGCCGAGTAGTCGTGCATCTCCCGGCCATCTTGAGTTTCCTCATTAAAGGTTCGATAGACCGCTTCGACGGGGGCACTCAGCCCCTTGCAGGCGGTGCGTGCCAGGTCGAGCAGGCGTTTGACCTCGGTGTAGTCGCTGATCACCTCGCCAGCGTCACTGATGTAGACGAGGCAGAAGGGATGCAGGCGGTTCTGCTGCTGCAGGCCACTACCTTGGTCACCTACCCGCTGATTGAGATTACGCAAGGTGAAGATGACCCCTGGCTGCAGCCCCTTCTCCGGCCGGGCCGGCACAACGGTATGTAGCCCGTTGGGAATACGGCTCAGGTCACCGTTCTCCTTCATATATCCCAGCAGGTCCATGCGGAACTCGTTCAGGCCGAGGTCAGTGATCGACACGCCGGACTTGAGGTCTTCCATCTCCACTACTTCATCTTGCAGCCGTCGCAGCTGCTCTCGACGGTAGGCGACGTCGTTGGACTGGGCGTTGAGCACGTTATCGTCGCCGGTGGCGGTGACGTCGGCAATCACCATGCGGTTCTCGACACGCTCCTTGAGATTGATGTACTCGTCCAGGCTGATGTCTGGCCAGTAGTTGACCAGTTGGATGCTGGCGTTGGGTGAGCCGATACGGTCGATGCGCCCGAAGCGCTGGATGATGCGCACCGGGTTCCAGTGGATGTCGTAGTTGATCAGGTAGTCGCAGTCCTGCAGGTTCTGACCCTCCGAGATGCAGTCGGTCCCAATCAGGATATCAAGCTCGCGGGGCTCGTTGGGGTACACCATGGCCTTGCTCTTGGCTTGCGGGGCGAACAGCGTCAACAGGCCTTGGAAGTCATAGTGCTGGCGGCTGTTGGGCATGGCCCCAATGGTGGATTTTGGGGCGTCGCTGCCAGTCACGAGTCCTGTATGCACGCCCTGGCTCTCGAGAAAGATCGGTGCCAGGTTATCGTAGAGGTACTTGGCAGTGTCCGCGAAAGCGGTGAAGATCATAACCTTACGGTTGCCGGGGTTGATTGGAGAGGCCAATTTACTGGCAACCTGCGTCTTGAGGTGCTGCAGCTTGGCATCGTCGGGCGGAGTGACCTTGGCCATTTCCTCCAGCAGAAGCTCGATCCACACCAGATCATTGTTCAGATCAAGCTCCCAGGACGGCAGGTCCATGTCCTCCAGGCTGATCTGGATCTTCTTGCCCACCGTGGTATCGCTCGGCATCGGGATGCTATCGTCGTCGGGGTCGGCATCTTCGAAGGACGTAGTGATATCCGCGAGGCTCTCTGAACAGCCAGTCTGTTTAAAGGCCGCTATCTTATCCAGGATGGCCTGGTAGCTATCCTGCAGCCCTTCCAAGGTCAGGCGAAATGCCACCACCGAGCTCTCCAGGCGCTTGAGCAGGTTGGTCGTCATCAGGGCCTGCAGGCTCTTCTCCCGGTCTACCTGCTTGAAGCTACCGCCTCCACTGGACACTTCGGTGTCGTACATTTCCTCGTACTTCTTGAGGCGGCTGGGCAGGATGTAGCTGATCGGGGCGTAGACGGAGAGCTTGAGCTGGGAGAGCTGCTGGAAGATCTCGTTGAAGCCGATCACATCTGTTCTGTGAGTGAGCGGACAGTGAAACGAGAGCGGCTTGCGGCGCTCCGGAAAGCTGCCGATATCACTAGTGTCGTAGAAGGTTTCGATATGCCGACGTGAACGGGCGATGGTGACGCTGTCTAGCAGCTCGAAGAAATCGAAATCCAGTGCTTGCAGGATAGCGCCCGTGGTGCGCTTCTCCGGCGGGATGGCTGACCACTCGTTGAAGGTGGCTTGAGCGCGCCGAAAGATGCTTTCGATATCCTTGACGCCGCTAAGATGGCGTGTCAGGTTCTCGGCTTCGCCCTCATAGGCTAACGCCAGCTGATTCTTCAGATCGGTGAAGCGATTGTTGACAGGCGTTGCCGAGAGCATCAGTACCTTGGTCTTCACACCCGCCCGGATCACCTGACTCATCAACTTCTGGTAGCGCGTCTCGCGATCCTTATAGACGTCGTTATTGCGGAAGTTGTGCGACTCGTCGATCACCACCAAGTCGTAGTTGCCCCAGTTGACGCGATCCAGCGGCATACCTAAGGATTCCCCACGGGTGCGCTGCAGGTCGGTATGGCAGAGGACGTCGTAATTCAGGCGGTCCTGGGCCAGCACGTTGGTGATCAGGTTACGGTTGTAGGTCAGCCAGTTATCGGCGAGCTTCTTGGGGCAAAGTACCAATACGGAGCGGTTGCGAAGCTCGTAGTACTTGATGACCGCCAAAGCGGTGAAGGTCTTCCCGAGCCCCACGCTGTCGGCGAGGATGCAGCCATTGTAGGCCTCCAGCTTGTTGATGATGCCGGTGGCCGCGTCGCGCTGGAAATTGAATAGCTTTTGCCAGACGACGCTATCTTGGTAGCCGGTGCGGTCGTTGGGCAGCACGTCCTCGCTGATGTCTTCCAGGAACTCGTGGAAGATGTGGTAAAGCATCAGAAAGTAGATCCGCTCCGGTGGGTTCTCTCGGTAAACCGAAGCGATATGCTCGCGCAGCTGTTCGGTAACGTCCTCGAGCTTCTCACCGTCCTGCCATAGTTGGTCAAAGAGAGCCATGAACCGAGAGGTGTGATCTGGCTCGCTGAAGCGGGTGACGAAGTTGGAGACCGCGTTGCCCTGCTGGTAACCCAGATCTACCGCCGTGAAGCCTTGCAGAGGCATATAAACAGTGTCACCGGTTGAGGCCGCAACACCGGCGAAGGGCTGCATGGCAACCTGACCACGGTTGGAACGGAAACGGGCCTTGCGCCGCATCCAGTCGGCGCACTCGCGGGCGATGGCTCGCTGGGTCAGCTTGTTCTTGAGATGGATCTCGAACTCGCTGCCGTGGACGCTGAGCTCGCGCTCCGCCTTGGGGATGTGGAACTCGCGATGCTCCTTGCGTAACTTGTCGCTGGCCTGGTCTGGGATGAAGGTGGGTGAGGTAAAAATGAACTCGACCGAATCAAGCGACTCCAATTCATCCTTGAGCGCCTCGTAGGCGTAGATCGAGAAACAGGAGGCCGCGATCTTGAGCCGGGCACCGTGCCTCAGGGTATCTTTCAGGTCGTCGCCTAGCAGCCGGCTGACGTTGTCGATGATTTCCATTCACCTGCCCTTTAATAAAATCGGCAACCCATGACCACGGCTACCGCACGGGGCTTACCTCTGGGGCGAGCTCCGTCTCATGACCTTCGACTACGGCATCCTGCCCTAGCCTCATAAATAACGCATCTTCATATAGTAAATTTCAAGAAAGCTAATAATAGCGGATTCAAGCAGCTCCTGAGAACTCGTCGTCAGCTCTATGCAACACCTTGCGTCGCCTAATCATTACAGTGGATATCTATCCAGCTATTGAACATTGCCATCCAGCCCTCCTCGATCCTCGACAAACCACACGCCTGAAAATTCCGCGCCACTAGCCAACGCCTACGGGCCGTATCTGATCGAACTGATACCCAGCTTCATAAAATTCATACACCTACGTAAGACATTGCCAACAAACCCCAAAATCCACTTTCCCCAACCCCACGGGAAATTTCCGCCCAGGCACGGAAAATTCCGGTTTTTCAGGCCCTCGCCGTCGCTAACCCACTGATTTATATAGAAACTGGTGATAATGGAGGCTCCAGATTGCCTCGTTTCTTCTCACCAGCCAAAACGCATATTGCACTGCAGCAAAAACAGGCGTATCAATGTACTCAGGTTCCTTACTTGGAGATCACAATGGCTAAACAACCTGCCTGGTCAGAGTTGGTCCCGACGACGCCGGCTGCGATGTTCGATGTCTGGAAACTGGGCACGACGTCGGTGGAGATGTGGTCGACGGCCATGTCGACCATCATGTCGCGCACTCAGTTGTGGGGAACCCAGTCGCCGCTGGACCCGAAGATGATCACCGAGAACCAGAAGATGGTGTCGGAGAAGATCGCGGCCAGCTGGGAGATGTGGTTCGTGATGCAGAAGGCGTGGATGAACGCGATGAC
>MDSY01083600.1_pt1 | contig 10837 bp, 5 predicted proteins | sample 811131 | NCBI WGS metagenome assembly MDSY01 (sample SAMN05326643, study PRJNA326480) | marine metagenome | isolation source: seawater | place: Atlantic Ocean: South West | collected 2010
TGAAGTAATTGAGTTAACAGTTACATGTACTGATGATAATGAAACAACTACTACAGCATCTATAGATATATCAGAAATAGAAGTTGAGAAGTCTAAAGAGCATTCTAACAAGATTATGTTAGATGAGAACACAGGTATTGTGATGAAGTATCCTAGTATGGATAGATTCATAGAATCACAATTTTTGAGTAAAGATATTAAAACTGAAGAGGTTTTTAACTTTATTTCAGATAATATCGATCAAATTTTTCAAGGTGAAGAGGTATTTGATAAAACTACTACAACACCGAAAGAATTTCGTACATTTGTTGAAGGTTTGACTAGTAAACAGTTTGAAGCAATTCAAGAATTTTATGAAACCATGCCTAAACTAACTCATTCATTTACAGTGATTAATCCAAATACTGAAGTTGAATGTAAGTATACGCTTGAGGGTCTACAGAGTTTTTTCGCATAGCGGTCTTCCAGAACAATCTGGAGGGCTATTATAAAACTAACTTTGCTTTGATGCAGTACCATAAATATAGCTTGACTGAAATAGAAAATATGATGCCCTGGGAACGAGAAGTATATCTTTCTCTTCTTGTTCAATATATTCAGGAAGAAAAGAAGAAAGCAGAGGCAGCTAAACAGAAATCATGACTCTAGAAGAACAGGCAATCAAAGTTCTAGATGAATCTGCATCAGATTCAGAGAGTAACATAGTGGATGAGCTTGTTCAAGAGTTTCCTGCCCTTGCTGGTTCTTTAGTTAAGACTATTAATAGAAGAAACAAAACTAATTTAGAAATACCTAAAAAAGAGAGAATTTCTAAAAATAAGATATTATTGGATATTACATCCACTTTATCGAAGATTAATGGAGAACTTATTATTGTTAATAGTAGGATAGTTGCACAAAATGACTTATTACGTGCAAATATAGGATTTACTTCTAGTTCTATAGGTAATTTAGAGTATAATGATACTTTACTTACAGGTAAACTCGATTCAGTGCTTGAAGCATTGAAAGCACAAAATGAATTTATGAGGGAGCAGGAGGAAGATCAAGAACGTGATGATATTAGTAATAATGACATTGAAGATGCTGCATTTAATTTTGGATTTAAACGTAGTAAGGGTAAAAATATACTAGCTGCAACTATTGCTGCAATAAACAGAATGATGCGTAGTCCATTAGGTAGTAAGTTGCTTGGTAAGTATGTATTGCGACCATTGTTGAGGAGATTTGCACCTGGATTAGCAGATAGTTTAACCACCAAGGGAATGGTTGGAACCCTTCGTCAGTTCTTGCCAAAATGGTTAGGTGGAACACAGTCAACGAAACAGTTGAATTTATTTGATAAACCACCAAAACCAAATATAGTACAGAGGGGTGCTCAATGGTTGAATAATACTGGTATGGTTAAGGGAACAAAGGAGTTTATTGGACCATTACTTCGACCAGCAAGGAGTGCTATTGGAAACTTTATGAAGGATCCAATTGGTAATACAAAAGGTTTTGGTAAGAAATTGCTTAATCAAGCAATGGGAAATAAGTATCTTCAGAGACTTGGTAGACATTTACCTGCAATTAGTGGTAACTTTGGTAAAAGGATGATTCCTGGTGTTGGTGTCGAGATCAGTCGTAGAGAAATGACTAAAAGAATAGAAAGAGGAGATAGTTTTGGAGCATGGTTAGCAGGTCTCGGAATGACATCTGATGCAGCATCACTTGCAACTTCTGGTATGACCTTTACTGGTATAGGTACTGTTATACCAGCTGGTTTACAGATTGTCTCTGGTATATCTGACTTTGGTTTACTTGGATATGATCTATTTCGAGCATTTACTGATCCTGATGCAGAATTTGAACATGGTGGTGTAATACAGGCACCACCTATATTAACACCAGCAGAAAAAGGTGCTGTTATAGGAGGTAGTGGATCTTCTGATATAGGACATATAGTTAATGCTTCAAAAATGATTTTAGATACATATGGAGTAACTTTGTCTGGTACTAGTAATTTACTTAATGACTTTCCTGTAGATGGATCTACTGGTAATTTAACGATAAATTCATTAGCAGTATCAAAACCTGTTCTTGAAGATGAGGTAAAACCAAAGGAAAAAGATTCTCAAACAAAAGAGAATGAATTTAATATTGATACTAGTAACACAAGTGATACTTTAGAAAGTAATGATATAGATACAACAACAGTTAGTGCTATTGATTCCCAAACTACATCTGATGTTACACCTGGATTAGGTATTAAGGACGGTGATAATATTGCTTTCAATTGGAAGAAACCAAGTGATAACATTGAACAATTAAGATATAGATCAGATCATCCAGAAGGAACAGAACAACCCAATCCATTTAAAGAAGGATCAACTTTATATAAGAATTTTGAAAAATTGAGAATGTATGATAAGGCAGGTATGACAATTAGTTCTGTTAGGGGTGTTAATAATGTTGATGTATCAAATATAACTCCTGTTACACAAACTAATAATATATCAGATAATATTTCTGTTAATATAGATCCAACAGTTAAAACTAAAATAGTATTTGTGACAAAAACAATACCATCTGGTGGTAATGCTGTTACTGGTGGTGGTAGTGGAGATAAATTCCATGTTGAAGTCAAAGATGACGATACCAAGTTGTCTAGGATGCTACTTTTCGCTTGATAAATACGAGAAGGAGGTATAACTAATGGCAGCATTTACAGAAGGATTTGACAATGTTAGTGGAGCTGGGTCAGGTAAATTAGGACAGCACCTAGGTACAGCCATTAACATGGTTCTTGAAGCTCGCCAATTAGCATCAGACGAGAGAAGACACGCACAAAAGGAATTATCAAAGCAAGATCCTGGTATTACTCTTGAAGATATTGGGATAGATAGGGGGTATTTTTTTAAAAAAGCATTAGAACATGAGTTTGGTGGTGCTTTTGTAGATAGGAAGAAAGATAGTTTAAAAAAATTACTTTCTGCTAGAAAGATTTTAAAATCTAAAAAGAAAATATATGTTACTGCTAGAAATTTCTTAAGAGATAACACTAGATTTGCTAGTGTTAATACTCAACGTGCTGCTAGTTTTAGGAAAAAGTTTAATTATAAAGTGGAGGGTGTTGAAACACCTGCAGGATTAGAAGATTCATCTGAAAAGGTTGCTAAAGCAGCATCTGGACCTAGTAGTGGACCAAGAACTAAACAAGACTTTTTAACAGCAATAACTGAAATTGCAAAGTCATTACAAAGTACCGCACAGTCTATTAATAATGCTGTTGATCAGAATACTGGTATAGCATCTGGCATTGTTTCGACACAAAAGAATATTGTAGTTGAGATAAGTCATAGAACAGATAGGGTAACTGATAAACTAGAAGCAATAGCAGCAGCAGTTAATCAACAAACTGAATTTTTAAAGAGAGCAAAAAGAAAAGCATCTATTAAAGAAACTGTAAATCGAATTAAGGAACAAGATGATACAGCAACTACAATTAGATCTGATCTGTCTCATAGCAGAAAAGTAGATGAGTCTCAATTAGAGAGTACATCTGAACAGATAGATGGGAATAAAACACCAGATATACAGGCAGAAAAGGGTGGTGTTATTATTGATGGACCTGATACTGGATATGAAGCAACTACTCCAACTGGTGTTCCTTTCACTGCTCATGGTAAAGAGTGGATGGGGCCTTCACCTGGAGGTGGAACTGCTATTGTTCCATTAGATAATTATGCAACTGATGGTATTGTGGGTAATGAAGTTACTCCTGGTGGTGATTTGGTAGCAGGTGGTGGGTTGATGGCAGAGAAGGGTATAACCTTACCAAAGATGCCTCCATTACCAGATATTAAACCTGAATCTTCGATTACTAATTTATCAAACGTATCTATTTCATCTCAATCTTCTAGTGGTTCAGGAAAAAGTCAAAAGATTATAGATGCAATGGAACTTCCATTTAGAGCAATTGGATCATCTATATTAAAGGTAACAGGTGATTTAAGAGATAGACTTGGTGCAGTAAGTCCTGCTGCTGATGCAAAATTAGATAATATAATGAATATTATTACTAATGCGTTTGGTTTATCATCACAAGATTCAGTATCTACTAAAGCATCAAGTGAAGCAAATTCTAGGGTTAGAGAATCTGAAATACAAAGGGAAGAATCTAAAGATGATAATGTTAAATGGTATGATCGAATTAAGAATTTTGTTAGTAATGTAGTTGAAAAAACTGGTGATATGATTAATTCTGCAAGTAATAAAGTTAAAGATGTATTAGGTTCTATGTGGAAATGGGGTAAAAACCAGTGGAATAGATTTTTTGGTAAAAAACAGACGAATTTTAATCAAAAAGAGATTGCTGCCATATTAGTTGATGAATTCAAGAAGCAGGGTTTGTCTGAAGATGGTGCTAGATTGGCAGCAGCAGAGTTTATGAGAGAGACTAGTTTAGATCAGGGTCTTGTATTAGGATCACATGATGATGGTGGTGTAGAAGCATTTGGTGCAGGTTCTTGGCAAGGTGGTAGAGAGGATGCATTGTTTGCTCATCTTGAGTCACTTGGTATTAAGAGAGATGATATTGCAAACAGTGGTGAGAAGGGAATTAGAGGAAATGCTTCTTTCCTTGTGGAAGAGATTGCTAGTAGGGGTAATGCTGAATTGATGGAACTATTAAAGAAACCTAATTTAAATAAGGAAGAACAGGACAGAGTAAGAAAATTGTTTAAAGATGCATACTTTGTGTACCATCAAGATATACCTTTAACTAGATCAGAAGAATCATTGAAATATATAATGGAGATGCTTGGTGTTGAAATGGATGTATCCAATTTTCAATCGTTATCAACGAAGGATGCATTTACAGCAACTAATGTACTAGAAGAATTAAATCTAGGTAATTTGGAAGAAACACCAGAAATTTCTCATATCAATTTAGGTTCTGATTCTTCTGCAATGAGTAATGCCTATACTGCATCATTAAATTCTTCTGATGAGACCTTGAATAAAGGTTCAGAATGGGAGCTTAAAATAAAAGAATTTTATCCACAGAAACTTCATGTCTGATCCAAAAGTATTTGCTACTAGTGTTGAAATTAAACATTGTTTCATACAAAGTAATAAGAAAGGCACCTCACCATTTAATGCTACACAGGGTGTGGTGAGATTCGATTACTTTGAGAACATAGAAGCACCTACTACCTATGCATCATTGATTATAGGTGAAGAGTCTATGAATAATATGATATCAGAGATACCTTTGCAAGGTGGTGAAGCAGTAGAAATAAGATTTAAGACAGCAGTAGATGAAAAGGAACATACATATCAGTTTACAATCTATAAGATATATTCTAGGTATGTTACTGATAGATTTCAGACATACACATTAGGTTTAATATCAACAGAAGCATTAGCAAATGAGATGGTTAGACTGGGTATGGTATTGAAAGGATTACCTAATGATATAGTTGTTAATTTGTTGAAAGAGAATATAGGTACAAAAAAGGATATAATTATAGATCAAGCAGTTAATCCTATAAAGTTTTTTCCAGGAAAGAAAACACCATTTAGTATCATAGAGACATTAAAAATGAAAACTATTGCCCAAGAAGGTGGTAGTACTCTAACAGTAACAGCAGATACCAGTTCGTTAGACACAGAGGTTACGAGTGGTGGTGTTTCTGCTGTTAAGGAGACCGAGAAGCAATCAAAGGGAAGTGCTGGTTACTTATTCTGGGAGAACAAAGAAGGATATAATTTTAGATCAATGGATAAATTATATGATAAGACGGAAAATAAACCTGTTGCTACATATAAGCAACAGAATACCCAAGTTTCTTCTGATCCACGGTTTGTTATATCTAATGTAGAATTTGATAAAGAGATTGATTTGTTAGATAAGTTGAGACATGGTGCTTATTCATCTGTAATTTGTTTCTACAATTATAGTACAGGATCTTATGAAGAGTATGGATACTCTTTAGATGACCAGTTTAAAGAGATGAAACATTTGGGACCACAGTCAGGAGTATTATCATCACAATCAGCATTTTCTAAATATCCTACTAGAATAATGTCAATATTATTAGATCATGAGACATGGCACAATACAGAAGAGGTAGCATCACCAGAGGATAAAGATGGTGGTGGTAAAGATACTGCAAAATTTCCTGATTGGCAGAAGTGGTCTACAGCACAGTCTATAGCAAGGTTTAATACATTTAATAATCAACAGTTAGAAATAAAAGTACCAGGTAATCCTTCATTGAAAGTTGGTGATACTATTAATGTTAAAATTATGAGTCAATCATCAGATAAACATACACCTGGAAGGGAATGGGATGCAGAGCATAGTGGTGTTTATCTTATTTCAAAATTAAATCATGCTTTTGTACCTAAACAACCAATTACAGAAACATTTCTTACTTTAATAAGAGATGTTTATGGAGACGACGTAACAAAGGTTGAAACTACCTCATAAATATAGCAGATAGTATTTAATATGGATCCAGTACTCTCATCATTATATCCTACTAATCAGATTGGTTCTGATGGTATGTCCTGGTGGGTTGGTCAAATTGAATCACCCAAGTGTCCTAGTGCAGAGGGTGGTGACCCAAAGAAAGCAGGTAGGTATCGTGTAAGGATAGTTGGTACTCATTTAAAAGAAGGTCAACTTACACCTACAACTGAATTGCCATGGGCACATGTGATGATGCCAGCAACACATCCATATTCTGATGGTGGTACTACTGGTGGTAGTATTAACCTTGAGATGGGTAACTGGGTTATTGGATTCTTCCTTGATGCAGCAAAGCAGCAACCTATTATAATGGGTTCTATTGGTCATGTTCCTGGTTCTACTGTAGAGAAGAGTGATGATCCTAACCCGAATAATCTTAATGCATTGGGTTTTGGGTTTACTAAATTTGCTCCTAATTGGGTAGCACCACATCAACATAGACCAGCAAACAAACAAGATGGTCGTAATGAAAATGGGACTGATGCAGAAGGTGGACCAGCTGGAGGTGCTTATTGTAATATAGATGATGCACCTCCTATTTTAGCAGCATTGCGTGGATTTAATTGTGAAACAAACCCAATAGGAGGAGAGGTTTGTGTAGAAGTTGCTCAACCTAAATGTGGTTCGGAGAGTAATTTTGATAAAGGTGTAACCAGTATTATAGGAGATTTGTTAGCAGCAAACCAAAAATCTGGTGGACAGTTGGGTAGTTATTATGTGAGTAAGGTTAATGGTTTCCTCTATGATAAGGTAAACATTGCCAGATATCACGTAGGTCGAGTGACACGCCTCTTAAGATCACTTATGGGCAGGATTCAATCTGAAATGATTTCTGGTATCAAGAAGGGGGTAGAGAATTTAGTCAATTCAGTTCTTGGACTAAATGCTGCCAAGGATGCTAAAAATAATGTACCAAAAGATGCTGATCAGGATCATAAGAAGGTTAAGAAGGAAGGCAACCTTCTTAAGAGAGTTCAGAAGGTTATTGATAAGATCTTAAAAGCATTAGGATGTGCTATGGAGGATGCTATTGATAGGTTAGTTAAATGGTTGACTAATCTTCTATTCAATATGATTATGGAAGCATTTTCACCTGCTGTTTGCCTTATCCAGAATATTGTAGATGGTATTATCAATCAGATCCTATCTGTTGTTGATGGTCTTATTTCAAAGATTATGGGACCATTGCAGGGTATTCTGTCTATTATAGGGGGTGGTATTGATGTAGTATCTTCTGCTATAAACAAGGTAATGAAATTCCTTGGTATTAATTGTGGTGGACCTGATACCAAGTGTGGAGGAAAGACAAAGGTGTGTAGTGATTGTGGTAGTGATGAGGAGAAAGATGATTGGTTGGATTCATTATTAGATCAGATTGAAGGTGGTGATACTGGAGAGAGATTTACATGTGATGAAGCTAAAGATTATCCAGATGATAAACCTACCAATATCGTATTCATTGGTGGTATCCCAGAGTATCCTGTACCAATTGGAGACGACTCTACTCCTGATGGTGAAGACGATGATGACAATGATATTTTCTTCCCAGATGATGATATAGATCCAGGAGATGACGATGATGATGACGACGACGATGACGATGATGATACCATTGATGATATTATTGATCCTATCATTTATCCTGAAGATGATGATGAAGATGATGAGTATGATCCAGTACCTTTAGATGAGACTGGAACTCCTTTCTATGAGATAATTGTAGATTCTCCAACTGTAATTAATGGTAGTACTGTAGTATATACTGTACATACAGGACATGTACCAGCAAAGGATGTTAATAATCCATCTTCTACAGGTGCTATACTACAATATACATTGTCAGGTCCAGATACATTTACTGATGATGATGTTGTTGGAGAACTTGTAGGTACATTTGAAGTGATATTAGATAGAACAGATACTACTACAGCATATGATGATGATGGTAATGAAACAGTTGTTGATGTTCCTGTAGGTAAATCAACATTCTCTGTAACATTTTCTGATGATATACAAATATCAACAGCAGAACAACCTATAGTATGTACATTACAACAGATAACAAAGGACAATGATAACTCTACACCACTTACTGATGATAATGGTGTTATCATTCCTAGTATTGATCAGGATAGTATAGAGACAACAGTACTTGCTGATCTTGAGCAAATAATATATCCAGATGATGAATTTGATACTACTCCAGTTCCTACCTATGAGATTGTTGCAGACAAGGAGAGGTATGATGAGGGAGAAGACATAACATTTACCATCACTACTGTTAATGTTGATGATAATACTAAAGTTAATTACACAATATATGGTGACATTGAACAAGCAGATCTTATTGGTGATGTGACTGGTACTATCACTATTAGAGATAATAGTGCCAAGTTAATCATTGGTATTGCTGAAGATATAGAGGAAGAAGTTGATGAGAGTCTTTATATTACTTTAGTTGGTGTTGATGCTTCTACTTCTGTTATTATCAATGGAACTTATGTACCTGAAACTACAGTACCAGAAGAGACACCAAAGGTAGATAAACCAACTGCTGGTGATCCTATTACTGATGATGACGGTGGTATTATTGAAGTACCTATTAGTGATCCAGGTGATCCATATGAAGAAGCACCCGAAGTTATAATAACAGGTGAAGGATTTGGTGCTACTGGTATTGCATTATTAGATGCACAAGGATATGTGTCTGAAATAAGAGTTACTAGGTCTGGTTTGAATTATAAAAAGAACACTGCTGCAGATAATAATGTAAGTTGTATTATAGATTCATTTACTCTTATATCACCAGGTATTAGGTATACATCTCCTCCAGATGTCTATGTTAATGGTAAAAAAGGTATTGCAGAAGCAGAAATTGATGATCGTGGATATGTTGTTAGTGTTAGAATATTAGATAGAACAAAGACATTTAGTAAGACACCTGGCGTACAATTTGTTGGTGGTGGTGGAGCAGGTGCTATTGCTGTTCCTAGTATGGTATGTTTAGGTGAGCAAGATCTTAAAACAAGAGGTGCTGTTAAGATCGGTACTGGTAAATATATTGATTGCCCATGACTAATTTTGATAAAGTACATAGTTCAGATGGTGTAGCAGTAAACCTTGTTGCTGCTGAACCTACTAGTGGTAGAAAGGATGATGATGGTAAATTCATCAAGACATGTCCTACCATGGTTACCCAAGATGGTTGGACTATAATGACCTGGAAAGGTGAGAATGGTGGTCCAGGTGGTTATGCTTTAACAAATGGTGTTAGTGCACTTTTATTTGATGAGAATGGTAACGTAAAAACCTCAACAGGAAAACCAGGAGATACTGGGTGTGGAGGTAAAATTGTTAATGTATGTACAGATTTTATTGATAAAGGACATACTTATGCTGGACAATTTACTGGTTCTAGTCAGGAAAGATCGAAGGACGGTAAGACTGAAGAACTACCTGCTTATTCTCTTCATGTTAATGGTGAGACTGCTATAGAATCTATTGGTGCTGATGTAAATATTTTAGGTGATAATGTTACTATACAAGCAAGAAAGACACTTACTTTGAAAGCAGGTACTGGTATTTCAATTGAAGCAGGTCTTGATAAAGATGGTAACTGTTCTGGAAGAGTTGATTTAAAGGCATTAAGGACTACGGTTGCTAGTGATTTTTGGACAGAAGAATCGAAGTCTCATAAAGTAGAAATGCCTAAAAAAGGTGAATATACTATTAACCAAAAAGGGGCAGGATCGAAAATTGCATTTAATACTGATGGAGGAATCACTACATCTGCTAAAGGTGAAATTAATTATCATACTGATAAAGTATTCCGAGTAGATGCTAAAGGAAACATTGTTTTTGGACAACCAAAAGGTGCTGCAGGTGCTAGTTTTAAGGTGAATGGTAAATATAGTGAAGAAATTACAGGAACAAGATATACAGAGATTAAGGGTCAACCACCCAAGGGTGGTAAAGCTGATCCGACTGGATGGGAAATTAAGATAGCAAAATCAATGACAACTGGATTAAAAATTGATTCTGCGTTGGGACTTGATGCTAAATTTAAGAAAGGAATGAATTACGTGAAATTTCTGGGTGGTAAAACATTAATACAATCATCAAAAGCTTTGGAAATCAAAAGTGGTGCAGAGATTAAACTCAACTGAATTTGACTTTTCAGTTCCATGAATTCGGCAATTTTTTCTCCGTCCAAATTTCCTCAAAAAAGTCGAGCTTGACACAAAAACTATATAAGACTATAATAAATAAGTTCGATTGGAGTATATGACCAAAAAATCAATAAAACGTACTGATAAA
>MDSY01146101.1_pt1 | contig 10835 bp, 6 predicted proteins | sample 811131 | NCBI WGS metagenome assembly MDSY01 (sample SAMN05326643, study PRJNA326480) | marine metagenome | isolation source: seawater | place: Atlantic Ocean: South West | collected 2010
AACTTATGGCACTTTGTACATCATCAATAAGGTTTTCAGGAACAATAATTCTGCGAACGGCAGTACATTTTTGACCTGCTTTAATGGTAATTTCTTTCACACATTCTTTAACGAATAGATTATATTCTTCTGTATCAGGTGTAGCATGCATGCCCAGAATTGAAGCGTTTAACGAATCAGCCTCAAGGTTAAAAGCAACGCTTCTGTCTGTAATATGCGGAAGTCCTTTTAATACTTTCCCTGTTGCGGCACTTCCCGTAAAGGTTACGGTATCTCGTGCATCCACATGGTCAATAATACCACGGCCCAATCCGCAGACAAGTTGCAGCGCTCCTTCAGGTAATATTTTTGATGCGATAATATCCTTGACCATAACTTCGGTTAAGTAACAAGTATACTCCGATGGTTTTACAATTGCAGGCACACCAGCCATGAGGTTTACAGCTATTTTTTCGAGCATTCCCCATATCGGGAAATTGAAGGCATTAATATGAATGGCTACTCCCTCTTTCGGAACCATAATGTGATGACCTATAAAGCTTCCTCCTTTAGAAAGAGGAGCAGCAACACCATCAACATAATATGGTAAATCCGGGAACTGTTTTCTAAGGGAAGCATTGGCAAATAAATTTCCAATTCCCCCTTCAATATCAATCCATGAATCAATTTTAGTAGCTCCTGTCCATGCGCTTACATTGTAGTAAGCAGCTTTTTTTTCTAGTAAATAAAAAGCCAAAGCCTTGAGCATTCGTCCACGCTCTTGAAAGGTCATTTTTCTTAGGGCAGGGCCACCTACGTTACGTCCGTATTTTAGGACTGCTTCATAATCAATACCCGCACTTGAAACGCCTCCGAGAAAATCCCCGTTTATAGCATTATAAAGCTTGGTTTCTGTTCCTTCACCTTTTTCCCAGGCGCCAAGAATATAGTTTTGAAAGTCTTGCATACAAATGTGTTCTTAAGGTTTTCTAAAAACCACAAAATTGCCGCAAAAGCAGCCCTTCTTTGGTCTAAAATATGATAGTTTAGCCTATTTACAGTCCTTGTAGCTTGCGATGAATTCTGCTTTTTGATCAGCAGTCATATTGTTTTCAGCTTCTTTGCATTTTTCCTGCATTTCTTTGTCTGCAGCTTCCCCTTTCAGGTCATTGGATTTGCAATCACATGCAGAGGCTCCTCCGCAAGAGTTAAGTATTAATACAGTACTGATGGCAAAAAAGAAAGCAACGGTTGGACGTGTAAAATTCATTTTAAATATTTTTTATAAAGAAACAAAAATCATTTGAATTCAATGGTTATCATTTGTGATATACCACTAAAATCCTCCATTGATCCATCTAATCAGATCGTTACCGTTGGCATAAATCATTAGACCAAGTAGAAGGAATATACCAACGTATTGGGCGATTTCTAGTACCCTTTGTGGCGCCTCCTTGCCAGTTATCATTTCGTAAATTAAGAAGACTACATGTCCGCCATCTAGGGCTGGTATAGGAAGAATATTCATAAAAGCAAGTATAATCGATAGCAGTGCTGTTTGCATCCAGAAAGCTTGCCAATCCCAAACTGGTGGGAATAGATTTCCTATTGTTGCAAATCCGCCAATGGAACCTGCGCCTTTTTTTGTGAAAATAAATTTGAATTGACTCACATAGTCTCCAAGCGTATGCATACCATACTTCGTTCCTTCAGTAATGCTATTGGCAAAGGAGTAAGAAATAGATTCAACGGCGTTTGAATCTTCAACTGCCGATACCCCAACTGCGAATCCAATCTTGCCTGTGCTATCGACCATTGCGTTTAAAAGTACAGTTTCGTCTATTGAATCATTTGAAGACCTTAGTACCGTGAGACCCACGCTTTTTCCTTTATTGGCATACAATGCGCTCTGAATTTGGTCGAAATAAGTGATTTTTTGTCCGTCAATTTCTATAATCTTGTCTTTGGCCATCAATCCAGCCTCGCTTGCGCTTGATTTTTCCTCTACCCGATCAACGAAAGATGAGGTGGAGCGCATTCCGAATGCCGGAAATGCCCCATTTTGAAATAGCTCAAGACCAATTTCTTCAGGAATCTCTATCGTCTCTTCTTTACCGTCTTCATGTTTTACAGTTAAACTCGAGAGGTCACGAAGCATAATAATCTTATTCAGCTCGTCAAGGTTCGTAAGTTCCTCTTGGTCCACTTTAAGAATTTTATCCCCTGATTTTATGCCATATTTTTCAGTCAAATAGGGATGAACGCTCGCGCCATGTTCCATTTTTTGAGGATTGACTTGAACTCTTCCCCAGGCGAAAATGACCATGGTATAAATAAAGAATCCCAATAATAAATTGACCGTTACTCCACCAATCATAATGATCAATCTTTGCCATGCTGGTTTTGAACGGAACTCCCACGGTTCGGCTGGTTTTTCGAGCTGCTCCTTATCCATGGATTCATCGATCATACCCGCAATTTTTACATAACCTCCAAGTGGTAACCAACCAAGGCCCCATTCTGTGGTGCTTTCATCTTCTTTCCAAGCTTCTGGTGATTCCTTGGTGAACCAAGAGTATTTCTTTTTACCCTTTATTCGCTTATAGCGAAAAAGTGAAAACCAAGGGTTAAAAAAAAGGTAGAATTTTTCTATGCGGGTTTTAAAAAGTTTCGCCGGGATAAAGTGACCCAACTCATGTAGGGTAACCAAAATAGCGAGAGATAAAAATAGTTGAGCAGCTTTAATCCAAATGTCCATTTCCAAAAATTTGAGACACAAAGATACAACTATTCAATTGTCATTTTCGCATGCTAAGCTTGGATTAACAAATATTATCAATGGGCATCAAGCCAATTTCCAGCAATTTTATATTCAACCTCTAAGGGAACGCTTAATTTCAAGGCTCCTTCCATGCTTTCTTTGACTATTTTTTCTAGAATATCCTTTTCATCTGCGTGAACATCAAAGACCAATTCATCATGCACCTGAAGAATCATTTTTGAGTTTAATTCACGCGCAAACATTTCTTTTTGAACGGCAACCATTGCTAGTTTGATAACATCTGCTGCAGACCCTTGAATAGGGGCATTTATGGCATTTCTTTCAGCATAGCCGCGAACAATCGCGTTTGTACTATTGATGTCCGGTAGGTATCGTCTGCGGTCGAGTACTGTTTTTACATAGCCCTGCTCCCTTGCCGCAGCAACTACATTTTCCATGTATTTTTTGATGGTTGGATATTCTTCGAAATAGCTATCAATAATTCCCTTTGCCTCTTTTCGGCTAATGTTTAAATTTTGTGCTAATCCAAATGCAGACTGCCCGTAAATGATCCCGAAGTTAACTGCCTTTGCCTGGGAACGTTGTTCACGCGTAATTTCTTCAACAGGAGTTTTAAATACTTTAGAGGCGGTAGCGGTATGAATGTCGACGCCTTTGCTAAAGGCTTGAATCATGGATTTATCGTCGCTTAGCGCAGCAATTATTCTCAATTCAATCTGAGAATAATCAACAGCCAGAAGTTGGTGATGTTTATCTCTAGGTACAAAAGCCTTTCTAATTTCGCGCCCTTTTGCAGTTCGGATCGGAATATTTTGAAGATTGGGATTGTTAGAACTTAGCCTACCAGTGGATGTGACCGTTTGCATAAAACTGGTATGAATTCTACCATCTATGGAGTCGCATAATTCCGGAAGTGGGTCTACATAAGTGCTTTTTAGTTTTTTCAGTTGTCTATAGTTCAAGATGTTTCCAACAATTGGATGGTCTTTTTCGTGTTTTTGCAAAACATCTTCTGACGTGGCATACTGCCCTGTTTTTGTTTTTTTTGCTTTGCTTGAAATTTGCATCTTTTCGAAAAGGATTGTTCCGAGTTGCCTCGGGGAGTCGAGGTTGAAGTCTTCACCTGCTGCTTCAATAATCTCTGATTTGAGCCTAATTAGGTCCTCATTTAGCTCTGCCCCGAACTTTTTTAAGGCTTCTACGTCTATATTGATTCCTTCAATTTCCATATTTTTAAGGACATACATCAGGGGCATTTCAACATTTTCAAAAAGAGATTTAAGATGTGGCTTTTCTATTTCGGGTTCAAAAAGTTTTTTTAGCTGAAAGGTAATATCGGCATCCTCACAGGCATAGTCGCTTACCTCTACAGGAGCCAAGTCTTTCATGTTTTTTTGGTTTTTCCCCTTTTTACCAATCAAAGCCTCGATGGAAACACATTGATAGTTCAGGTGTTGCTCAGCCAAGAAGTCCATACTCTGTTTGGATTCAGGATTGATTAGGTAATGAGCAATCATTGTATCGAAGCACGCCGATGGCACATTTATTCCATATCTGCCCAGGACTTTTAAATCGTATTTTAAGTTGTGCCCTATTTTCAGAATTTCTGCATTTAGAAAAACATCTGAAAATTGTTGAACTAGACTTTTAGAAAAATCGTCAACCTCGGGAATTGGAACATAATAGGCTTCTTTTTCTTTAAATGAAAAAGATATTCCAACAAGATTGGCGTGTCTAGGTTCTATGCTGTCTGTTTCTGTATCAAAACAAAATTCTTTTTGCTTTTTCAGCATACCTATTAGCTTTTCTACCTCTTCTTGTGTATTAACTAGGTGGTACTTAGCGCCTTCTGTCGCGAGGGTTTTGAAGGTTGAAGTAGGGATCGGTTTTTTGTCTTCGATCAGGCTTTGTGCACCGAATAAATCAAGCTGAGAAATATCTTTTGTTGGTGTCTTTATGTTGGGCGCCTCTGAGACAGGCGTCGCTTTTATTTCAATTTCTTCTCCAAGAACTCTTTTTCCTAATGTTCTAAACTCAAGTGCCGTAAACGAGGCTTTTAATTTTTCTTTGTCTAAGGGCTTTACCTTTAGTTTTTCTTCTTCAAAAGCGACATCAACATCTGTTATTATGGTAGCCAGCTTTTTCGATAAAAGGCCTTGTGCTCCATATTCAATCACATTTTCTTTTTGCTTGCCTTTTAGGTCTTCAACATTTTTAATGAGCCCTTCTACAGACCCATATTTTGCCACTAACAATTTTGACGTCTTTTCCCCAATTCCAGGAATTCCAGGTATGTTATCTGCTGCGTCACCCCATAGGCCCAAAATATCAATTACCTGCAGCGGATCGTCGATACTGAATTTCTCTTGTATCTCGGCGACACCGAGTATTTGGGGAGGTGCTCCGCCTCGGCCGGGCTTATACATGAATGAGTTGCTTGAAACTAGCTGTGCATAGTCCTTATCAGGCGTCATCATATAGGTAGAAAACCCCTCTTTTTCTGCCATTTTGCATAAGGTTCCGATAACATCGTCCGCTTCATATCCAGCAACTTCAATCACTTCAATATTAAACGATCTGATGAGGTTTTTTATGGGCTCAATCATGGCGCGAATATCTTCGGGCATTGCTTCTCGATGTGCTTTGTACTCCTTAAAATCTTTCTGTCTAATGGTCGAACCTCCGGGTGGGTCAAAAACGACTGCTATATGTGTGGGTTTTTCATTTTTTAAAATATCAATTAAGACATTGGTAAATCCAAACGCTGCTGATGTATTTTGCCCTTGCGAGTTAACTCTAGGGTTTTTTGAAAAAGCGAAATAGGCTCGATAGATCAACGCATATGCATCAAGAAGGAATAGTTTTTTTGGGTGTTCTGCCGATAGCATTTAAGGACGAATTAATGATTTTGTGGGTAATTTTTCTTCTACTCTAAAAGGTACGCTTTTTTTAAATGGTCCCCACCCGCCAATCACATTTCCTTCAAAAACAAAGTTGGCGGAATCGCGAAGAGCGAGCATGCCTATTTGAAGCATAGCTCCTTTTTCAAGATCAATCACTATGGGCAGGGAGATTTTTATAGCTTCCTTTTTTTCGAGGCGTATTTTTTGAAGGCTCTTCAATTGCCCTAATCTTCGATTGTTTACAACAATATCAGTATTTATGCTGTGAACTTTTAACGTTTTATTATTTGGGTTTTTTACTTGTGCATTTAGTGTTAAAAAAACAGATTGTTTCTCTAGCGAAAAACCCGAAACTCCGTCAAAGCTTAATATCTCTGGAGACTTAAATTCAGCACAAGCCGTTAGAGTCAAAACGGATAGCAATACGAAAAGGACTTTCATCTTATTTCATTCTCTTGGCGAATGATTCAAAAAAGTAGGGTATCGTCTCAATCCCTTTGTAGAAGTTGAATAATCCATAGTGTTCATCAGGTGAGTGAATAGCATCGCTATCTAATCCAAAACCCATTAAAACCGTTTTTAGTCCGAGCTCTTTTTCAAACATTGCTACAATCGGAATACTTCCGCCGCTTCTAACGGGGATTGGTTTTACGCCAAATGATTTTTCATAAGCGTCACTTGCCGCAAGATATCCAATAGAATCTACTGGCGTAACTGCCGGCTCACCACCGTGATGAGGAGTCACTTTGACGGTCACACCTTTAGGGGCTATGGCTTTAAAGTGGTCACAAAATAGCTTTGTTATTTTATTCGGGTCTTGGTTTGGAACGAGGCGCATGGATATTTTTGCATACGCCTTGGAGGCGATAACTGTTTTTGCGCCCTCCCCTGTGTATCCTCCCCAGATGCCGTTAACATCTAAAGTGGGTCTTATAGAACCTCTTTCGGGTGTCGAATAATCTTTTTCGCCATGCGTATCCTTAATATCAATAGATTTACAATATGCCTCATGAGAGAATGGCGCTTTGGCCATTTCAGCCCGTTCTTCTGAGGAAAGAATCTCTACATCATCGTAAAAACCAGGGATGGTCATTTTTTGATTTTCATCTTGCAGAGAGTCTATCATTGAGCAAAGAATGTTTATTGGATTAGCTACGCAGCCACCATATAGACCAGAGTGCAGGTCACGGTTTGGGCCAGTAAGCTCTACTTCAACATAGCTCAATCCTCTTAGACCTGTCGTTATTGAAGGCACGTCATTAGCAAGCATACCCGTATCGGAAACCAATATGATATCTGCGGCGAGTCTTTCTTTTTCATTTTCAACAAAAACAGCAAGGTTTTCACTCCCTACCTCTTCTTCGCCTTCAATCATGATTTTCACGTTACATGGAAGCTCATTTTTTACAAGCATTGCTTCGACAGCCTTGACGTGCATGTACATCTGACCTTTGTCATCACATGCGCCTCTGGCAAAAATTGCTCCTGTTGGATGAAGCTCTGTTTTTTTGATCACCGGCTCAAACGGTGGGTTTGTCCATAAATCAATAGGGTCCGCAGGCTGAACATCATAGTGTCCGTATACTAATACTGTCGGCAGATTTGTGTCAATAATTTTTTCACCGTATACAATTGGATGCCCTTTTGTTGGGCATATTTCTACATTGTCTAGTCCAATTTCTTTTAAATCTTTTGCTAGTGCTTCTGCGCACGCGGAAACATCATCGTTATATGCCGAGTCTGCAGAAATTGATGGGATACGCAGCAAGCTCATTAGCTGGTTTAAAAACCGCTCTTTATTATCGGAAATGTAGTTTTGTGTTTGTAACATATGTTCTCTTTTTCGGCTCCAAATTACTGCTTTTTTCTTTTGTTTAAACCATGTTGTGAGACGAGCTACAAAAAGATGCTAAAACAGAAAAATTAGGGGGCTAAAATTGCATTTATTTAGTTCTTTGCAATGTGACTTTTTTTTAGTCGTGAATTATTGCTTATTTTTGCGTGCAACCATATGTTTAATAGCGCGTCTGTACTTTACAACTTATCAATTACTAGTAGTTTGAAACAAATATTTTTTATACTCATTTCTTTCTTGTTTTTTGCCCACTCGGTGAATGGACAACTAACCGTCGCTTCAGGGATGACTCCTGAGCAGTATGTTCAAAGCCTTGTTGGTGGAGGTATTGTAATTTCAAATGTTACGTTTACAGGAAATCCAACTCAAATAGGAACTTTTAACGGCACCAACTCCAATATCGGTTTTGACGCAGGAGTGGTCATGGCCGCAGGACCGATTACTGGTCTTTTGGGAGGTCCGGGTATCGCAGATAACGGACAGCCGGGAAGCGGTATTTCTGACAACGACCTACTTTCTGTGGCGCAATCAGTGAATGGGGGGATTTTATCAACGGATGATGCAGCTATTTTAGAATTCGATTTCGTTCCTTCTTCAAACGTTGCGGCATTTAATTTTGTTTTTTCTTCTGACGAATATTTACAATGGGTAAATTCAACATTTAATGACGTATTTGCTTTTTTTGTTAGTGGACCTGGCATAACAGGACCGTACAATGCCCCTCCGGGATTCCCTGGTGGTGCTCAAAACGTTGCTTTAGTTCCCGGTACGAACACACCAATTACGATTAGTACAATTCACCCTGGAGCAAACGGACAATTTTATGTAAACAATAATGGTTCTTCTTTTACACACAACGGGTTTACTGTTCCAATTCCCGTTGAACTCTCTGTTGAGTGTGGTGAAACGTATCACTTTAAATATGCAATTGCGGATTGTTCTGACAACTTTTTGAATACCGCTGTTTTTCTTGAAGCAGGAAGTTTTATTTCAGATGCTGTTGATGTATCGGTTGCTACGGTTTCAGGAGATTCAACCATCGTAGAGGGATGTACAGATGCTAATTTTTATTTTACGAGACCTGAAGGAGATGTGGCTGATACTTTAATCATTAACTATGAAATTGGAGGAGAGGCGATTGAAGGAACAGATTATAATTTCCTTCCGGATACAATTATTTTTCTTCCAGGACAAGACTCAGTCACGGTTAACTTATCTCCTATTCAAGATGGCCTTAACGAAGGTTTTGAGTCAGTTACTATTTCTGTAGAATTAGTCAATATTTGTGGAGACACCATTGTTTCTGAGGGGATTATTTATATTGGAGATGGTCCAATATTGAACATTACAGAATCAGACGTCACTGTTTTGTGCGCAAATGATAGCGTTTCCATAGGAGCCTCTGCTTCTGGAGGATATGCTCCTTATACCTACTCTTGGACAGATATGGATGGAAATCCGATAGGCACTGGAGACTCAATTTATCAGGCAATAGAAGAAAATGGCTCAATTGACGTACTAGTGACGGCAACTGATTTTTGCGGTTTTTCAGGTTTAGATACGGTAACAGTGACTCAAAATCAAACGTTAGAAATTGACACGATTTACATTGGTCCTGCAACATGCGAACCTGACGGATATGTTTCGGCTATTGTTATCGGCGAAACGACCACCCCAGAGCATGGTGTATATTATTCTTGGTTGAATCAGTCTGGAATGGACGGGCCTGCAGCATCAGTTTGGACGGACCTTCCTTCGGGATGGTATTATATTTCTGTTGAAGATGCAGTTTGTACTGTTGAAGATAGCGCTTTTGTAGAGCTTTTGGACCCACCAATTGCGGCACTTACAGCAAGTCCTCAACAGGGTTGTGCTCCTTTATTGGTTACGTTTGATTATGGCGAGAGTCAGAATGCCGACGCATATGTTTTATCTTTTGGTAACGGAGCTTCTCAATCAAGTAACAATATTGAGCAGATGACCCAAAACTACGAGGGTGCGGGAGGCGCGAGTTACACGGTGCAACTCGTTGTTTCTCAGGGAACAAATTGTGCAGATTCGACCCAATTGCAAATTGTTATGGAAATATGTGGCTGCACTGATCCTTTGGCATTAAACTTTAATGCAACGGCAACCTTTGATGATGGGTCGTGTAATTATCCTATTCCTCCAGAGCCAATCGTTTCGGCACCAAATGTATTTACACCGTCAACGATTAACAGTGAGAATGACGTTTTTGAGCTGACTACAGAAAACTTAGACGAGCTCCAGCTAATTATATTTAATCGTTGGGGAAATATTGTATTCAACGAAACAACGGTAGATCCTGGAAATGACAACCCAGCATGGAATGGTGAAATGGACAATTCAGGAAAAGAGGCTGAAGAAGGTGTTTACTTTTACAAGTATATCGCTGTTGGTTTCAAAGATCCCTTTACCGATAATCCTGCAACGGTTCTTGAGGGGCACGGATTTTTGCACCTAGTACGATAGTAGAATTCTTCTTATAACTATGAAAAAAATTGTTGCCTTTATTTTCCTGGTAACTCTGCAAAATTCCTACAGTCAAGTTTTGACTTGGGAAACTTTTGTTGATTCTATCCCAACGCTTTCCTCTCCTAGACCTTCTGATTTGAATAACGATGGTGTATTAGATATTGTAATTGGAGGAGGTACAGAGGGAGAGTTTAGTAGTTCTGGTGTTATGGCATTTGATGGGTTAGATGGCTCCCTTTTATGGAAGGCCTCTTCAAGAAGTGAGCTTTATGGTTCTCCCATTTTCTATGATGTAAATGCTGATGGTACTGAAGATGTTTTTATTACAGGTAGAGAAGCTCAGTTTTTGGCATTTGATGGACTGACCGGTTCTTTGCTCTGGGATTTTTTTCCTTTTAATACAAACCCCGCTGATAGTGGATGGTACAATTTTTACAATCCTCAAATTATAGAAGACGTAAATTCTGATGCTAAAAATGATTTACTTGTAACAAATGGTGGTGATTATTCTGCTCCAGAATGGGAAACCAACCGTCCACCGGGACATGTACTTGTATTGTCATCTGTTGATGGGGATATACTCGCAAAAGCGGTTGTGCCTGATAGTGCTGAAACCTATTGCTCCCCAATAGTTTGTGACCTTCAAAACAATGGTTCTCAATGGGTATTATTTGGAACAGGAGGCGAAAATCTAGGAGGGAATTTTTACGCCTGCCCCCTCTCAAGTATTTTAGACAATAATATGAGCGGCGCAATCGTTTTAGCGAGCGATTCTCTGAAAGGCTTTATTGCTCCTCCTTCTCTTGTTTTAAACGAGGCA
>MDSY01030041.1_pt1 | contig 10834 bp, 9 predicted proteins | sample 811131 | NCBI WGS metagenome assembly MDSY01 (sample SAMN05326643, study PRJNA326480) | marine metagenome | isolation source: seawater | place: Atlantic Ocean: South West | collected 2010
CGTGGTGATATTAATTTTTCTAAATCTAGTGAAGCAATTTTATATGAAGCAGGACTTATAGGAGGAAAAGCAATTTCGATTGTACCAAGTTTTGATCCTCAGATTTCAATTAAATCAGGAGATACACTAATTTCAAAAATAAAGCCTGGCTTTACAGAGTTAGTTAACCGTCAAATTGCTCCCTTACAACAAAAAATAGAAAGTACACTTACCAGTGTTGACTCTTTGTTTAGCGGTATTACAAATGTTTTAAATAAGGATACTCAAAATAATTTAAAAAACACACTAGAAAACCTAAGCATTTCGCTTGAAAATATTAATCAATCATCTGCAATATTATCAAATCTTCTTGTGTCTAATCAAAATAATTTTTCTAATACAATGAAAAATTTATCTTCAACTTCCAATAATTTAGATATTATAACAGATTCTTTATCAAAAATTGAATTTGCTCACACATTAAAGCAATACGAGTTAGTCGCAAATAATATCAATCAATTGTTGTTATCTCTTCAAGCAGGTGAGGGATCAGCTGGTAAAATTTTAAAAAATGATATGCTTTATGACAAACTTAATTCTGCGGCAAACTCTATTGACATTCTTTTAAATGATATAAAAGAAAATCCAAAAAGATATGTTCAATTTTCTCTTTTTGGAAAAAAAGAAAAGTCTAAAAATAAATGACTTTTAAAAACATGGAATTTTTACCTAATATTATTTTTTTAATAATTCTTTCAGCAGGACTAAGCCTTTTTGTTTTTAATATTAGAAAAGTAATTAATAATATTAAATTAGGAAAAGACATAGATAGGTTTGATAAAAAGAAAGAAAGGTGGAAGAATATGGCTTTATTAGCTCTAGGTCAGTCTAAAATGATTCACAGGCCTGTCTCAGGAGTTTTACATATAATAGTATACGTGGGCTTTATATTAATTAATATTGAATTACTTGAAATTATAATAGATGGTTTGTTAGGAACTCACAGGGTTTTTGCACCCTATTTAGGTAGTTTTTACAATGTTCTTATTGGAACATTTGAGATACTAGCTTTTTTGGTACTTGTATCAGTTGTTATTTTTTGGATTAGAAGAAATTTAATGAAGTTAAAACGATTTGTACAACCCGAAATGAAAGGTTGGCCTAAAAACGATGCTGATTTTATTCTTTATTTTGAGATTGTTTTAATGTTTTTATTTTTATCAATGAATGCAACCGATGTTTTATTGCAGGATTTAAACACACCAGATTACATAAAAGCTGGATCATATCCTGTTTCAGTATTTTTGCATCCATTATATGAAAATTTTTCTCAGTCAAATTTAATAGTTTTAGAAAGGATTTTTTGGTGGTTTCATATAATTGGAATTTTAATTTTTGCTAATTATTTATACTATTCAAAGCATTTGCATATTCTACTTGCTTTTCCAAATACTTTTTTTGCTAATCTTGACTCTAAAGGAAGATTTAAAAATAATCCTAATGTTACAAAAGAGGTTAAGTTAATGATGGATCCTAATAACGATCCTTTTGCATTTTCGCAATCTGAATCAATTCCAGAAAAGTTTGGAGTTTCTGATGTCATTGATATGAATTGGGTTCAGTTGCTCAATGCATATACTTGTACTGAATGTGGAAGATGTACAAGTGAGTGTCCAGCAAACCAGACTGGAAAAAAACTATCCCCAAGAAAAATAATGATGGATACCAGAGATCGTTTAGTTGAGGTTGGTCACAATTACAGAAAAAATAAAGAAAAGTTTGTACCTGACGGAAAAGAATTACTTAATGACTATATTTCACCAGAGGAGCTCTGGGCCTGCACATCTTGTAATGCATGTGTTGAAGCTTGTCCAATTGGAATTGATCCTTTATCTATTATTATGGATATGCGTCAGTACCTTGTAATGGAAAAATCTTCAGCACCTGGAGATTTAAATAATATGATGAGTAACATTGAAAATAACGGTGCTCCATGGCCATTTAATAAACAGGATAGGTTGTTGTGGGCCAATGAAAATTAAATTCATTAATAAATTATTATGCAAAAAGAAGAAGCAGAAAACTATTTACATAAAAAAGTGGAGGGAGGAGAAGTTGTTAGTCCTGTTTTACCTGACGGAGTTAAAAACTATTTAATTGACATTGATGGAACTATTTGTGATGATATTCCAAATGAAGAGCCAGAAAGAATGTTAACAGCAAAGGTTTATCCAGATGCTTTATTAACTCTAAATAAATGGTATGACCAGGGACATCTCATTTGTTTTTTTACTTCTCGAGTTGAATCTCATAGAGATGTAACATCCATTTGGTTAAAAAAAAATGGATTTAAATATCACAGCCTTCTGATGGGTAAACCTAGAGGTGGAAATTACCATTGGGTAGATAATCATCTAGTTAAGGCGACTCGCTATAATGGAAAATTCACTGATTTGGTTGAAAAAGAGGTAAAAATTGAAGTATTTGATGATGACAAATCTTAAAATTTAAATTATGCATATACCAACTTTGGCTTCGATGACAGCAGAAGGAAAAAAACCAGATGTTCTTTTTTGGGTTGGATGTTCAGGAAGTTTTGATGAAAGAGCTAAAAAAATAACAAAAGCATTTGTTAAAATATTAAATAGCTCAAATATCTCATATGCTGTTCTGGGTTCTGAGGAGAGTTGTACAGGTGATCCAGCAAAACGATCTGGTAATGAATTCTTATTTCAAATGCAAGCAATTGCTAATATTGAAGTAATGAATGCTTATGAGGTAACAAAAATTGTTACAACTTGCCCTCATTGTTTTAATACTCTTAAAAATGAATATCCTGAATTAGGTGGGAATTATCAGGTTCAACATCACACAGAGTTTTTAAAAAAACTTCTTGATGATGGGAAGATAAAGCTTCAAGGAGGAGGCTTTAAAGGTAAACGCATTACATTCCACGATCCATGTTATTTGGGAAGAGCAAATAACATATATGAGGCCCCTAGAGAGTTAATAAAAAAATTAGATGCTGAGCTAGTTGAAATGAAAAGCTGTAAGTCTAAAGGTTTGTGCTGTGGAGCTGGAGGTGCTCAAATGTTTAAAGAGCCCGAAAAAGGAAATAAAGACATTAATATCGAAAGAACTGAACAAGCCATTGAAGTAAAGCCTGATATTATTGCAGCTGGATGCCCTTTTTGTAATACAATGATGACAGATGGGCTTAAAAATAAAGAAAAAGATAGTTCTATACCCGTTAAAGATATATCTGAACTAATTGCTGAAGCTGAAGACTTATAGAATGAGAAAACCTTTTAAAGAACTATCAGATAATACTCGAATATGGATATATCCAGCAAGTAGAAAAATAAGTAATATAGAGGTTTTAGAGATCAAAAAATTATGTGATGATTTCACTGATCAATGGACTGCTCACAATAAATCACTCGTTGCATCAGTTGATATTCCGTATAATAGGTTTATTGTTTTAGGATTAGATACAGATTTTAATGCTGCTAGCGGTTGTTCAATTGATTCATCTGTTCATTTTATTCAGTCTTTGGAAAAAAAATATGATATTATTTTTCTTGACAAAATGAACGTAACTTTTAAACAAGGGGAATATTTAACTTATAAAAGTTTGAATGACTTCAAAATTATGGTTAAAAAAGGTTCAGTCAATAATAATACAATAGTGTTTAATAATTTAGTTAACGATATAGCTGGTTATCGTCATAATTGGGAAATTCCCATGAAAGATAGTTGGCATTCAAGATTTATTAGGTGAAATGAAATATTTTTGTAGTTTAATATTAATTTTTTTTTGTTTTTTAAATGTAAATTCTCAACAACCTGATCCCCTTTTGTCCTCTGATCATTTATTACAAAAAAAATGGGTAGATAGTATATATAATTCTATTTCATTAAAGGAAAAAATTGGTCAATTATTCATGCCTATTGTTTTTTCTAATTCAGATTCTGTTCAATTAAAAGAAACACTGGATTTAGTAAAAAAATATAAAATTGGAGGTCTTATCTTTTCTAAAGGAAATAGTGATTCACAAATTAAATGGAGTAATATTTTTCAAGAACATTCAAAAATTCCTTTATTGATATCAATGGATGCTGAATGGGGAGTTGCCATGAGGTTAGATGATGTTTTGCCTTTCCCATGGAATATGACTCTTGGAGCAGTTAATGATAATCAACTAATTTACGATATTGGAAAAAGAATAGGAGAGCAATGTTCTAGATTAGGAATAAATATGAATTTTGCACCAGTTTTAGATATAAATATAAACCCTGAAAATCCAATTATAGGCAATAGATCTTTTGGTGAATCTAAAGACCTTGTTTCAGAAAAAAGTATTGCTTTGTTTAAAGGTATCAATAGTGCTAATATTTTAACTTCTGGTAAGCATTTTCCTGGCCATGGAGATGTATCAGAGGACTCGCATAAAAAACTTCCAATTATAAAATCTAATAAAAAAGATATTTACGAGACAGAATTATTACCTTTTAAAAAACTAATTGAAGAAGGAGTTTCGTCAATAATGATTGCTCATCTTAATATACCTAGTCTTCAAAAAGGTGATTTACCTTCTTCTTTGTCTAAATCGATAGTAACTAATTTATTAAAAAATGAATTAGGTTTTAATGGTTTAATTTTCACTGATGCTCTCAACATGAAAGGAGTTTTAAATTCTAAAAATATTGGAAATATCGATTTAGCAGCTTTTAACGCTGGAAATGACATTCTTTTAGTTTCTGAAAAAATTCCTGAAGGAATTGAGGCTATAGAAAAAGCATATGTTTCTGGTATAATAACTCAATATAGATTGGAACAATCAGTTAAAAAAATTTTAAAAGCAAAATATAAATCCAATTTAAATAAATACAAACCAATTAGAAAACTTGAATTACCTCTAAGTTCGGTTATTGATACTCTATTAGTTTCAAAAGTTTTTCAAAAAGCTATTACTGTTTTGAAAAATGAAAAACAAATTTTACCCCTAAAAGCTACTGATAAATACGGTTATTTATCACTGGGAAGTGGTTCTGGCATTCATTTTAAAAACAAGATAAAGTTATATGCTCACTTTGATGAAATCATTAATTATGATCATAAAAACATTATAGAAAAAGCTAAAATAAATAAATGGAAAGCAATCATAGTTGGATGGCATCCAAATTCAAACAGTAACAATCCTTTTCTTAATAAGAAATTTTCTAAAAAGGACATTAAGTTAATTAAAAAAGTTAGCTCAAAGATTCCAATTGTTATTAATGTTTTTGATAATCCTTATTGTGTTTATGACATTGAGAAAATAAAAAATATTAAGGGAATAATGATTAGTTATCAAAATAATGAAATTGCTCAAAAGGTTAGTGCAAATTCAATATTTGGCATAAATAAAATTGAAGGTAAAATTCCCGTTAGAGCTGGAGATAACTATCCGTTTGGTTCAGGAATAGAGATTTCTTCAAGAAAGGTTTTGGGATATTCGGAACCAGCTTTTGAAGGATTTGATATCAGCAAGCTAAATAAAATAGATTATCTAGCAAATGCTGCAATAGATTCATTAATGACTCCTGGAATTCAAATTTTAGTCTCAAGAAATGGTAATATCATTTATAAAAAAAATTTTGGATATCACACCTATGATAAACTAAAAAAAGTAACTGATTCATCAATTTATGATACCGCATCTCTAACAAAGATTCTAGCTACGTTACCATTAATTATTCAAGAGGTTTCAGATGGTAAACTAAATCTAAACACTAATATTAGTGAGATGTTGCCTGACTGGAAAAGTTCAAATAAAAAAAATATATCACTCAAAGAAATTTTGTCTCATAATGGAAGGTTAAAGCCATGGATTCCTTTTTATAAGAAAACTTTAGATAAAAATAGTAATCCAAAACAAAGATTGTACGATAATGTTTTCTCAAAATCACATAGCCTGAAAGTAACAGACAATTTATATTTAAAAAATAAGTTTGAAAGAAAAATCATCAATCAGATTAAAAAAAGTGAACTAATTGATATTAAAAAATTAAAATCTTATACAAGAAAAAATAATTATTCTGATTTAACATATTACATATTAAAAAAGTATTTAGAAACATCCCACAATACAAAATTAGAATTGTTAGTTGAAAAAAAAATATACTCACAGCTTGACCTTAAATTAACAACCTATAATCCTAAATTTAAATATTCAAAAGAATTTATTGTTCCGTCAGAAGTTGATAATTATTTTAGACACACAACTCTCCAAGGAGATGTTCATGACATGGGTGCAGCAATGTTAGGAGGTGTTGGAGGGCATGCAGGAATTTTTTCTAATGCATATGAAGTAGCTGTAATAATGCAGATGTATTTACAAAAAGGTTTTTATAATGACAAAAGGTTATTTTCAAGTACTACCTTTGATTTGTTTAATACTTGCTACTATTGTGAATTGGGTAATCGTCACGGAGTAGGTTTTGATAAGCCACAAATTGAAGGGGTAGGTTCAACATGTGGATGTGTGTCTAAGAAAAGTTTTGGACATTCTGGATTCACAGGAACTTATACTTGGGCAGATCCAGAAAAAGAAATAGTATTCGTATTTTTATCGAATAGAACATTTCCATCTATGGATAATAGTTTATTAGTAAGTCATAATATTAGAACTCGAATTCAGGGTTTAATATATGACGCTTTGGAAAATTAAATAATTAAATGTGAAGATTGCAATTGTTTGTTATCCTACCTATGGAGGTAGTGGAGTAGTAGCGACTGAATTAGGTCATGCCCTTTCTATCTTGGGTCATGAAATACATTTTATTACTTATAAGCAACCAGTTAGATTAGATACATTAAATAAAAATATTTTTTTCCATGAGGTATTTGTTCCTGAGTATGATTTATTCCATTATCAGCCCTATGAATTGGCCTTGTCTAGTAGAATTGTAGATGTTGTTAAAAATCATAAAATAGAAGTTTTACATGTACATTATGCAATTCCTCATGCCTATGCAGCATACATGGCCAAAATGATGCTTAAAGATGATGGGATTTCACTTCCTATTGTTACTACTCTTCATGGAACTGATATAACCTTAGTGGGAAGTCATCCTTTTTATAGAACTGCAGTTACCTTTAGTATAAATAATTCTGATTTTGTGACATCAGTTTCTGAAAGTTTAAAGAATGACACTGAGAATCTCTTTGATATTAATAAATCGATTGAAGTTATTCCAAATTTTATAGATGTAAACAAACATGCTCATCTTGAAAGGCCATGTCACAGGGAATCAGTTGCTGATAGTAAAGAGAAGGTTATTACTCATATTTCTAACTTCAGACCTTTGAAAAGAGTAAAAGATGTTATTAAAATTTTTGAAATTGTTCAAAAACAAATTCCTTCAAAATTATTAATGGTTGGTGAAGGACCAGAGAAAAATAAGGTCCAGAGATATGTAAAAAAAAATAATTTGGGTGATAAAGTTTTATTTTTTGGTAAAAGCAATGAGATTAATGAATTACTATGTTATAGTGATATTTTCTTATTACCATCTGAAAAAGAAAGTTTTGGTTTAGTCGCCCTAGAAGCAATGATTCATAAAGTTCCTGTTATATCGTCTAATGTTGGAGGTTTACCTGAAGTCAATAAAGAAGGAGTCTCTGGATATTTATCCCCTATTGGCGATATTAAATCAATGGCAGAAAATACTATTAAAGCTTTATCCGATGATAAATTATTTGAAAAACTCAAGAAAGGAGCTTTTAAACAAGCAGAAAATTTTGATATTTCCAAAATAATACCAAAGTATGAGTCAATTTATAAAAAAGCTCTAAAAAGATTTATTTAGGGTTGTATATTTTAATTGCTGCTGATAAAGCCTCTTTTTTACTCAGTGACATTTTTTTTGTCTTGAAAGATGCGTATTTATCCATCTGATCACTGTAATGTATACTTTTTGGATCATCTGAGCTTCCATAAGATATTATTGATTCTATTTCAGGACCTTCAGGAGTAAATTTGACTAATTCGATATATGATTCTCCGGCTGTAACTTGACTCAGTCCTTCTTTATATGGTACTGATTTCATGGTTGTTAGAACATCTCTTAATCCGTAAATAGGTATTTCTTTATCACCTCTAACTAATTTTTGAAACTCTCCTAATTGAACTTTCTGTTTTCCAAAATATTTTATCATATGATCTTTTGTTTCTCTCAATGCCTTAATTAAAAAAGTTTTAGGAAAAATTTTAGGATCAGGTAGCATATTATAGTACTTACCAAGTTTAAAATACAAAATTGCGTAAGCTCCTGCTCCAATTGAGTTAACATCTGCTTTTCTGTCCCATTGTTGAATATCAATTAAAATGTCTCTAATTTCCGGATACTTATCTGCTTTTATATCAAATAGAGCATTTATATCCATCCAGCTATATACTAATGGTGTTGGGAGTTTGTTGTCATATTTAATTTTTTTAAAAGTTTCATAATCTAATTTTGGATTCTGGTCAATTAGATATTTTAATCTTGTGGATCTGTTATTGTTAAATGTTTCAAATCCCATATCTTTTGAAAAATTATCTCTGATTGGATTTTCTTCAATTGTAGTCGATAAAAAAGGAGAGTGATTAGTGTTATAAAAATAACCTGAACTTGGTTGTATTACCTGAGGTAGTTCTTCAATATCATATGTTTTTGTCCATAATGTTTTTTTAGTATTTCCAGGTACAACATTTTTCCAGTCGTAACCAATTGCCCTTTTAGGAATCAAACCATTAGATATATAAAAAATTGTATCATTTTTATCAGCATATCCAATATTATAACCAGGTATTGCTTTCATTTTAAGTGTTGAATAAAACTCTGAAAAATTTTTAGACTTTCCCATTTTCCACCATTGCTCTAGCGCTCGTATTTCATTTAAAGAAGGGGATCTTATTGAATAATACCCAGATTTATTTTTTAAAGTTGGTCCATAAATACTTTTAAAATATCGCTTTTTAATCTTAATTGGAATTCCTAAGATTTTTACTCTTAATTCGGCTTTATATTTTTCTAAATCATAATATTTTCCATCTACCAGATATTTGTGCTTGTTTTTAGGATGCATTTCTAGTGCAAAAACATCAGTTTTATCGGGTCTATTTACTGTATGACACCAGCCTAGGTTTTCGTTTACTCCAATTAAAACGTTTGGACTTCCAGCGAAAAGACCTCCTAATATATTTGTTCCTTCTTCGCTTTGTAAGTGTGCTTCATACCATGAGACTGGTCCGTCAAGTGGTTGATGAGTGTTGATTGCTAGATAGGTATTTTTATCTTTAGTTTTACTACTATTAAATGCAAACGTATTAGATCCTTTTTGTTGATTTGAACTAATATCAATAGATTGATCAGTAATTTTATAGTTTAAATCATTTTTAACTATTTTACTTGTCCAATACTCTCCATCAGATGAAACAAAAAGTTGTAAATGTGCATATCTGAGCATTTTTTTTGGGGTAATAGGAAATAATTCTGGATGTAGAACTTTTTTTGGATATTTTTTTGCAAAACTATTTATTCCCTGAGAATAAGCCTCCAATATCTTTTTATATTCTGAACTAATTTTATTTTCATAATTTTCTTCAACGATCTGTTCGGAATTTATGAATTGAGACAAAAAATCAGCTCCAGCTCCCTTAATACCTATATGTTTAGAAAGTATTCCATTACCAGCAAGATAGGACTGTTGAATAGTTTTAAAATCATCTTCTGAGTGAGCCCAAGCCAGACCATATGCTAGTTCAGCATCAGTCTTAGCAAAAATATGAGGAACACCATATTTATCTCTTGCTATAGTAATATTCTCTGGATTGATTTGACCCAAAAGAGAAAATGAAATTAAAAATAATTTGTGTGTAAGAAATATAAATTTATAAAAATTCATTTCTGTTAATTTTAAACAAAGATATATTCATTTTTATAAAAAAAGTTTAATTTGTTTTTTAATATCATTTAATTAAATTTAAACACTATTAAAAATTATAAAAATGAGTAATCGAGATGTAATAAAGGTAAGGAGTCATGATTCGATATGTGGGGTCCTATATTTAGCAAGTGGATTATTAGTAAATTTTTTTCAAATGGAGTTGATATTTTTAGGTCTTGGAGTGGGCGTATTACAACTCATTAGTCCAGTTACTAAATTTTGTCCAGTGTACTTTGTTTTAAACAAAATTATGCCTGATACTGTGCCTATTCAAAACGGTAAATAAATTTAATAATCATAAATAATCAATGAGACGATCTAATTATCTTTTTTTTATTTTATTGCTATTTCCTTTTTTTATGATATCACAAAATGAAACACAAAAATTTGATTTAGTTTCAAGTTTCGATGGAATTGAGATTAGATACTATCCTCCTTCAATGATGATAAAGCATACCGGGGATAATGGTTTCAGAAATTTATTTGGATATATATCAGGAAAAAATAATTTGGAGCAAAAAATATCAATGACCACACCTGTTCATATGTCACAAAATAAAAATGGATCTTCCATGGAGTTTGTTCTCCCAAAGAAATTCACTCCTAAAACTGCTCCAAAGCCAAATAACAATAAATTAGAATTATATCAAACTGGAGCTGAGTATTTTGCCTCAATTGAATATGGGGGTTATACGAATTCAGTGAAAGAAAATGAATTCACAAACGAGCTTATATCAAAGCTTAAAAATAATGATATTGAAATTAATGGTGAGCCAAAAGTTCTTGTTTACAACAGTCCTTACATGTTTATTAATAGAACTAATGAGATTTTAATACCAATAATATATAATAAGTAGAGTTTTTATTTTCGAGCTGGTA
>MDSY01157386.1_pt1 | contig 10833 bp, 10 predicted proteins | sample 811131 | NCBI WGS metagenome assembly MDSY01 (sample SAMN05326643, study PRJNA326480) | marine metagenome | isolation source: seawater | place: Atlantic Ocean: South West | collected 2010
ATAATGAAGACATAGAGGCGTTAAAAAACACTGACACAATACCTGTAGCTTTACCAGGATGTTCATTTTTCTTAGGGATTCCTTACACGCCAGCAAGACTACTAATAGATTCTGGTCTCCCGTTAGCACTAGCTACAGATTTTAACCCAGGGTCTGCACCAAGCGGAAACATGAATTTTATTGTAAGCCTTGCGTGTATTAAAATGAAAATGAGTCCGGATGAAGCTATCAACGCGGCTACCATTAATGGAGCGTTTGCCATGAATGCTTCTAAAAAATATGGGAGCATTTCTATTGGAAAAAAAGCAAGTATCATCATTACTAAGGAGTTAACTTCATACCGTCAAATCCCTTATCATTTCGGAAACGACCCCATCTATAAGGTGATGATTAACGGAGTGTTTGTAGAATAATCAATTTCTATTTCAAAGTAAATGTAGAAGTAGACACTAGATCACCTCGGTCAAAAACGTTAACAGTATACATACCCTTTTCAAAATCAATTTCCTCTACTGAAACAAAATCACAAACATCTAAACTTAGATTATCATAAGTAAAGGAGTTGATGTAACTATATTTTAATACCTTTTCTTCAAATTGTACTGGAGAATTAGAACCAATCACATTAAGGTTTGGATCAATAACTTGAACATAATAGCTTCTCTCTACTGGTTCAGATAAAGGGTTTGAGGGAACAGTGTAACAGATTCTTAAGTTATCAACTCTCCAAGCTCGTGTGGTTGGGACCAGCCTGCTAGATTTTTTTTGAATAACACCAAAGCCATCAAGGCGTTAAATTGATAATTTTTTTGCGACATTTACAGACTATGATAACTTAATATTATTTTCTGTTAAATTAGCATTTGTAGTCAACTGAGTTATTAAATGTAGTAGTGTACTATCTAAGGTTTTCTCAAGTTGTAAGTTTTCAAGTTTTAAAACGGCATTTTCATTTAACAAAACTTCCATTTCCGATTCTAACTCAAAATATTTTTTTTTGTATTTCATAAGAGATGTGATACTTGCTGCTGATTTCTCTAACTCTTTTTTAAGTACTTCTAATTTGCTAAAGCACCCTCTAACTTAGAGTTTACGACTTTGTTGTCATAGATAGCTTCAGCATATAAAGACGTAATATCGTCTAGGTTGCTCATCACTTCAGCTTTCTCATTTTCAAGCTGTAATTGAGTAGCTACACTTTTTTGATTTAATTGGAACGTAAAAAACAAGGAGCCAACCAATAATAATATTAAAACAATAATAGTAGTTTTTGAGGTTTTTCTCGATGAAAAAGAATTCATTTCGTTGTATGATTATGATTTGAAAATGAGCTTTAAAACAATAAAAAATTGTAAATTTAACTGATTGCAAATGTATTATAAAAAAATGAAGAATCTTCAAATTATTAACTCTGAAACACTAGAGAGAATCACACAAAAAAGAACAGGAGAAAAAAAGCTACATGAAGTTGTTCAGTATCTCACTAGTTCAAATAATTTATTAGAAAGAATTACTGACCCCCAAATAAAGTTTGTTCTTTTTGGAATTAAAGAAGACATTGGAGTTTTAGCAAATCATGGGCAGCCTGGCGCTAGAGATACATGGGAAAGTGTAATAAAATCCTTACTAAACATACAAAGTAATGAATATACTAATGCATCTAGTATTTTAATCTTAGGATACTTAGATTTTACAGATTTGTACGGGACTCCTTCTCTAACAAGTTCAGAAAAGTCCTTAAAAACATACCGAAAGCATGTAGAACTAATTGACCAAAATGTCAATCAGCTTGTATATTCTATTGTAAAAGCTGGTAAAATCCCAATCGTGGTTGGAGGGGGACACAATAATGCTTATGGAATTATTAAAGGCTGTGCATTAGGGCTAAAAACCAAAGTTAATGCCGTTAATTTCGATGCGCATACTGACTTAAGAACCTTAGAAGGTCGCCACAGTGGAAATGGGTTTAGCTATGCTATAGAAGAAGGGTTTTTAGACCGGTATTTTATTTTTGGTTTCCATGAAAACTATATCACCAAGAAAATATTAAAATACATTAGTACTTCCAAATCCAAGATAAAATTTATCTCATTCGAAGATTTAATAGTACGTAAAGAAACTAGTCTAACAAGGGCTTCAAAAAATGCGTTAAAATTTGTTTCGAAATCAAATTTTGGAATTGAAATTGATTGTGATGCTATTGAAAATATTCCCAGCAGCGCTCAAACCCCTAGTGGATTTTCTGTTAATCAAACACGGCAGTTCGTTCATTACTTTGGAAAACATGAAAAGGCTTTCTACCTTCACATTTGTGAAGCTGCTTCAGTAAAAGACGAACGATTAAATGAGCAAACTGGAAAACTTATTAGCTATTTAATTACCGATTTTATAAGTGCCAAAAAAAGTTAATTTAATCTCCTTTTTTAAATCCGTAAAATATTTGACCCAAAAAACTAGAAGGCATTTGATGGTCGTTCTCATATCCCAACACTATATCTTTATCAGGAATTGGAACATAATTGGTCTTAAAAATATAATCCCAAATACTTAAACTAATTGCAAAGTTAACTCCTACATTAAAATTAGCTGGCAATCCCTTAGCGTGGTGATATAAATGCATTACAGGGTTGTTGAAAATATATTTAAAAGGTCCGTAATCGAGTTTAATATTTGAATGGTTGAGATGTCCAATTGAAATGGTCATGAAATGTACTATAAATGCTTGCTCAGGTTGAAACCCACCAATGAGCATTAATGCAATGACTTTAAGAGGCTTGTAAGCAATGTTTTCCATCCAATGATAGCGAAGGTGTGCCGCAAAACCCATTTCTTTTATGGAGTGATGTACCTTATGAAACTTCCATAAAAACGAAAAACGATGCATTAATATATGAGTTACCCATTGCACAAAATCAAGAACAACAAAAAATAGTAACAGTTGAACTAAAGGCGAAAGGGTAGACAAATTTATAACAGCTATTGAACTTGGTAAAATTTGAAATTCGTCGACAGCAACTTTTGATATAATTTTATATAACCCACTTATAAAAATACTGAAGATGAAAAAATTGAAAAACATATAAAAACCATCAAGAAAAAAGTCTTTTCTAATAAGAGCCTGTTGTTTACGCCAAGGAAATAGCATTTCAAGACTCCAAACAATTAATGAAATAACGATTAGCCCCCAGAAATAATTACGTGTCCAAGGCACATCAAAACAAATTGACCTCCAAGTCCAATCTAGTGTACCTAACAAAGCGCTAAGAAATAAGTCTAAATATTCCATTTAATAATCTAAAAGGTCTTTTAATTCTTTTTCAAAAGTTCGTTTTGCAAGATACTGTTGTTCTAGCGCACTTGCAAATGGAATGGGCGTTTCTATACTTGCCACTCTTTTGACTGGTGCATCTAAAAACTCAAAGGCCTGTTCCATTAATTGGGATGAAATATCTGAAGAAATACTACCAAACAATGAATCCTCTTGTAAAATAATGGCTTTGCTTGTTTTTTTAACAGAGGCTAAGACTAACTCAAAATCAAGAGGCTGCAAGCATCTCAAATCAATTAAATCAGCTGAAATATGGGGGTTGTTTTCTAGAGTTTCAAGCGCCCAATGAACTGCGGCACCATAAGATATTATAGTAACATCTGAACCTTTCTTAATCAAAAAAGCGACTCCAAGAGGCAGCGTAAAATAATCAACAGGGACCTCTTGCCTTATACTTCTGTATAAAGCTTTGTGTTCAAAAAATAATATCGGATTTGGGTCATTTATTGCCGTGGCTAATAAGCCTTTTGCATCGTATGGAAATGCCGGATATACCACTTTTAAGCCTGGAGTTTTTGTAAACCAAGCTTCATTTGTTTGGGAGTGAAAAGGACCTGCAGCTACTCCAGCACCACAAGGCATACGAATCACAACATCAGCAGCTTGTCCCCATCTGTAATGAGATTTGGCTAAATAATTAACTACAGGGTTGAAACCTGAGGAAACAAAATCAGCAAATTGCATTTCAACAACTGATTTTATTGCTGCAATTGATAAACCCATAGCAGCCTCAACTATAGCTGACTCACAAATAGGTGTGTTTCTAACACGACTTTTTCCAAACTGTTCAACAAAGTTTTCAGTAATCTTAAAAACTCCTCCGTATTCTGCAATATCCTGTCCCATAACAACTAAGTCCGAATGGACTTCCATAGACTGCTTTAAGCCTTCGGATATAGCATCAACAAGACGTATTCGTTGCCTGCTTAAGGACGGTTCAATCGCTGTGGCTGCATAATCAAAATGATTAAAAACATCAGATAACTCGGTTTTTAAATCTGGAGTAATAGCAGGTTCATTAAAGGCACGCTGTAAACCCATTTTAATTTCATCAGCATAAGAAATTTTGAAATCTTCTATTTCCTTAATTGAGATTTCGTTTTCTTGTATCAGATAATCTTCAAAATTTGATAATGGGTCTTTTTCAGCCCACGCATCTAATAACTCTTGTGAAACATATTTAGTACCACTCGCCTCTTCATGTCCACGCATTCTAAAGGTTTGAAACTCGATCAAAACTGGCCGAGGATTTTTACGAATACTTTTTGCAATGGCATCAACTTTAGAAAACACTTCCAAAACATTATTTCCTTCTATCACATGTGATTCCATCCCATAACCAAGACCCCGATCGGCAATAGATTCGCAATTATATTGTTCGTTAGTTGGGGTTGAAAGCCCGTATCCATTATTTTCAATACAAAACAAGACAGGTAAACTCCATACAGAAGCCACATTAAGTGCTTCATGAAAATCGCCTTCACTAGTACCACCATCTCCAGAAAACACAGCTGTAACCTTAGATTCATTTTTTAAAACATGAGATAATGCAATCCCATCAGCGACCCCTAATTGTGGTCCTAAATGGGAAATCATTCCAATAATTTTGTAGTCTTGTGTTCCGAAGTGAAAGGAGCGATCTCGCCCTTTAGTAAAACCATTAGCCTTTCCTTGCCATTGAGAAAATAAACGATATAATGGTATTTCTCGGGTGGTAAAAATACCTAAATTTCGGTGCATCGGTAAAATATATTCATCTGCTTTTAATGCAAGGGTAACCCCCACTGAAATGGCTTCTTGACCAATACCTGAAAACCATTTAGAAATTTTACCTTGTCTTAGTAAAATCAACATTTTTTTTTCAATAAGCCTAGATTTAAGCATATTAAAATATAATGATTTTCTATTACTGCGACTAACGTCTTTAGGATTGTATTGGAAAGTAGGTTTCAAATGTCTTTAGTTTGTATACCAAATGTAGGAAAATAATTGATAGAAAAGTTTAACTTGAAAAATGTCTTTTATAAAACTTTTGATTTCTTATCTTTGTTAGTAATATGATTAATAAAAAGCTATGAATAAAATCCCAAGTGTTAATCTTTTAGATTTCTTATCTAACAATCCAGAAGACAAACAAAGGTTTGTTGAGCAAATTGGAAGGGCTTATGAAACGATTGGTTTTGTAGCTTTAAAAGGACATTTTTTAGAAGATAAGCTAGTCGACAATTTATACTCAGAAGTTAAAAGATTTTTTGACTTAACTACAGAACAGAAACAAAACTATGAAGTCCCTGGCATTGGTGGACAGCGGGGATATGTATCATTTGGAAAGGAAAGTGCCAAAGGCAAAAAAGAAGGGGATTTGAAAGAGTATTGGCATTTTGGACAGTATGTAGAAAATAATCCACAACTAGAAAAAGAGTATCCTACAAATATTGAAGTTAAAGAATTAGCTGAATTCAATACGGTTGGAAAACAAACGTACAGAATGCTTGAAAAAACAGCTAAATATGTTTTAAGAGCTTTAGCAATTTATTTAGATTTAGATGAATATTATTTTGATAACTATATTCACAACGGCAATAGTATTCTAAGACCTATTCATTATCCTCCAATTAAAGAAGCGCCTAAAAATGCAGAACGTGCTGCAGCTCATGGAGATATTAATCTAATTACCTTATTAATGGGGGCGCAAGGAAAAGGACTACAAGTACAAAATATCAAAGGCAAATGGATTGATGCCATTGCTGACCCTGACGAACTTATGATTAATGTGGGAGACATGCTGTCTCGACACACAAACAATAAATTAAAATCAACTATTCACCGTGTGGTTAATCCACCTCCAGAAAAGTGGGGAACTTCCCGTTATTCAATTCCATTTTTTATGCACCCAATTAGTTGTATGGATTTAAATGTTTTGGACAACTGTATTAGTGATGAAAACCCAAAACAATTTGAGGATATCACTGCTGGTGATTACTTAAACCAACGAATTAAAGAACTTGGACTAAGTAAAAAATAATGGATTTAAAAGATCAACTAAAAAACCTATTCCCTGAGCACACTGAAATTCCTGAAGCTGCTATAGAAGACACGCAAACTTCCATTTGGATACAAGACGCTCCTATTATTTGTAAATATGAAAAACGAAAAGGAAATCCAATTACTATTATTGAAGGCTACACTGGGGCTGATAAAGATTTCAAAGCATTAGCAAAAGACCTAAAAAAAAGATTTAGTGTTGGCGGAAGCTTTAAAAATGACATCATTATTATTCAAGGTGATTATCGTGATAAAATCATGAGCTTTCTAAAAGATCTCGGATTTAATGTCAAACGAGTGGGTGGTTAAGCAATACATAAAAACATGTCTATAAAAAACTCTGAACTTATACTAAATTCTGATGGCAGTATTTACCATCTTCATCTAAAACCTTCAGATATTTCGGATACCATTATTTTTGTTGGAGACCAAGATCGTGTCAGTGAAGTTACAAAGCATTTTGATTCAATTGAATTTGAAATTCAAAGTAGAGAGTTTAAAACACAAACAGGCACCTATAAAGGCAAACGACTCTCAGTGATTTCTACAGGGATTGGATCAGATAATATTGACATTGTTATCAACGAATTAGATGCTTTAGTAAATATTGATTTCAAAACTAGAAAAATTAAAGAGGCTAAAACGAGTTTATCTATTATTCGCATTGGCACTTCAGGGGCACTACAACCAGATATTGACATTGATAGTTTTTTACTTAGCAGCTATGGAATGGACATCAACGGGATGCTTCATTCCTACAACATTGAAACTATTAAAAATGACGCTATCGAACAAGCCTTTGTAAAACACACGAAGTGGAGTCCAAAAAAACCATATCCTATAATTGTTAGTAATTCAGACAGACTAGAAGACCTTCTTAGTAGTGATCAAACTCTTAAAGGAATGACTGCCACTTGTGGAGGGTTTTATGGGCCTCAAGGCAGGGTGTTACGTTTAGAGGTACAAGATGACAGTTTAAATAACAAAATGGATAGCTTTGATTTCAACGGCTTAAAAGTTAGTAATTTTGAAATGGAAACCTCTGCTATCTATGGCCTATCAAAATTACTGGGACATGAGGCGTGTTCAATGAATGCAATTTTAGCAAACAGAGCCTTAGGCACCTTTAGCAAAAACTCTCAAGAAACAATCGACAAATTAATAACCTACACCCTGAATAAACTTATTTCTTAAATGAAAAATGTACGGATTGGCGGCGTTCCAGAACACTTTAATTACGCTTGGTACTTAGCACTAAAACAAGGCCATTTCAAAGAGCATAATATTGATGTTCGTTGGAAGGATTATTTTGGTGGCAGCGGTCAAATGACAAAAGCACTTCGTGAAAACGAGATTGACATGGCAGTGATTCTTACAGAGGGAATCATAAAAGACATCTCAGAGGGAAATCCTAGTAAGATTGTACAGATTTTTGTTGAATCCCCTTTGATTTGGGGCATTCATGTCTCTCAAGACTCTATCTATAAAAACCTTAGTGAACTAAAAGGACAAAAAGCAGCTATTAGTAGGTATGGATCCGGTTCGCACTTGATGGCCTATGTAAATGCCTTAAAACTAAAATGGAACACTGCATCAGACTTACAGTTTGAAGTGGTTAAAGACCTTGATGGTGCTGTTGAATCCTTGAGCAGGAAAGAAGCTGATTACTTTATGTGGGAGAAATTCACTACTAAACCCCTAGTAGATGAAAAAATATTTAGACGCTTAGGGGATTGCCCAACGCCATGGCCCTGTTTTGTAATAGCGGTGCGTGACGAATTTATTCTTAATGAAAAAGAAACGCTTCAAAATATTCTAAAAACAATTAATGCAATCACATCAAGTTTTAAAGAAATTTCACAAATAGATCGTATTATTTCTGAGCGATACCAACAAAAAAATGAAGATGTTAAAGCATGGCTAGAGTTAACCAAATGGTCACAAAAAAACATAGATCCCGAAACAGTTGAGGCTGTTCAAAACCAGTTACTTAAACTAAATATTATTTCTGAAAAATGGGCTTATGATCAATTAGTAACAACTGTATAGAACTACCCCCACTTTATTGCCGACTTTCCATTTAACGTTAACAATGCATTCGTTTTACTAAAATGTTTATTTCCAAACCAATAACCACGATTTGCACTCATAGGAGACGGATGCCCACTTTCTAGAACATGGTGTTTACTTGTATCTATTAGTTTATTTTTGTTTTTAGCAAAACTACCCCATAACAGAAAAACTAGATCTGTTTTTTGTTGCGAGAGTGTTTTAATAACGTTATCCGTAAATTCTTCCCAACCTTGTTTTTGATGACTACCCGCCTCTTTTGAACGGACACTTAAACTCGAATTTAAAAGAAAAACACCTTGTTGAGCCCAAGAAATTAAATCGCCACTTTTAGGGTATGGAAGCTTCATATCTGCTTCTATTTCTTTAAAAATGTTTTTCAAGGAAGGAGGATGACTTATGTGGTCATTCACAGAAAAACACAAACCGTTGGCCTGGCCCTCGCCATGATACGGATCCTGACCAATAATCACTACCCTAATTGATTCAAAAGAACAACTACTGAAAGCATTAAAAATCTGATCAATCGGTGGGTAACATGTTTGCTCAGTGTACTCCGACTGCACAAATGCACTGAGTGCTTTGAAATAGGGCTTGTTACATTCAGCTTCAAGACGGGGACGCCAGGGTTCTGGTAGCTTTAACATATATTTAAATTACTTAATAATTAAGTCTTAGACTTCAAATTTAAACTATATTTTTTAAACTTTAATACCTACATTTGTAGAGGCCAATGAACGAACACAATGATTAATATTTCCAAGAAAACTTTACAAGATTTAGAATTTGAATCTGTTATCATGCAGGTGGCATCTCACAACATCACATCTGTGGGGAAAACTGCAATTTTGGAAACAATTCCGTTTTCAAAAAGAGCTGATGTGGTTGAAGCCCTTCAACTCACTAATGAATTTGTAGCGTCATTTGAAAATGAAAACCGAATCCCTAACCACGGATTTGATTCAATTACCAAAGAACTGAAATTAATTAAGATAGAAGACAATTATTTGGAAATCGATGGGTTTCGGAAAATTGTAAGTATTTGTATAACAACAAATGTTCTTCTGAAATTCTTTAAGAAATTTCACGAATATTACTCCTTACTACACGGGCACTCTATTCGAATAGAAACTAACACAAGTATTTCTGAAGCCATAAATGGTGTGGTTGACAAGTATGGTGAAATAAGAAATGATGCCTCTGATACACTTTACACACTACGAAAATCAATTCAAGCGGTAAGAAGCAAGGTTAATACCAGTTTCAATTCTGCGCTGAGCATGTATAACAGTGCAGACTATTTAGATGATATTCGTGAAACAGTCATGGAAAATCGGCGTGTTTTAGCTGTTAAAGCTATGTATCGGCGTAAAGTAAAAGGCAGCATTATGGGTGCTAGCAAAACAGGGAGTATCGTTTACATAGAGCCTGACACAACGCAGCAACACCAACGTGATCTTAATAATTTAGAATTTGAAGAAGCTGAAGAGATTAAGAGAATTTTACTTGAACTGACGAGCTTTATTAGTGGCTTCTCCCCGCTCTTGGAATCTTATCAGTTGTTTTTGACCAAATTAGATGTCATTTATGCCAAAGCTAAATACGCTAAATCAATTGATGCTATTTCTCCAGAAATTACAGAACATCAAGAAATTGATCTCGTAAATGCTTACCATCCACTTTTGCTAGTTGCCAATAAAAGTGAAGGAATTACCACCTATCCACAAACTATTACCATGACGACCGAAAGTCGGATCATCGTTATATCAGGCCCTAATGCTGGTGGAAAAAGCATTACCCTTAAAACTGTGGGACTGCTGCAACTAATGGTGCAATCAGGAATGCTTATTCCCGTTCATGAACGTTCAAAACTATGTTTATTTGACTCTATTCTGAGTGATATTGGGGATAATCAGTCCATAGAAAATCATTTGAGCACCTATAGCTATCGTCTAAAGCAAATGAATCATTTTTTGAAGAAATGCAATAAGCATACTCTGTTTTTAATTGATGAATTTGGAACAGGAAGTGATCCTGAATTGGGGGGCGCCCTAGCTGAAACGTTTCTTGAAGTCTTTTATGAACGTGAAGCTTTTGGTATTATAACGACGCACTACAGTAATTTAAAATTACTCGCCAATGAACTCCCACATATTCAAAACGCGAATATGTTGTTTGATGAAAAAACCTTACTTCCATTATATAAATTAGTCATAGGACAAGCAGGAAGTTCTTTTACTTTTGAGGTGGCTCAAAAGAACGGCATTCCGTTTAGTTTAATTAATCGCTCTAAAAAGAAGATTGAGCGTGGTAAAATTAGGTTTGACAAAACTATTGCAAAATTACAAAAAGAACGTTCCAAACTTGAAAAAACAGAACGTGCACTTAAG
>MDSY01084171.1_pt1 | contig 10831 bp, 10 predicted proteins | sample 811131 | NCBI WGS metagenome assembly MDSY01 (sample SAMN05326643, study PRJNA326480) | marine metagenome | isolation source: seawater | place: Atlantic Ocean: South West | collected 2010
CCATAAGCATCTGGTTTTCCAAACTGAGATGGTCCCTGAATGTATACTGAGTGGGGTATTTTAGTAAGACCTCCACCCAATGCTTTAGCATAAACACCAGGTTCAGAGACAACAAGTTGCCCACCATAACACCAAATTTCGTCGAATGATAATGCCATTTTATTTTAAAAGTTTAGTCAGTGATTTAAGACTTTTCGGTATAACACTTTTTAATGTAGCAGCAGTTATTCCATTTACAAATCCCGAAGTCATTTGTAATAAAGAAGATCTCATATGAACAATACCTGAACTTACAAGATTGACGGATAATGTTCCATCTATTGTAATATTCTTTGAGTCCATTTTAATATTTTCATTTGCCTTCACCCAAAACTGTCCTTCAGGAGAATTACCTGTTGCAACCATCTCAATATCAAGTCCCTCAAATCTAATCTTACCATTTCTGGCCTTAATAACAATATCACCATTCTCTGCATTCATAAAGATACAATTCTGTTCAACCTTATTCTCACGACCACCAGTAGAGTTCTCACTAATTTGAAGAAGATCCTCACCTGCATTGATCTGAAATGCACCAGGGGCATTCATCGTCGTCCAATTTTTACGCTTCCCGTCTTCATCCATAGCGATGAAGTGTCTTGCATCTAAAGCAGTTAAACTAATACTAGAAGTCACATCTCCAGTAGGACTTAGAGCACCAAATTTAAGAACTCCATTCTGAGTTCCTATTTCTTGAGCCCAAAAGTTACACTTGTCTCCTACTTCTGCCATTAGTTGGAACCTCCAGTCACACTTTCTTGAATGGTGTCATAAACTCTAACCACAGCACCACCTGTTTGTTGAGTACCTGCATACTTAACTCCTTCTGAAAAATAAACATTCCCATAGTATGCTTTACCATCCACATATCCATTAATATTTAACCCAACCAAGTCATACACTTGAACAACGTCATCAGGTGCTACCTCTGGAGTAAGAGGATCACGAATAATATCAAAGACAGGAGTAAAAGATGCATTTACACCTGTGTCACTTGGCATCGTTATCCTTGGGAGTTCAGTAAAGTTTCCTCCTTTTTGAACTTGAACCGACTTTATTTTACCAAAGGGGTCACATTTATACGATAATACTGTACCATTATTAGGAGTGATTGTCAATTTATCTTTACCACACTCATAATTAATACCAGGATTCTTAACACGAACTTCTGTTAATTTTACTAGTGCTGGATACTGTGGACTTGCTGGTTGAGGTGGAAGATATCCAGAACCAGCATCATTAAAAATAATTCTTATAACTTCACCATCTTTTATCTCTGTCTGAAGAACAGCACCAGTTCCATTCTTACAAGGATCAATTACTTGTACTTGAGGTGGAGTTTTATATCCAACACCACCATCTACAATATCACCCGCAATTATCTTACCGTTCATATCTATTACTGGATTTGCTGCTGCACCTACTCCTCTACCACCAAAGAAATGAAATGTAGGAGGACCACAAGGTTTCTGTCTGGTATCACAGGGATCTTTTCTTAGTAGATCATTGACTGTAAGATTATTAACTTCATCTATAGTTAAGTAATGAAGTTTCCTATCACCATCAAAGAAAATAAAAGTACTACCTGGAAATAATTTCTCATAAGCATTCGCATCAGCAACTGACTTATGCTTTACATATCCATCTTTATGATGAACATACCCTATATGAATATTGCTTTTTGATATTGCCATAATTAATCTCCTACAGTTACAGTACGATAACCAGTTATTCTTCCACGTCTATTTCTTATAGGTACTCGTTTAGTTTCTGGTTCTTTTTCCCCAGTCTCTGACGCATTTTTAGCAGACTCAGAAATTGATGCACAGTTTGGTTCTTCAGCACCACTCCCACCTGAATCTAATGTATGTTCATCATTTGGTGAACACTCTGGTTCAGGATCACATTCAAAAAGTTTTGTAATAGATTGAACAAAATTCATTGACTCTGCAATATCAACTTCCATACCACCCAATGCACCCATTCCACCAAGAGGAAGACCATCTGCCATTCCTGCAACTGAACTTAAAATACCTGCATCAAATCCAGCAAGACCTTGAACTGCACCAGTAAGAGATGACATATCACCCGATTGAATAGCACTAAAAGCACCACCCATATTTGCCATCAACCCAGTAGGTACTCCTAATGCACTAGCAGCTTCTGTAAAACCTCCAACCAAATCACCACTATCAATAGCATTTAATGCTGCAGTTACAATTCCAGAATCAGAACTAACACCAGCAAGACTAAACATAGATGCTAAACCAGAACCATAGTTACCTGCTTTAAATGAACCAGTTACTGATCCGATAATACCCTTATCAACTCCTACTGCTGCAGCAAGTGCTCCTGCTATACCACCAATTAAAGCACCATCTGCTAATGAAGCAATAACATTTCTTTGACTAGCAGACCTATCAACTCCTTTACCAGGTGCTGAACCTGCAAGACTATTCATATCAGAATTGTTACCGTCATTCATATTTGATACAACACCACTCTGAGTAGAACCAAATATAGAAGTGATCTCATTAATAGTACTACCTAATACTTCACCCATCAATTCTTCCGTAGAACATATAGGATTTGGTTGATAGAATCCCTTCGGTGGTATTGGTGGAACATCAACAGCAGAATCTGATGGTGGTGGAGGATCAGCAGCAACAGCAGATTCAACTGCACTTGATTGTTTTTGCTTTGCTTTCCTTTTGAATGACTTTAATAATGCAGCACCAATCAATGCAGCAAGACCAGCATTAAGAGCATTAAACTTACAAGTTATACCCTCCAATGCCTCAACTTGTTCTGCAAATATTTTATTTTTATCAGCAGGAAATGCTAAGTTCATCATCTCAGCACTCTTTTCTTGTAATTTCTCATTGGTAAGTTGATGAACCTTACCCATAATACTTTTTGTATGACCAGATACTACACCAGCAGTATCCTTTATTACTGACTCAACTTCTGGAGGAACACCAGAAATTGGTAGTTTTTTACTTACTGCATCCTTAAAATCTTTGGTTGCCCTTTCTATTGATTCTATTTGCTTACTACATTCCTCAACAGCAGTCTGAATATTTTTTGTATCAGATTGATGCTTTGGATCAGGACATGCTATTGAATGTTTCTTATCTAATACAGTCTCTACTTTATTATCTCCTGCAGTCGTCTGATGAATAGCATCAGTTGATTCCTTTGTAGGTGCAGATGATGGTGTTGCAAGTGGAAGTTGTTCGTCAGGAACTTTCTTACACTCATCATCATGAGCATTCGCCCATCCGCTTTGTGGTGTAAAGTTCTGACCATCCTCATCCTTTCCTGTCTTTAATTTTTCAACTACTGTCTTAGCGTTTGCTCCCAAGACTCCCATGATGACGGGGACTTGCATGTCTTGCCCATCTAAAAAGAATCCGAAGACAAACATACCCTGTCTTATACCAGGAGTCTGACGGGAACCTGCAAGACCACCACCCCAAACAGAATACATTACCTGAGCCCAAGGAAGGTTATCAGATTCTAATGTTGATTCATCTTGGTCATGACAACCCATAATCCTAACTTTATATCTGTATCCCCAAGCAGGTTGATCTTCTTTAGGATCTTCAATTTTTTTAGCACTCTGGTTTTCACGCCAAGTTCTATCATCGGCTACCTGACCGATCCACCATAGAAATTTGGATCCTAAAAATCCTGAATTAAATAAGTTACCTTCCATGAATTATTCGTCATATACTCTGCATTCAAATGCATCTGGATGATTGTCACAATATACTTCTAAGTGTTGATCTTGGTGTCTAGTGTGATAGTCATTGATTGCACCATCATTTGAATCTACCTTATCATCTTTATGATACTCTTCATAGTTGGCATGAACATCTTTTAGATCTGCCTCACTGTACTCTAACATTCCATGATTAACATGTTCTTTATGATCTTTTGGATCAAGATAAACTTCATGGTCTAAGTCGTGTTTAATAGTCATAATAGATTTTAGAAATCTCCCTGTTATTTATCATAGAGATGCTGATTCTGGTTTCCTTCCAAAGGAATCCCTAACCAAATTCATTTTAGTATAGGTCTCTGTAGATGAAACATAATGGCAGAGGTCAGCTATAATATATAGACCCCCACTCTCACGATTAACTTCATCATCTGTTTCAGTTTGAATGGATGGAGTATCAACATAGATAGCATCTCCTGCATGTAATTCAAAATCTCCAGCAATAGTAGCAGTTAGTTGTGAAGAAAACATTTGATTATATCTACGAATGCCTTGGTTAAGTACCTTCTGTGCTTCAAAATTTTCTTCCTCATTACTTTCAATTTGTTCTTCAACTTCACCTGATGGAAGAGTTCCTGTATCAACTAACATAAATGTTGTGCGTGTAAAATTATGCTCTTCACTTGGATTCTTAAACTTCTCATTGAATACTGGAAGTGCTTCACCTCCTGTTGTCGTTCCTTCTTCAGTCTCCTCTGCTGTCTGTGGAATAACTTCATAGAAACAATCGAAAGGATTAAACACAACTAACTTAGTTCCATATGCTCCCATTCTAATCTTACGTTGATAATCAATACGATTGTCTGCTGTTTGTTCTAATATTTTTCCATCATATCCTGGTGGGATTTGTCCTTGACCATCGGGAGAAGAGTTAAAAATAAATCTTTTCTTTGCTTCCTGTGCGAACAAAGCATCAATAGATTTAAAATGAAATCCCTTTGATGTTTCCCAGAAAAAATATCCAGCAGTCTTTCCCATCTCACCATCCTTAGATGGAACACCAAATTTAGACAACCAATTAATAGTATAGTATGGTTTCTTATTATTACCAACAAAGTTAAAGTTGTTAGCAGTCTCTTCTATATCTTCAATATCTTTCTCTGTTTTTAATTTGTTTTCTAATATCTCTTTAACATGGTCGGAGATTTTTCCATCCATTCTTACATTAACATGAGATCCACCTTCTTCATTACGAATAAACTCTTCACTAACTAAATTCAAAGTAATTATTGACTTTCCAGCATTAGCTTCTTGTGGTGTTACCTTATTAACAATCAAAGTATTTTTATTATCTTCAGAGAACTCAAGTTTAATCTCACCATTATCTTGAAAAGATAATTCAAAATCTTCTGTCCCAACTATAGGCAAACCTTCCATAGCAGACTTACCATCTATTGTATTACCAGTATCAGCAAAAATATAATCTACTTTAATAGAGTCCTGAAGAATACTCTCATAGTACATTATCTGAACGAAACCATTCACCAACGAAACTGTTTCGTCACCTTTATTAGATTTTATCTCTGCTTTAATTACCGAAGATGGTACTGTAGCATCTGATGTTACTGGTGTTCCTGACATTAATTAATACCTCTCATATCTATTTAAACAAGTCCACCAGGATGAGCATAAAAACCTTCATAAGGATCATCACCACTTGCAGAAGCACTAAATTGAGGAATACTTCCACCTTCACCTACTGGTAATACTTGAGGTGGAAGAGGAAGCATCTTGGTTTGTGGAGTAGACATTGTATCATAAGAAGGGTACTGTTTAAGACCCTGAGAAGGATCTGTTGAAGATGTAGCCGCTATAGCTGGTAATTTCTTCGGAGGTGGAGGTGAAGGTATTTCTGTTGCACCAATCTTACTACAATCACAATCATCTTCTTTAATAGGATCTACCTGAGCCTCACCATCAACAGGAACTTGTTCTTTTGGTACTGATGCTGATGATCCTTCACCACTTGGTGGGAAGAATGATCTAACTAATGCAGGAAGAGTCTTGAATGGATTATACAACCATAAAAGATTTGGTATCTCCTTACCCATCAGTAAAGATAAAGGTCCAATCATTAACTTTATTGCTGCTTTTGCTACACCCCAGAAGAATTTCTTTCTAGGAACCCAACCAGGTATCCACTTAGGAGGATCTTTAGGGAAATCAGGTATCTTAATCTTAGGAACTTCATTCCAGAATCTACCAAATCCACCACTTATCCACCCCCATACTTTCTTACCTGCATTAAAAATACCCAGTAATTGTTTCTTAAGTTTCGCACCTACTGCTGACAATCCACCACCAAACATTAATGTATAAAGCATGTCGCCAACGAACACACCTATCGTTTCACCTAATAAAGTACCAAGAACAGGAATAGGTATAAAGGTTCCTAAGAATCCACCCAATGCAGCACCAATAGTTTTAAATAGTGCCTGTCCTATTGGATCTCCAGATATAATAGAAACAATACCAACAACAAGTGGTCCTACAATAGGAACTCTTCCAAAGAATTTTGAAACAAATGGTTTAGCACCCTTAAATGCAGGAGCAATAAACTTCGCTGCTTTACCAAATATCTTTGAAGCAAATCCACCAACCTTTGATGCACCCTTACTAAGTAAACCCTTTCCTCCTTTGACAATATTCCCCATCAATTTTCCAGGTGCTTTAAGTAATTTTCTACCACCACGTCCTATGAACCTTCTAAATGCTACACTTCCTCTTCGTAAAATATTTTTAGCAAATCCACGCAACCATTTAAACTTCATAAGAGCCATTACAGCCATTATGGCGGCATTAAATAAGTTATTCAAATGACCCATCAAATTATCAAATACTTCTAAACCTTTCTCTCCAAATATATTCCCAACAAATCCTCTAAGACCATCATAAAGTTTATATGCCCAATGAATTAATGTTACTGCAATATTTAAAACCCAACCAGAAAGTTTTATCATTCCATCAACAAACGCACCAAGGGCAGGAAGCCATGGTTCTATAATTGGCAACAGTTTAAAAAGACCAATTAATGCTACACTCATAACAAGTCTATTCAACCAATCTCGTATTCCCGCAGTGGATTTCACTGCTTGTTTCTTTATCCCCTTCGCCATACTCTTTGCTTTTTCTATTGCTTTCTCTGCTAATTCTCTTTTATCATCTTCCGCTTTCTTCTTTTTTTTCTCTTCTCTCAACTTCTCTAGTAAGAGACTTCCATTCATAATAGTATTAACATCAATTAATGTAGATGCAATAGTACTAATATTCTCTATAGATTTATTTGAAAGGGTAGCAGTATCAGAACTGTTACGTCCTAAAAATTTTGCACTATCTATTGCCATTATCTAGTAATCCCCAGAGTTTTTATCTTATTAGGATCTACCTTTGCAGTGGCATTAAAGTTAGGAACTTTACCACCAGGATTTCCACTACCAGAACTTACATTATTAGCTGTATTTTGTAGAGCATCTGAATAAGCAATTGTCACTGGTGGTTTACTAAGAGGGCCTGGAGAAGATGGTTTAAATTGCTGTGTTGATAGGTTAATAGAAGCACTTAAGTTATCTAATTCCGTCTGATCCTTGAGTTCTAGTGCCATTCTTGCTTGTGGGTTTGTTGCAAGATACTCTTTCTTATCTGCTTCTGTTAATATCTCCTGTGCTCCCTCAAAAATAACTTCAGCACCTCTTGATTTTGTCCTCCATGTGGATTTCGTCATGGTATCAAAATTCATATCAGTATGTGATGTTTCTTTTATTCCACCACCATAATATTCTTTACCCATTGCTTTTGTAAGTTCCACACCATCCGCATAAGATATTTTATCTAAAGGAGGTAATCCTAAAAATTCTGTTCGTTCTTTATTAACCCAATGAAGCGTCTCATCTTCTATACGTTTTTTCTCAGCTGGGTCAGTTACGACACCTGGTCTAGCACCAGGAACCAAACCACCTTGATTAAATCCCTTAAGAGGAGATCCATTATTCTTTCCACCAACAGCAGCATTCATATTAGCAAGAGTATCAACACCATATTGTTGCACGGCATCCTTACTCATAACAAACTCACCAGGAGTTAGCATGGCAGGTACTGTATCTTGATTACCAGTTCCAGGAACCTCTCCACCCTTATTAAATTTTTGTACTCCAGGAGTATCTTGCTGTCCTGGTTCTGGTGCATTTCCTATATCATCTGGTTTAACATCTTGTTTATCCTGAAGATCTTTAGCCGCTTCTGCATCTAACTTCTTAGCATCTTTCTCACCTTGCAATGCATCCTTCGTAGTCTCTTTACCAAATCCAAGTAAAGACTTTACTGAATTAACTAATTTAGGAATAAATCCTATCACCAATGCAGTTGCTGCTATTATTATTCCACCAGGCCCTAACATCGACCCCGCAAATAATAAGAGAGCAGTTAGTATTGAGGGCCACCAATCTTTAACGAACCGAAATATACTAGAAACTTTTTGTTCATTAGCAGGATCAGAAAACCAATTCACCAATTCTATAACTGCCTTAGCCGCTATAAGTTTCTTTATCCAATCAAAAATCTTTGAGAAAGCATCCTTCACAGGTACAAGTGCTTTCTTAGCACCCGCCATTAACTGTTTACCTGCTCCCTTAACACCTTCTACAAGGTTTTCTTTTAGTCCTCTTTTCTTTTGTTCATCTGCTTTTGCATCATCATCCGCTTGTTCTTTCTCTAATTCTTGCTGCTCCAGTAGTACCTGATGAATAGACTTAACAGTATCAGTAATACTCTCTATACTTTTATTTAATGGACTATCAGCAGGATCTAAACTCTTAAGGTTTTCTCCAAGAGCACTTTGATGTGCTTTAACAATATTTTTTAACAGCGTAATCTTCTTTGAATTAAGTTCAACCTGCTTTTTCAAACCTCCACCCGCAGCAAAAGATGCACCCATAAACTTGGATGTATCTATTCCTTTTCTAGTTGTAGATGCTGGTGGTAGTAAATCAGCCATGCTTGCGTTGCTGCTGTTCGTGTTTTAGATTCTCTTCTTCAAGATGTGCTTTAAGAAGACCAACATAAATGTCTCGTTCCCAAGGAATAAGATTTTCAATCTCTGTTAAGCTATATTTATGGTATTGCATGAGAGAAAAATTAAGTTTATAATAATTCTCCAGATCCATATGGATCATACCTATGCGAAAAAAGACGCTAGACCCTCAAGCACTACATCACTTTCAACTTGTGTTTCTGGATTTGTTACCTTAATAGTATGAGATAACTTAGGCATAGTCTCAAAGAACTTTTCAACCTCCTTAAACTGTGATGAATTTAATTGTTCTAGAAACTCATTCATTTCTTTCTTAGTACAATCTTCAGAGGCCCAAACTTCTTCCTCACTATAAAGTTTATCAATACAAGATGCTATCAAATCAAATGATTGTTCCATTTGATTATCACCTTTCATATCAAAATTGGCTTTAATAAATTGATCCAAAGATGGATACTTCATCTCCATCATAATATTATCATCAAGTTTAATCTTAGTAGTATGATCTTCTGTCTTAAGACATTGAATATCATCTAGATTAATATTAACTTTCACCTGAGTCTTTCCATCATCAGGACATATGATATTAACATCAATATCTTCTCCTACAGACTTACCTCTAATATTGAGGAACAAATATTCAATGTCAAATGTAGGTAAATTCTCTACCTTAACACCTCTTGTTTTAATACACGATTTTATTACAGTCTTAATAGCAGTTGTAATTTGCTTTGTATCTTCACTTTCTAATGCGAGGACAAGAAGTTTTTCTTCTTTAACTAAAAAAGGTCTATACTGTATAGACTTTCCTGTAGATGGCAACTCAAGTTCATAAGTTGGCGTAGCAATCTTTGGTAAGGGCATAATATTTTAATAAAGATTTCAGTGTATTTTATTTAGCAGGTTAGCCACGAGATAATAAATTACTCACAACATTACCAGCCATTCTAGCAGCACTATCTGGTATTCCGCCAGGATTAAAACCAAAACCACCGCTATTAAACAATGATTGTGCTAGAGGATCTAAGAATTCAGAGAGTCCAGATCTAGATGGTTCCATATAATATCTACTATATGCGAATGAAACTGAACACTTTAATAAATCAGAAGCATCATATGTTACTGGCATAGATGCAATAGATAATGGAAAACAATTTACAAATCCATATGTCAAAGGTTTTGCTCTCCTTGCCGAATACATATTCTTTTCAAACTTTGTAATTTCTAAACTTCCTTTATAAGTATTAGGAAACTTCATTCTATAAGAATAATTTTGTCTGGTTGAGGCACCCGATCTTTCATTAGTAATATATTTCATCCATGCTTCAAAGAATCTAATAGGTAAGTACTGATCCGCATCACAATAAAAAGTTAAATCAATACGATCATCAAACTGTCTTCTATTTACATGTCGTTCATTAACTCCAGGAAAATCATTAAATACTTCACTCGTTGCTAATTGAGATCCTGGAAGAGAAGTCTCAGAGCACATTAAATTTAACCTATCTGCGTCATGATAGGCACCACTCTCACTCAGAAACCTATTAAAGGAACCGTCTTCCCTTGGAGGTTTCCCAATAACTACTTGGAAATGTGAAGTAAGAGCAGGATTTAATAACTTACTCTTTACTTCAGCAATAGATCTTGGTCTTGGTGTAACTGATGGCATTTAATAAATATTATTTGACCTTATATATTATGTATGCAAGTTAATGGCAGAAAGTATTAAGAGTCGGTACAAACCAAAGTATCCAAAGAAATATCAAGGTAATCCTAACAATATTATTTGCCGTAGTAGTTGGGAAAGAACTTTCTGTAAGTGGTGTGACCTAAAAGAGAATGTAATCTCATGGGCTTCTGAGGAAATTAGTATCCCATATGTATCACCAAAAGATAACCGAGTTCATAAGTATTACCCAGACTTTCTTATTAAAGTTAAAGAAAGTAACAATAGAATTAAAACATATGTGGTTGAAGTGAAA
>MDSY01013232.1_pt1 | contig 10830 bp, 7 predicted proteins | sample 811131 | NCBI WGS metagenome assembly MDSY01 (sample SAMN05326643, study PRJNA326480) | marine metagenome | isolation source: seawater | place: Atlantic Ocean: South West | collected 2010
AGCATATCTCCATCAGGACTTGGTTGGTTGATTAAAATGGCTTCCATTTTTTCTGATAAAAGGCCATTAAAGGGGGCGGCTAGCCAATTAGCGACAGTACTAAAAATGAAAGAAAAAATTATTAAGACAGTTAATAATGCTAATGGCCATAAAATAACACTCAACCATGAAAGCCAACTAGGCAACCATGCCATTATTTGAGACATATACTGGTTTAAAGACAAATAGGCATAATAAAATGCAAAACTAAATAATAAAATATTGATCAACAAGGGAATAAAAACAAATCGCTTTACGCCTTTTCGTTTTATGAGACTAAAACCTTTAAAAAAATAACTGGCACCACTTTGCTTGGGAGCTGAAAATTTAGTTGCTTGCGATGAGTATGGCATTGGCTTTAAGCAATCCTAAGTAACTGATATTATTAAACTGAGTATAAAAGCTTCTTCATGTATTTTACACTATTAACTTGTTACAAAATTCTTTATTTTCTGATAGAGTTTCCTGTAAGAAAATAGTGCTTAATTGCAACATGACACGCCCCCAGTAATTACAGAGTAAAAGGCTCGAAATGGAAGATAACTTTAGAAACGTTTTAATTATTCTTAGTGCAATCGTTATTACCGCCATCTTTATTCATGGCTTGTGGACAATAAGAAAACAAAAAAATCCATACAAGTTAACGGCTTCAAAAAACAAGGTAGAACCTATCAAACGTGACTTTGATGGTAAAGGTTTCGATCAAGATGGCGTTGGGCAAGTAAAAGTAAAAAAAACTACTGTAATTAATGATGATGCTTCGATCATTACTGAGCAGTTATTAGCTTCAGATATTGAATTGCCTGATGATTTATCTAAAAGCCAATTAATAATCAAAAAAGATGTGCTAGGCAACCTCAGTTCAGATAATGTGCAGAGCGATAGCCTTAGTTCAATTCAACTTAAATCGACAAATGAAAAAATTGGAGACGACTGGTTCAAAGATGATTTTGAGCAGTCTGAGCAACAAGATAAAGCCAATGAAATGGTTGATTTAAATAATTTAAATAGCTCGGACTTAGAGACAAGTGTTAATATTAGCAATACCATAGCCTCTTCATTATCTAAAGAAAAACCACCTCAACAAAGCCAACCTTTATACGAACAACCAGTCACACAAGCAAAACCAAGGCGCTCCGTATTAAATAAACATATTCATAAAACAACAAAAGCCTTACAAAGAAATCAACTAGAAATAGACTTTACTAAGCAACAAGCTAGCGATAACAATGAAATTGAACCACCTAATACTGATAAAAATATTAGTGAGAAAAAAATAACAGAAATAGAGCCTCAAGTTATTGTCTTATCGGTGGTAATGCCTGCCAATCAACAAATGCTTGGTGCTGCATTACTACCGACTTTACTGACCTTAGGTTTAAAATACGGGGAAATGAACATTTTTCATCGCCATGAAGATAATGCGGGTCAAGGCAAAGTAACCTTTAGTTTAGCTAATATTATGAATCCGGGCTCTTTTGATTTAGATACGATCGAAACATTTGCTACCCGCGGAGTTAGTCTTTTTATGACTTTGCCCAATGCGGGTGATCCTTTTTATGTGTTTGAGCAAATGCTAAACGCAGCCAAACAACTGGCTGGAGAGTTTAATGCACAAGTTCTGGATGAAAAAAGAAACATATTGACCAACCAAACTGAGCAACATTATTTAAATAAAGTTAGAGAATTTGAACGCATCAGTCGAGTTATTTCCGTGCAACAATAATCAAGGTTCGAACTATGTCAGGAAAGAGTAGAGTTAACAATGATATGGCTTTATCTTTATAGATTAAGTAGCTCCTCATCCTGACAGTATTCACCTTACCTCCTCAAAACCTTCAATGCTAGTGAATGATCTTATGCTAAATGCCCAACAAAAAATTAGCCAACTCCATAAAGAAATTAATCAGTACAACCATCAATATTATGTATTGGACCAACCTACGGTGCCAGATGCAGAATATGACCGATTAATGCAATCACTCATCATGCTTGAACTCGAAAACCCAGAGTTGAAAACATTAGATTCACCTAGCCAAAAGGTAGGGGGTCAAGCATTAAAGTCGTTCAGTCAAATAACACATCAGTTGCCTATGCTATCGCTTGACAATGTTTTTTCAATAGAAGACTTCTATAGTTTCGTAAAACGCATAAAAGAACGCCTAAACACTGATAAAAAATTACAGTTTTGTGCCGAGCCAAAATTAGATGGTTTAGCGGTGAGTCTGCGTTATGAACATGGTTTATTCGTGCAAGCTGCTACCAGAGGTGATGGTAAGGTGGGTGAAAATATTACCGCTAATATTAGAACGGTCAAATCAATTCCATTGAAACTTGTGGGGATTTCAGGTGAAGATTATCCTGAAATACTAGAAGTGCGTGGTGAAGTTTTTATGCCTAAAAGTAGTTTTCAGGCGTTAAATAAAATGGCACTACAACGTGGTGAAAAAGGTTTTGCCAACCCACGAAATGCGGCTGCAGGTAGCCTAAGGCAACTTGACTCTAAGATTACAGCAAAACGTAATTTAGCTTTTTATGCTTATAGCCTAGGTTTTGTTAGCAGTATGGATGAATCGGGTGGCGAGGCTGAAGAACTTATGGCTAAATTTTTTGCTGCCTCTCATTATGACAGGTTGTGTCAACTTAAAACCATTGGTTTTCCTATGTCACCTGATGTTCGTCTACTTGACTCTGAAGATGCGTGCGAGACTTTTTATCAAGATATTTTAAGTAAACGAAATGCTTTAAGTTATGAAATAGATGGCACAGTATTAAAAGTAGACGATATTGATTTACAACTATCATTAGGTTTTGTGGCACGAGCCCCTCGTTGGGCTATTGCTTATAAGTTTCCGGCAGAGGAGGAGTTGACTTGTGTTGAAGACGTTGAGTTTCAAGTAGGTCGAACCGGGGCTATAACCCCTGTAGCCCGCTTAACTCCTGTTTTTGTTGGTGGGGTGACAGTATCGAATGCTACGCTTCATAATCAAGACGAAATAACTCGTTTGGGGCTCAAAATTAATGACACGGTTATTATTCGAAGAGCTGGAGATGTTATTCCACAAATCGTAAGCGTAGTTATTGATAAACGTGGTGACAATAGCAAAGAAATAATCTTTCCTAATAGCTGCCCTGTTTGTGACTCTATGGTGTTAAAGCCAGAGGGAGAAGCTGTTTTGCGATGTACCGCGGGCCTATTTTGTGGAGCTCAGCGCAAAGAAGCAATTAAACATTTTGCATCACGTAAAGCACATGACATTGATGGCTTAGGTGATAAACTCGTTGAACAATTAGTCGATGAAAAATTGATTAATACCCCTGCGGATCTCTTTACCCTAACAGAAATTCAGGTCAGTACAATAGAGCGCATGGGGAAAAAATCAGCAACTAACTTAATTAATGCGATAGAGGTAAGTAAACAAACCACTTTAGCTAAATTCATTTATGGTTTGGGTATCAGAGAAGTAGGAGAAGCAACTGCTGCAAATTTAGCTAATCACTTTCAAATATTAACCGCTATAGAAAAGGCTCCTATTGAAGTTTTGCAACAAGTCGCTGATGTAGGTGAAGTTGTAGCTAAAAATATTGTTAATTTCTTTAAAGAAACACACAATCTTGAGGTTGTTGCACATTTAAGTGCAGTAATGCAGTGGCCAAGTGTTGAAATTAAGTCTGTAAAGGACTTACCACTTGCAGATAAAACTTTTGTTTTGACTGGTGCCTTAACACAAATGGATCGAACTGAAGCCAAAACTGCATTGCAATCCCTTGGCGCAAAAGTGTCTGGTAGTGTTTCTAAAAAAACACACTTTGTTGTAGCGGGTGATAAAGCGGGTTCAAAGTTAACTAAAGCGCAAGACTTAGGAATACCAGTACTTACCGAAGAAGACTTAGCTGAATTGTTGGCAGAGCACGCAATAGTTTTTTAAAATTAGCTAGCCAATTTAATTTGGCTATTTTTTATGCTTTTAATATAAGGAAGAGGGATTTTGAATGCGGTATTAGTGGAACTATTTACTGAACTAGGACAGTGGTTTCGTCCGTACCAGTATCAAGCAGCTTTAGCAATTATTGCTACATTATTAGTTGTCTTTGGTAATGACATTAATAGCAGCATAAAAAGACTTGTTGCTAAACAACATTTTATTGTTCGAACTTCTGTTTTTATAGTGATTTGTGCATTTGGCTATGGTTTGTTAACTGTGTGGTTGACAAGTTTACTTGCTCAACAGTTAGCAAAAGTCCCTAGTTTATATTTATTACCTGTGGTTTTTATAATTTTTTTCTCATTAGGTATTTATGCCCAAAAACAACGTCATATTTAATTCTTAACTCTGGAGAAGTTAACATTTGGCTAGCGATTTAAGGAGTTTTGGCTGTTATTCGCCAGAAAGCAAAACCTGCAACAAAAAATAAAACCATTGGATAAAAAGCATAGCTTGCGACTGAAAGGGGAGAAATACCCAATGTTGTACCAAGTAATAGAGCTTGAGCACCATAAGGTAATATGCCTTGGTTAATACAGGCAAAAATATCGAGTAAACTGGCTGACTCTGCGGGTGATAGCTGACCATCTTGGGCAAGGTTTTTAGCAGTATCACCAGTAATAATAATTGAAACTGTATTGTTGGCGGTAAAAAAATTACAGACAAAAGCAAGCCCAGCGATACCCAATCCAGCGGCACGTTTTTTATTGGTTGTTAATTTTCTCGCTAATTTTTCTATGACTTTTGTGAGTGCCGATAAGCCGCCTTGTTGACGCACTAGTTCACTTAAACCACCAATAAACAAAGACAATATAAAAATATCCTGCATACTTGAAAAACCAGTATTAATATCGTTTATCCAAGCCGACAGCTGATAATTATGATTGAGCATACCTATAGTGGCGGCTAGGAAAATGCCTAAACTTAATACTATGAAGACATTAACCCCCATCAGAGCAAGTATTAGAATGACTACGTAAGGAATTAAGCCGGTGATTGCGAGCTCTTGAGGTAATTCATTGCTCACCTCTGTGCCTAAAAGAGAAAATATAATTAAGCACATTAATGCCGCAGGTACAGCAAATTTAAAGTTTACACGAAACTTATCTCTCATATGTGCTCCTTGGCTGCGTGTCGAGGCGATGGTGGTGTCTGATATTATCGACAAGTTATCACCAAAAATAGCGCCCGAAACTAAACACCCTGCTACCAATGCGGCATCTAGCTCTGCTGATTCAACAAAGCCCAATGCTACAGGAGCTATAGCTGCGATAGTGCCCATAGATGTTCCCATTGCAGTGGATAAAAAAGCAGCGACAATAAACAGCGCAGGCAGCAATAAGTAACTTGGGAAAAGAGCTAGACCCAGTTGAACACTGGCATCAACACTGCCAGTAGCCTTAGCTACGACTGCAAAGGCACCAGCGAGCAGATAAATAATACACATGGTGGTAATGTTACTGTGACCTGCACCTCGTATAAATTGACCTATTAGTTGTTCTACAGTATTTTGAGAAAAGTACTTCCCAAGAATTATCGCGGTAATAATTGCTGGAATAACTGCGATGCTTGCTGGTAGTTGATAAAAAGCAAATTCAACATTTTGCCATGATAAGACTAGGCCTGTGCCAACAAATAAACCCAAAAACACAGCAAATGGCAGTAAGGCAAGCAAGTTATCTTTTGAGCGTGAGGAATGAGTCATTATTTGTCGGTGGTAGGTTAACTTATTAAGGTATTATAAAAGTTAACCTCAAACTGTCAATATAGATGTTTAGATGGCTGACCTTGTTTTTGAGGAGAGTTTAAGTCTACATTTACATTTTTAGGCCAGAGTTAAATCTATATTCAAAAGTCATTAACTAAGGCCTAGCTTACTCTAGGGCGGATAAGTTATTTAAATTTGGATGTTAACGAATATTCATTATGTTAACGCCCAGTATTTATTAATCAGAGGCTTTGCTAAAATTTGTTGCTCAAGTGGATAGTTGAGATTGTTCGTCAGCCCAAGCAAGTGATTGGTTATAATACTCAACGACATTGTCCTTATCGAGCTTAAGTTTTTCAATAACTATGTTGGTTTTATCCCAATTAGCTTGTTCAATAAGTTCAATTAACTTAATGATGGAGGCCATTAAACCTTTTTCGGTAAGTAAAGGTTCTTTTATTTCTTGAGATAGCGGAAGTTTTTCAAGGACTGTTGCCATTTCTTCATCTAAGATAGCATCTATCATTGATAATAATCCTGTTAAAAAGGCTATTGAGATGTCAAGTTGTAGGTTACTGTTATGAACAACCAATTCACAAAACTTGGCTCTAGTCATTGCTAAATTAATCAATTCTGAGGGTTTGTTGGGGTTAGCGGTAACTGCAAACATTAAACCAATAAAGCGTTTCAATTCACCAGAGCCTAAAATAACTAAAGCTTGTTTAATGGTTGAAATTTCATTGCGTCGCTTAAATATGGCTGAATTAGCATACCGAAGTAGTTTATAAGATAGCGATACATCTCGTTCAAATACCTTGGTAATATTATTTAAATCTAAATCAGTTTTAGAGGTTTCATAGAGCAATTCAGCCATAGCAATTTGCGACGGCGATAGGCTCTTGGTTTTAATCATTTCTGGTTTAGCAAAAAAATAGCCTTGAAAGTAATCAAAACCTAGCTCAAGCATATGATTATATTCGTCATGGGTCTCAACCTTTTCTGCTAACAATTTTATGTGTGGAAAATTTTTAACAGCAGAACATACATCATTGATATTTTCTGTTGTACTTTGTTGAATATCAATTTTAATAATCTTGATAAAAGGATAAAAATGAAGCCACACCTTTTGATGTTCGTAATCATCTAACGCAATTGTGTAGCCTTCCTCGTGCAGCTTTTTACAGATTGCCAGTAATTTCTTACCAGGTTTGACTGTCTCAAGGATTTCTACAACGACTTCGTCAGGGGCTATCATTTCTGGATAACCTTTGCTTAAAGTGTCTAACGTAAAGTTTATAAAAGCTGGTTTACTGCCAGTGAAGCCACTAATACCCATATTGAACTGGCTTGCCTCAATCATTTTACTTGTTGCTTCATCACCATCTATATCTGGAAATACATTTTCAACACTGTCTCTGAACAATAATTCGTAAGCAAAAAGGTTTTTGTTTTTATCTAAGATTGGCTGTCTTGCAGCGTAAAAATTCATAGGTTTATATTCATAGTTATAAATGTTCATACTCAGGTTTACAGGCTCTTACATTTCAATATATGGCATAGAGAATTTATTTGCATTAGTTTTTTATCTTTTAAAGCACATTAGCTTAAATGTTATGACTCAGTTACGTCTTATTAACGTAAACTAAGGCTTACAAGGTGCATTAACTAAGAGTGTTGGATTTTTAAAGTCAAGCTGTGTTTGAAATATAAATGTTTGAATGTTCGGTAATTGTCTGAATATTTCTCTGGGTAAGGGCTTTTTAATAAATACTATTTAATAAAAACGTTAACACGTTTTTGGTTGAATACCTGGAATAACGTTTGTTGGTTGTTTTTAGGTATTCACCTCTTTTTCTTGCGATATTTAATCACTCTAGACTGGCAGGCTAACAAAAGCTATCCTTTAAAACGCCTACATTTAAGCTTTACTTTTTAATAACCCTGATAAGCTGCAGCGAAATACCAGTTAAGCTCATCAGATAAACTGCAGTGGTTTCTTTGTTTAACTAATTTTGCTAGTTTAAATAAGACTTTTATTATTTGCAATTGATAGGATATTAACTTGGCTACTGGAACTCTCATTTCTTTATCACTTTACTTCATCGTAATGTTGTTAATAGGTTACTATGCCTATAAAAAATCTACCAGTGATGTAGCTGGTTATATGCTTGGTGGGAGAAGTTTATCGCCCAGTGTGGCAGCCCTTTCAGCAGGCGCTTCAGATATGAGTGGCTGGATGTTAATGGGTTTACCTGGTGCTATGTACTTAACTGGTTTAAGTAGCCTTTGGATCGCTATTGGTTTAGTGCTTGGGGCTTTTTTAAATTATCTAGTGGTTGCTCCAAGGCTCAGAACTTATACCGAGATAGCTAATGATTCGATTACCTTACCTGATTTTTTTGAAAATCGATTTAATGATAAATCACGACTTTTGCGTATTGTCTCTTCTCTCGTTATCGTAGTGTTCTTTACCTTGTATACGTCAAGTGGCATTGTTGCTGGGGGTAAACTGTTTGAAAGTTCTTTTGGATTAAATTATGAGGCAGGCTTATACATCACCGCTGGTGTCGTTGTTGCTTATACTTTGTTTGGTGGTTTTTTAGCGGTAAGTCTAACGGATTTTGTACAAGGTTGTATTATGTTTATTGCACTGGTTCTAGTGCCCGTTGTTGCCATTAATGAAGTGGGTGGTCTTGTTGAGATGCAAACCACTATCAGTACTATTAATCCTGACTTATTAAATATGGTTAGTGGTATGGGTATTATCAGTATTATATCAGCCATGGCTTGGGGTTTAGGATATTTTGGGCAACCCCATATCATCGTCCGCTTTATGGCTATTCGCAGTGTAAAAGATGTTCCAACAGCGCGACATATTGGCATGAGTTGGATGATTGTTTCTATTATAGGCGCTATGGCAACCGGTTTTGCAGGCATCGCTTATGTATCCAAAACAGGTATGAAATTGGATGATGCTGAAACAATTTTTGTTGTCCTTTCTCAACTATTATTTAACCCACTTGTTGCTGGGTTTTTATTAGCGGCAATTTTGGCGGCTATCATGAGTACTATCTCATCACAATTGCTGGTTACTTCAAGCTCACTAACGGGTGATTTCTATCAAGCTTTTTTACACCGTGATGCCAGTGAAACTCAATTAGTAAGAGTGGGTAGAATTTCCGTATTTATGGTCGCATTAGTTGCTATATATTTAGCTTACGATCGTGACAGTAGTATTTTAAGTTTAGTCAGTAATGCTTGGGCTGGATTCGGTGCTGCATTTGGGCCCGTTGTGATTGGCGCACTTTATTGGAAAAAAATGACTCGCAATGGTGCTCTAGCTGGCATTATTAGTGGAGCATCAACAGTATTGATATGGATTTATGCACCAATTACTATTAATGGTCAAACATTAAGTACTGTAATGTACGAACTTGTCCCTGGTTTTATTGTTTGCTCTATAGCTATATATATTGTCAGTAGGCTAGCGCCAAATACCGACGAAACTATTAACCACAAGTTTGATGAAATGTTGACTCACCACCAATAAATACTGTTGATTATATATTAAAAGCGAGTGATTTTAGTTATTCGCTTTTAATATATAATAAGACTATTTTAATTTACTGAGGTTTCTTAACTTTTAGAGCTAAGGTAAAAAGTAAAGTGGAAAGAATAATGTCTTAATCCATTGAATAGTTAAGTGCTTAAGGGGCTAGTAAGTTAAGTTAGCCAGAAAGTTAGGGACTAACCTTAAGATTGATTTATTGAATGTTTCGAGTATCTTTACCTTTATTGTGAGTAGTTTTCTTGGTATGAGTACTCAATATACGTGGTAAAAACCATCATTAATAATCCCTGTTCTTTGTCATTTTCTTCAGTTCAATTTTCTCATGAATTTCAAGTTGTCGGTGTTAGGGCTTTTATGCTAAAATCCGCACAATTTTAAACCGTCGATTAATTGGGTGTGATTTCGCACATTAATCGCATATAAAGACTACACAGTCTGGAGCTTATCTACTCATGAGTTTTGATACTATCGAACAACGCGTAAGTTATGGTGTCGGTCGCCAACTTGGTGATCAACTTCGCAATAATCCTTTTAAAGAGTTTGACATTACTGCGGTACAGGCAGGTATTGCCGATGCACTTGCTGAAGCAAGCAGCCAAGTATCAGAAGAAGATCTAAACGAAGCTTTTTCAGTCGTTTCTAAAAAGTTACAAGAACTTGAGCAAGCTGCGGCTAAAGAAGCTTCTGCTGAAGGTGAAAAATTCTTAGCCGAAAATGCAAAGCGTGAAGAAGTAACGGTAACTGAGTCTGGTTTACAGTACGAAGTTATCACTACAGGTGAAGGTGAAAAGCCATCAGCTGAAAGTACTGTGTCAGTTCATTATCACGGCACATTTGCTAACGGTGATGTATTTGACAGTTCAGTTGAACGTGGTCAACCGGCAGAGTTTCCAGTGAATGGCGTTATCCCTGGCTGGACTGAAGCATTACAATTAATGACTGAAGGCTCTAAATGGAAGTTAACTATTCCTTATGACTTAGCTTACGGAGAACGCGGTTCACAGGGTGCGATACCTCCATATGCCACGTTAGTATTCGATGTTGAGTTACTAAGCATCAAGTAATTAGCAAATATTAATGATTAAGCCCTCTATGAGGGCTTTTTTTTAAGTAAAAAATCAATAGAAAAAAATTAATGACAGCAAGTAAATTACAAAACTTATTTACGCAATATCAAAAGTCATTTCTTGCTTATGATATTGAGGGAGTTATGGATTGTTATCACTTACCATGCACACTAAATACACCTGATAAAATAGTTTTATTATCAAATGAGTCCGATTGTCATAATGAATTTAGTGAAATATTTGAACAGCTTAAGCAGGCAGTTACCAGTGATGTTGTTGCTAAAAAAGCATCTTATGTAGAGGTAAGCAAAAAGTTATATCTAGTGTGTATAGATTGGAGTTTCATTGATGGACAGGGCCAGGTTTTTGCTGACTTTTCTGCGGTTTATCATGTAGTAGATATTGATGATACATTAAAAATAATTAATGTTATTTCTCATGAGTTAGAGAGTTCATTAA
>MDSY01000961.1_pt1 | contig 10829 bp, 6 predicted proteins | sample 811131 | NCBI WGS metagenome assembly MDSY01 (sample SAMN05326643, study PRJNA326480) | marine metagenome | isolation source: seawater | place: Atlantic Ocean: South West | collected 2010
AGTTTTACAGAGAGAGGAATACAACCACTAATGTAATGTTGAAATTAGGAATGGGTTTGTCGCCAATAGCGGCCGTAGAGGGAGAAACGGCGCACTTAAAGTTTACGGCCTATCCATCAAACACTTCAGTTACAGTTGGCACACGATTTTCTTTGGCGTTAGATGTAACACCTGGCCCTAATATGCATGTATATGCGCCGGGTGCAGAAGAGAAAGGATATCGCGTAATTGGTTTTAATCTTGATCAGCCTGAAATTGCAAGGATCGAGCCGGTTACCTATCCAGAGTCTGAAATTTATTATTTTGAACCGCTTGACGAACATGTGCCAGTTTATCAAGAGAAGTTCACAATCCTTCAAGAAGTTGTAATGAATGGTGATGCAAGAGCAGAAGAAGTCATGTCCACACTGGACGCATTGACATTGACCGGGACCCTTGAATATCAGGCTTGCGATGACGCAATCTGTTTCCTCCCCCAGTCAATACCTGTTTCCTTTACCGTTGATCTGGAAATGCCTGATAGGCAACGGGCAAATCGGTAGTGAGTTTTGGGCAGAACCCCTCGATTACCCCAAGCATCAATTAGCTCAATCAAAAAACCGTATAAACAATTTACCGACGGAGAACTCTTAATGAGAAAATTAACAGTCCTCGTTTCTGCACTCCTTTTCTTTCATAGCCAAGTTTTGATTGCGCAGGGGTCTTTTGATCAGGATTTTGACCCTGATGTGGCCGTGCCAGAGGGGTTCAAAACAAACCGTACTTCCTATTCGGCAATTATGGATGAGCTTCGATCATCACGTTCGCCTGTCAGCGATGAACAACTGGCGCAACTTAAAAATGTACCTCTTGAAGTAATCTTTAGCGCGTTAGGTGAGTATCGATTGAATTACGCTACTGGTTTTGAGAATACGCAACCCGGTTCTCGTCTGGTAGGTCGTGCTTTAACAATGCGCTTTTTACCTCCTAGGCCTGATTTGAACGAGGCCGCGGTAAGTCTTGCCGAGCAGGGGAACTGGGATCGACGCTATTACGCGCGGGCCGCTGAGGAGGCAAGCCCAGGCGACGTCATCGTTGCTGAGTTGGGCGGGAGTGATGGTCATAATTTATTCGGAGATATGGGAGCAACCGGTATTCAGCAGAGAGGGGCGGCTGGGGTTATTATTGACGGTGGAACGCGTGATTATTCCGGATTGCGGGACGACAGGTTTAAGGATTTTCCAGTCCTGCATAAGTTTACCGATCCGCATACAACTTCATGGCTCGGGGTGGAATACAATGCTCCTGTGCGAATTGGAGGTGTGACTGTGTTGCCCGGAGATATTGTTGTTGGCGACGACGGAGGTGTCTTTTTCTTTCCGCCATCGCTTGTTGAGGCGGTCTTAGATTATGCCAATTTGGTGGAGGACAGAGAAAAATTTCAGCTACAGTTACTGGAGGACAAAGAGTATAGATTCAGAGATATCTACCCCTTGTCCCCAGAACTCCAAAGAGAGTTCGAACGGCTAAGGAATTAGCACCTGTTTTTCGCGTCTGCACCTTAGTCTTAATCGGGGAGTGCGAACACGTATAAGTTTGTTCCGCGACTTGGCCTTAATTCGGGAGTCAGGTTTGGCTGCCCGCCTCCAGTGTTAACTGCAATGTATTGCTTTCCCTCTACAGCGAAACTAATTGGATAGCCACTCACAGAGGAGCCTAGATTAATTTCCCAAAGGACCTCTCCAGATTCATGGTCAAAAGCCCGGAATCTTCCATTAGCGTCGCCGCCAAATACCAGACCACCGCCCGTTGCGACAAGCGACATAGTTCCAGCTCTAGTTTCAAACAACCACTCTGTATTGCCAGTCTCTGCGGATACAGCTCTGACGGTTCCCAGGTTACTTGTCCCGGGGGTCAGTTGATGTCGCGCAGCAAGTTGATATATTTCTAGCCCACCTTGGCCTCCCTCAGTCAAGGCGCGAGCCGTGTCACTCTCAAAATTTCCTGTAGCCAGCATATTTGCACAGGTATTTCTCAGGGGGTAATACATAACATTGGTTAGAGGACTATAAGCGCCAGCTTCCCAATCCTTTCCTCCTAGCCAGGTTGGGCAAACAAACACTATTTGTTCAGCTTCGCGAAAAATGATTTCCGGGTTTTCTGTGACTTCCCCAGTCGCTCCATCTATATCTATGACAACGTTCTGCTCAATTGTTGGTGTGGCCCAGAGAAACTCTCCTGTAGCTCTATCGAGGGTATACACGATACCTGTCTTGCCTGGTATTCCAGTGATCACTTTGCGCGTTTCGCCAGGCGTCAGATCAGGGTTTATCCAAGTAACCTCATTTGGGTCAGGAGTAACTTTTGTCTCAACAAGCAACCTCTCGAATGGGTGGTCTAAATCCCAATGGTCGTTCATATGTTGGTAATACCAGCGAATCTCGCCTGTCTCAACCTCTAGGGCTAGAGTTGAGTTATGGTACAGGTGCTTGTTGTCGGTGCCCCCCAAGTAGAATTTTGGGGCGGGTGAGGTAACTGAGGTCCCCATAATAATCAGACCTAACTCAGGGTCATAACTAGGTACCATCCACGACCCCACATGATGGCGGGATTCAAATGGGACGTCTCCCCAGGTCTCATCTCCAGGCTCGCCGGGGGCAGGTATGAGACGTCTGCGCCACACCTCCTCTCCAGTGCTGGCATTATGCGCTGCCATGATGCAAGCATTTGGACCACCCCATGGGCGACAGCTCCTGCCTGAGATTGCAAGCCCGTCGGCAATTATTGGTCCGGAGCTGTGAGTGGCAGAGTTAAGCTTGTAATCGAGTATTTCAGTTTCCCAGACCTGTTCACCTGTTCGTGCGTCAAGTGCAAAAATATGATTATCATCGGATGTGTTTATGATTTTGTCTTCGTAAATGGCGAGATTCCGATTGTTTCGAGCGTTGCCTCCGACCATCTCATAAAGATCTTCTGGAATATCTCTTCGATAGCCCCAAATAAAGTCCCCTGTAATCGCATTATAAGCTTCGATGAGGTCATTTGCTTGAGGAACAAAAAGCATCCCATTATAAGCGAGGGGTGTAATCTCTCCCGTGCCAGTAGCTAGATCCCGGGTCCACACCAAGCGCAGATCGCCAACATTTTCTTTCGATATCTCGTCAAGTGGACTATAGCCCCAACTGTCCAGAGTTCGACGCCACATTAGCCAGTCGCCATCGGCAGGGTCTTGCAACATCTCATCAGTAACTGGAGGGAAGTCTGCACCTTGGGCAAATAGGTTAAACGGCAAAAGACTAACGAACAAAAAAGTACTGATTAGAAATATTCTTAACATCTGAGTTCCCAATTGAAATTGCATGATGCGCCTCCTCGATAAAGTCAGATTTCAGATATTAGCCTGACAGGGTCGATGATTAAACCTAAAGAAGACAAAAATAAAACCCTGTTAAGTCAAATATCAAATTGAAAAGCCAGAGACCTCTTGCAAGATAACCGGCTTTTTGGAGAAAAGCGATTGCGACAGATCAAACTATATGGACAGACGCCCTGTGGAATCTCCCAACGACTCGATTGAAGTTCCGATCTTGTCTAACAAACTTAGGTGAAGGTTGGTAAGAGGCGTACCCTCAGGGTACTGCAAATGATAGCCCGGGTGGGCGACATCGCCGGCCAATAAAATGGGTAGATTTCTTGAGTAGTGAGAGTTACTGTCAGCCATACCTGCTCCATAGACAATTGTCGATGAGTCTAGCAGAGAACCATTTTCATCTTCAGCATCTTTCAGCCGCTCTAAAAACTCCGCAAAAAAAGTCATATGGTATTCGTTGATTTTTAGCAATTTCTCAAGTTTGACTGGATCCCTCTGGTGATGAGAGATTGGATGATGTGCGTCTGGCACTCCTATTTCAGCATAGGTTCGACCTGTGATCTCTCGACCCATCATGAAAGTGGCAACCCGAGTCATGTCTGTTTCCCAAGCCAAAGCCATCATGTCAAACATCAAACGGGCATGCTCTTGAAAAGTATCTGGTATGCCTGCAGGTTGCTCCAAAACGGGCAGTTCTCGGTCGCTTTGTGCCTCTGCCATTTGAACCCGTCTTTCTACATCGCGCACAGCTTCTAGATATTGGGACAATTTGGTCTTGTCACCAGCACCTAGCTTCCGAGACATTTCGCTCGCCCTCTCGGTGACCGAATCTAGTAAGCTGGCGTCTTTACCAAGTCTGGCTTTTCTGACGGCAGGGTCTGTGCTTCCGGTATCGCCGAACAGCCTTTCAAAAATGGCTCTCGGATTATTTTCCATTGGCAACGGTGTAGTTTCGTTTGCCCAAGAAATAGTATTTGTATATGCGCAGCTGAAGCCCTCGTCACAAGAACCCGCAAAGTCTCTCCCGTCGATTGCGAGTTCCAATGTTGCTAACTGGGTCTCGTTACCCAGCATTCTCCCGGCGATTTGATCCATCGAGATACCGGCTCGAAGATTGGAGCCGTTGTCTCTCGTGGATGCAACTCCAGTCAGGAATCGGGTGGATGCCCTAGCATGGGGGCCTTCGCCATCGACACCCCAGAGCCCGCTGAGAATTTGCAGTTGATTTCTAAATGGCTCCATGGGTTTGAGAATGGAGGGAAATTCAAAACCGCTTCCTACGGTAGAGGGCGTCCAGTGGTCCATTCTCATCCCATTTGGGACATAAACAATTCCCAAACGGCGAACAGGTTTTCCCGCAGCGCTGGCAAGTGCTGGGACCATGGCATCAAGTGTTGGCAAAGCCAGGGCGGCTCCTATGCCTCGTAACAGGGTACGGCGGGGTATCGCTTTTTTGGTTATTATCATGATTCAGTCCTCCGCGTTCGAAAAGGGGCACTCTTCACTATCTCTGCAATAATAGACGACCAGCGGTAGTTATCCAATGCTGCGGTTCTAGTAATTTGACGAATTGTCGGTTTATCGAAGTACTCTGGGGGTCGGCCGATCGCGTAGGCAAACATCTTCTCTGTAATCGTCCCTACAAACTCATTACTGCGATCCAACAATATTTCTCTAAGCCCCTCTAAACCGTAGAATTGAGTGCCATTGGGCAGTTGTCCGGAAGCATCAATAGGGAGGTCAGCTTCGCCAGTGTCGCGCCACCGCCCGATCGCATCAAAATTTTCGAGTGCCAGACCAAGGGGGTCCATAGGAAGATGACATACAGCACAATTTGGGTCTTCACGGTGCTGAATCATTCGGTCACGTATTGTAGCGGGTTGTCCATCTTCGCCTGTTTCTGGAAGGTCCGGCACATCCGCTGGAGGAGGTGGTGGGGGAGTTCCCAGGATGTTGGTTAAAACCCATTTGCCTCTTAGAACTGGTGAGGTCCGGTTGGCGTAGGAAGTTGCAGTGAGCAGGCTTCCTTGTCCCAAGATTCCCCCGCGCTGTTTTGCAGATTCACCTTCCAGATTTACTTTTCGGAAATGGCTCCCATAAATACCATCTATCCCGTAATGGATCGCAAGGCGCTCATTAAGGAAGGTGTATCCGGCGCCCAGCAAGTCAAGCGCGGACCTGTTATCTCTTAATAAACTTTCAAAATAAAGCTCGCTCTCCTGCCTGAAAGCTGCCCTAAGATTTTCGTCAAACTCGGGGAATTCGACAGCATCTGGCACAAGGCTAGGCAGATTCCTTAAGTACAGCCACTGCCCAGCGAAATTTTCAACCAAGGCCTTTGATTTCGGATCTTTGAGCATTCGCAGGGTTTGTCGCTCAAGAATTTCACTATCTTGCAACTGACCCTGCTCTGCAAGCGCAAGCAGCTCTTTATCTGGGATACTACTCCAAAGGAAAAAAGACAATCTTGAGGCAAGCTCCAAGTCAGTAAGCTGGTAATCGGAACCAGATTCAATGTTCAGAGGATCTTGTTCTACTCTGAAAAGAAAATCTGGAGATATTAATATTCTCTCAATCGCTAGTTGGATCCCGGCGTCAAACCCAAATCTCCCATCGTTTCTTCCCATGTGGTAGAAATTCAAGAGTGTATCTAGGTCTAATTGTTGCAGAGGTCTGCGGTAAGCTTTATGGGCGATGCTTGATAAAATTTCAATGGCGCAAGTTTCCTCAGAGCTGGCATCACCTCTAACAGGCCTACAAATAAAAATCGTATCTCGACTGGGAGTTGAGCCAGGACCAGAGGGCTCGAAAGGGCCAGTGATTTGAGCGACTTCAATAGCGGCATCTCCGTCACGCATTTCGTTGACGGCCGCAGCGAAAACTGACTGAGGCGGCTGCAGTACACCTTCTGGCTCCGTGAATCGTCGGATAAAAGATACTCCAACGATATGAGGGCCAGCTTCGGCATCGAACCTAAGTCTCAGATTCGAATCGGCGAATAACATGTACTCTTCCCACTCCCGGTCACCAAATTGATTTCCTCCATAGCTTGCCGGGGCCTGCAAAACGTCAGGCTCCTCGCCGCCAATTTGGAAGGTTTTAATTAGACTACCGTCAAATCGAACCTCAATCTCATGACGAGAACCCATACCGCGAATGTAGTTTACATAGTTTCTGTGAAGTCTGAGAGAGAGGTCGTATTTGCCCGACACCGGAAAGTAATGGTTCATTGCCACACCTCCTCTGGAGCCGAAAGGCAAATCGTCGTTCATCCTGTCTGCTTGATTGAGAAGTATGGGTACCTCATAAGTTTCCGATGCGGGACCAAGAGGATTCTCGCCAACGGCTAATCTGGCAGTTTTCCTGGCGGCGGAAAGGTATCTCTCCATCAGAGCTGGAGATACTGTTAGAACATCTGCCATGTTGTCGAAACCATAGGCATCTATATCATCAGCGGGAAGTAACTCTTCGACATCGACCTGTATTGACAATAAATCTCTAACCGCATTTGCATATTCCGCCCTGTTGAGGCGATGGAAGGTGTCTGTCCGACCGGGGTTGGGGTTACTCGACGCCAGATTATCGATTTCTGTTTCCAACCATTCAACTAACTCATTATATGTATCTTCGTTTGGCTTGGGCATCTCCATTGGCGGCATGCGCCTATTTCGCAATTGAGATAGCACCTTTTCTGGCAATGCCCCATGTGCACTTAAATCAGAGAGGTCGATGTTCTGGAACGATACATTTGCTGTGCTAAGCGTATCGTTGTGACAAGCTAAGCAATATTGATTTATGGTGGTTCTTAAAAGCTCTCCCGCGGATTGCGCGGAGGATAAACTGGATAGCAGTGCTATCAGTAAAATTGCAGCAGTGCTCTGCATACCTCTTATTATTTTGGTCGTTAGATGGTACATGTTGGCTAAGTTAGCACTTATTTTTCAATTTTTTAAGTCATTGTTTTTGATTGAATTCGTATTTTCAATAGACTAATGACTACAACCTGCGGTACGTGGTTTTATTCTTTTTAGTTATTAGGGAAATTTGCCATGACATAAATGGGCTGTCAATTGTCTCTGGTATGTCTTAGGATCTATTATTATGCAAAAATCAAAAAAATACTTGTTTTCGAGAATACTGCTATTAGCGTTTCTGCATATGCCCGTCCTGGCTTGTTTGGCTCAGGAGTCTACGCTTATTGACGCAGCCCGAAATAACCAGCAGAGCCTTGTTTCTGACTTGTTATCATCAGGAGCAGACCCCAATGCAAGGCAAGGTGACGGTGCGACGGCTCTCCATTGGGCAGCGCATCGGAATAACGAAGAGGTCGCGCAGTCTCTCCTAGACGCTGGAGCCGACGCTCAGGCGTCTAACGAGCTTGGAGCAACACCGCTCTGGTTGGCTGCATCCAATGGAAGCCAACCCCTTGTAGAAAAGCTCTTGGCGGCTGGCGCTAGCCCAAACGTAAGACTCAAAATGGGTGAGACTCCCTTAATGAGTGCCTCTCGTGCCGGAAGCGCAGGAACCGTTTCCCTCTTGCTGAATGCGGGTGCGGATGTTAACGCTGTGGAAGATGAGAGAGGTCAGACAGCACTCATGTGGGCAGTTGCTCAAAGCCACAGCGCTGTTGTTGAGCTCCTGTTAAGCAATGGGGCAAATTTAAATATCCGTTCTAAAATCTGGTATCAATTAGAGAACACGGCGGGTAATACTAATCCCACTGGGAATTTCAAGATGGCTCATGGAGGTTCATCGGCTATGATGTTTGCCGCTCGCACCGGTGATATCGAAACTACTCGAGTATTGCTTGAGGCAGGAGCCGATTTGAATGATACCGCTGCCTCAGGGGTAAATGCCCTGACTCAGGCAGCGCACAGCGGGCACGAAGAATTGGCTATTTATTTATTGGAGCAAGGGGCTGATCCAAATGCTATGGAAGCAGGTTATACCCCCCTTCATGCTGCAGTACTGAGGGGTGAAATAGCTTTAGTTAGAAAACTCCTTGATCACGGCGCTATTATCGATACCCCTTTAGAGCATGGGACCCCGGGCAGGCGGTTTAGCGCTGATTTTTCCATTAGGTCCCAGTTAATTGGTCGGGATGCTTTCTGGATGGCTGCTAAATACGGCGAAGTTGAAATACTTCAAATTCTTCTGAAGGCCGGCGCGGATCCATTCGTTGTCGATGAAAATGGGGTGACAGTTTTACAAGTGGCTATGGGCAATTCAGGTTCTTCTCTGGATTGGCGTCGCGACCGCATAGGTAACGAGGAACTTGATTCTGAAGACGAGGAAAGAAGAACTTTGGAGCTGGCAAAAATCCTTATTGATGAGGGTGTTGATGTTAATGCCACAGATAATCGCGATAGAAACGCGCTGCATCATGCGGTTTTAAAAGATTTTCCCTCTGTTGTTGAATTTCTTATTGCGCAGGGCGCTCGAATCGATGTTCGGAATGACAGAGACTTGACGCCTTTACAATTAGCGGAGACCGTTCAGAGTATTCCTGGTACGAATGGGTTAAGAGGCACTAGACCGGAGGTCGCAGAGTTGCTGCGCAGGCTAGGAGCAACCGAGTGATATATACAAGCTATATCAAGCCCGTGGACCACATAAGACAAACTGTGATGAACGAAACAATTCCGCCTACAAGAGTTGCACCACCATAACTAAATACTGCGTCTGGTACTGTAAGTTTTGATAGGGAAGTGCAAACCCAAAAATAACTGCTATTTACGTACTTAATAATCACTGAGCCGCTGGCCCCAGAAAGCATAGCGGCTTCTGGAGATAGACTTAAACTAGTTAACATCGGTGCAACTAAGGAAGCTGCTGTTATAACACCGACAGTGGTTGAGCCTGTTATCATGTTTCCGATTATCCCAATTACGAACGGTAATAATATTGTAGGTAATCCGTAATCGGTGAAAATCATCGCTATAAAATCAACCGCTGGTGTACCTCTTAATATCGCGCTCAGCGATCCGCCCAGTCCCGTAACCACTAAAATCATGGCAGATGTCCTTAGTGCGGATTCAACCCATGCGTCTTTCGATTTTTCTCGATCCGTAGGATTTTTAATATTTCGGTAAGCAAGCCAAACACCTATTGAAAGCGCCACCACAGGCCAACCAAGATACGAAAAGATTGTCTTCAGTATGTGGCCCTCAGGCGCTAAAAGCGAGATTATGCTCTGTGCACCGATCAAAAGGATTGGTATGACAATCGGGGCGTAGGAGCTGAGATTACTCGGCAATTCTTTAGTTTCGTCTCCACCTAAGTCATCAATCGATATACCTTCAAATTCGTCACTGGCCATTGTCCCTATCTTGGGGCCAGCAAAATACACACCCCAAGCCCAGCATGCTAGCGAGCCAAAGAGACAGGCAATCCCACCAAAGATTATCGTTTGTCCAATATCTGCACCAACAATTGCAGCAGCTGCAAGCGGCCCAGGAGTAGGCGGCACGATTGCATGGGTTAGTTGAAGCGCTCCGACAAGCCCAGTGGACATAACAGCAATCCCAACGTTCATAGTCTTCGCTGCCGAGTGCACGAGCGGATTTAGAATCACGTAAGCCACATCAGAGAAAATTGCAACTCCAATAATAAACCCAGTAAGCGTCAGAGCAAGTGGCATACGGTGCGTGCCGACAAGATTGACCATAGATTTTGTAATCACCTGAATCGCTCCAGTGTGTTTTAAAGCCTCAGCAATGATTGAGCCAAGTACGATGACCACACCAATTGAGCCAAGTGTATTTCCGAACCCGCTTTCAAATGCGTTAATAAAATTATTTTGCTGGATTCCTGGTAAAATTCCGAAAAATAGTATGGGAATTAATAGTGCAAAAAACACATGCCATTTCCATTTTGCGATCAGAAATAAAAGTAAAAATATGACAATTCCAAATCCGATCAGAGATATCGCTGCACTTGTATTAACCGCTGTGTTTGGATCCATCTTGTCTCTCTTCTTATTATGTTAATTCGATAAAAATTCTAATGCTGCGTTAACTCCGCCTTGGCTGTGAGGGATCTTAGCAAGTCGCAATCCCATTTCAACGCCACTTAAAGTTCCTGCTAGAGATAATTCATTGAAATCACCAAGATGCCCAATACGAAAGACTGTGCCCTTTACCTTGCCTAAGCCAGTGCCAAGCGACATGTTGAATTTTTCTAAAATTACTTTACGTAAATGATCGGCATCAAAACCTTTTGGTGTTAGGACTGCAGTGCACGAATTGCTGTATTCTGCCGGATTGAGACACATATTCTCCAGGCCCCAAGCATTAACGGCTAACCTCGTAGCCTCTGCCAGTCTTTGATGACGGAAATAAACATTCTGTAAGCCTTCGTTATGGAGAAGCCTGAGGGCCTCCTTGAGACCATAAAGAAGATTTGTGGCGGGTGTATACGGGAAAACTCCTCCTTCATTATTATCGATCATTTCCTGCCACGACCAGTATGAAACCCGCGA
>MDSY01047323.1_pt1 | contig 10829 bp, 6 predicted proteins | sample 811131 | NCBI WGS metagenome assembly MDSY01 (sample SAMN05326643, study PRJNA326480) | marine metagenome | isolation source: seawater | place: Atlantic Ocean: South West | collected 2010
GCGCTAACGTGGAGACGGAATCTGATTGTGACGCGGCGAGAAGCTGCGTGTGGAGCTCTGATGGGTCCGGGAGTTGCTCCCACGACGATGACGACTGGAATGACATGATCGGTGAAAGTTTTTCTGAATTCGGTGGAGAGACATGCGATGACCATGAAATATGGCATGCAGCTAATCATGGAGATTTCGAGGAAGCGGCTGCTATGTGCAAAGCCCTATCAAATTGTAAATGGTATGACACTGGTGGGTCCACTGGGTGCTCAGTTGACAAGGATCGCGTAAAAAAGATTATATCCGACACAGGCGCCCCTCCTGGCGTGGCCGGTTACTGGATTGGGTGGTGGACAGATGCGTGCTGGTACCTCCCAAAATCGACCTGCACCACCAGCACAACTGTCAGGGGATGCGAGCTCTCTGACTCTGACGATTGGCCATGTCGACCCAGCTTGGCGAAACAGGTAGCCGCCGGCGCCGATGGTTGCACCGGACACGCTGATTTTGAGGCGGTCGCCGCGTTGGGCGGCATGACGGTCGCCGAAGCGCGTGAGAAGTCCATGGCCAAGACGGCGAAAGAACAGGCGGAGGACGCTCGAGACTCGATTCTCGAGGGTATCGCGGACGAGAGGCTGAAGAAGAAAGCCAAGCTCCTGGCGGACGCCGTCATCGCCGGCGAACCGGTGAAGAAACTCTCCGCCAAGCTCGAGGCTGCGGACGAAGCATCCGCGTGCTCCAGCTACTACCTCAAGGCCAGTCTCAGCCCCAGCAAAGGCGCGTGCGTCGCGACGGCTGCGTCCAGGCGCCGAGGTCGAGCGCTCGCCGCGTCGACGTACGACGTCTCGGTTTTCTTCAAATCATCCCAGCTCAGCGACGGCGCGCTGAACGCGGCGGCGGAAAGTCTCAAGGCTGAGGGCGTGGGCGGCGTGAAGGTGACCGCGTCGGTGGATCCCATAGCGGAGCTCAAAACGATACCGGGCGTCGACACGAGCGCCGTCGACACGCTTGAGACTCAGTCGGAGATTGCGAACAAGGACAAACCTCCGTCGCCGCCGCCGCCGCCGTCCCCACCGCCAAGTCTCATCCTCGATGATGATGACGCCGCGCCGCGGCTGGGATCGGGCGCGATGTTCGCGAGCGTGTGTGCGCTGCTCTCCGTCGCGGTGTTGATGTGAGTGTCCGTCCGCCGCGGGCGCGTGTCCGCTCCGACTGCTGCCAGCAATTTTTAGAGAGCACCTTTAATCGGAAACGCCAAATTCGCCACCGTTTTTGGGCGGGGCGCCACTTCCAGGCGCGCCGTCGTATCGCCCACTCGTGACCTCCGCTCTCACCTCGCCGCGCCGAGTTGTCCGCCCTCTCGAGTCCGAAGGTCCGTCGCGCCCCGCCGCGCCCTCCATCCTCGCGTCTCCACCGACCCGTCGCGCGCGCGCCGACCCCGATCGTCTGTTTTGGCTCGTCTCATTTTGGAAGCGATGCCGCTTACGTCCCAACGCGCCCTGAACCCATCCCATCGTCCCGCTCGCAGGTCCCCCCGGGCTCCGTCCATGTCGTCCATCGACGTCGATGAGCTCGAGGTCCGGGTTCGCCGCAGGCTCGCGCTCGTCGACGCCCGTCGCACCGACTCCGCCCCCGGGAACGCCCGCGCCCGATCCGAAGATGCCCGCTCCGGAAAAGGAACCGCATCGCTCGAGCGCAGGCTCCCCTCCGACGGCGGCGTGGTCGCCCAGAAAGCCGCGTCCGACGTCGCCACCATCGCGTCCGCGTGCGAAGGTATCGCAATCTTCGATTCCCTGCGCCCCGAGGAACGCGACGCGCTGTTCCGGGCCATGTACCGCCTCGAGTACGCCGCGGGCGAGGCGGTGGTGAGGCAGGGAGAGGAGGGCTTCAACTTTTACGTCGTCGTCGCCGGGTCCGCCGTCGTCACCGTCCGTCGCGACACAGACGAACCGTCGGACCGCCGCAAAGCGCACGAGAAGCAGCAGGAGGCGGAGGAGGAGGAGGTCAGGACGCTGTGGCCGGGCGACACCTTCGGCGAGGTCGCGCTCCTCCATTCGGTGCCGAGGTCGGCGACGGTCCGGTGCGGGCGCCGCGCGGCGACGGTGTGGGCGTTGGATCGCCAGACGTTCAAGCGGACGCTCTCCGGCGGCGCGTTCCAGCGACGCGAGGCGTACGACCGGCTCCTCGGCGGGGTCCCGACCCTGGAGAGGCTCGACGACTACGACAGGAAGAGGCTCGCCGATGCCGTCGTGCCGTGCGCGTTCGCGAAGGGCCAGGCCATCTGTACCAGAGGCAAGGCGGAGGGCGCCAAGTTCCACATCATCGAGCGCGGCGAGTGCTCCGTCGAGCTCCTCGGCGGCAAGGAGGTTAACCGCCTGAAGCCCGGGGACTACTTCGGCGAGGTCGCCGCGCTTCAACGCGCGGAACCGACCGCCACGGTCGTCGCGCTCACCGGGGTACAGACTCTCAGTTTGGACCACGACGCTTTCGTCCGGATGCTCGGCGAGGACGTCATCGACGCCATGCGCAGGCGGACCCGCGCCTACCACTACGCCACCACGCAGGACCGCGCGAGGGCGCCGAGTACCCTCCCCAAGCGCGCGAACACGTATCACGGCGGCGGAGTGACGACGACCAACCCGGGGATGGCGACGGGCGCGAGGGCTCGGATCGGGTGCGGCGACGGCGGCGGCGGCGGCATGCTCGCGGCTCGCGCTCGACTTCGCCGCGGGAACGTCTCGACCCAGGACACGTCGTCGTCCTCGTCGGCGACGTCGTACCTCAGGCGGTACACGGAACGTAAGTCGTCCATCGGGGATGCCGGCGCGCGCGTCGTTCGATGGAGGGACGAACGGGGTCGATCCACTGTGCGCCGGCGCGACTTATCGTTTCACAAGGAGCTGGGCGTCGGCATGTCCGGCGAGGTCTACCTGGCGCGCGCCGCCAACCTGGGTAACGCGCACTGCTGCGTCAAGGTGATGTCCAAGCGCAAGCTCCTCCGTCTGGACCAGGCGGAGAACATCATGCGCGAGCGCGCGTTGATGCGATCGTTCGGCGACACGCCTTTCGTGATGCAGTCGCTGTGTTCGTTTCAGGACACCGCTCACCTCTACCTCGTGATGGATTTCATGCCCGGGGGCGACCTGTTCCAGCTGCTGGTCAACGGCACTGATAAAGGCACCTTCACGCCGCCCACGGTGGTGTTCTACGCCTCGGAGGTTCTCCTCGCGCTCGAGTACCTCCACGGCCGCGGGTACGTGTACCGCGACCTCAAGCCCGAGAACATTTTGATCGACGGCGGCGGTCACCTCAAGCTCGCGGACCTCGGCTTCTGCAAGCCCTTACGCCCGGGCGAGCGGACGTACACCACGTGCGGTACTAGTGACTACATGGCCCCGGAGGTCATGCTGTCGCAAGGGTACGACATGTCCGCGGACTACTGGGCCTTCGGCGTCCTCGTCTACGAGATGCTCGCGGGGTACGCTCCTTTCCAGGCCAAGACGGACTCGCAGCGCCACCGGCGGATCCTCACCGCGGACTTACGGTTCAAGGACGGGTTCCAGCTCCGCGCCAAGGACCTGGTGAGCAAGCTGTGCGTCGTGGACACCAGCCGACGGCTCGGCATGCTCTCCGGCGGCGTCGACGACATCAAGCGACACGCGTTTTTTCACGAGCACGGGAAGGCGGACTGGGCGGCTCGGGCGCGGCGCGAGGCGACGCCGCCGCTCATGCCGGTGATCCGTCGCGCGGAGGACATGACGCGGAGTGATGCGCTCAAGTCGGTGGCGCGGGCGACCGCGGCGGAGGCGCCGTCGCCCGCGTCGGACAGAGTGTTCGGTGAGTACTTCTAGCGGGCTGGTTTTTCATGCACAGCTGTCTCATTTTTTGTCAAACCAACTGAAGTCCCGCGTGAAAAATGAGCTGCCCGAGGGGCGCTCCGCCCGCGTCGGTCCACTCTCCGCGTCGCGTCGGCGCACGTGCGACCGGGTAGGGTTGGACGCGCGGACGTCCACGGGCGTGATGGGCATCGGCGACGACGGCGTGGATGCCGGCGACGGGGTAGCGCGCGACGAGATCGTGCGTGAGACGACGATGGTTCGGGATCCCAAGGGCGATGGGAAGAGATCCGACACGGGCGACCGGGCGGACCAGCGGGCGGACCAGCATGCGATCGACGAGCTCAGGCGATACGTCTGCCGCGTCCTCGGCGTCGATCCCAAGGTGGAGGGCGAGTCCGTCGTGCCGTCCGGCGGCGTCGGGTCGTCCGCGACGCGCGTGAACTGGCAGCGCGTCGGCGCCATCAGCGACGCGTGGATGGACGAGGCGAGCGCGCCGGTCCCGGAGGCTGAATGGATGCGGGAGGGCAGAGAGGCCGCCGAGGCGATGGACCCGATCGACGAAGACGATCCCAAGATCACCGAGGAGCACACGCGGGACATCGCGATCGGGCGCATCGGACCCCGACGCGCCCTCATCGATCGCAAATCCATGAGAGGCGATCTCCAGCTGTCCGACCACTGCTGCTCCGCCTACTCCCGCTCCAACTTCGCCAGCTTCAAGGCGAACACGTGCGTCTTCAACGGCAGGTGGCAGTACGAGGTCACCGTACGCACCGCGGGGATCATGCAGGTGGGCTGGGCAACCTTGAAGTGCCCGTTCACGGCTGAACACGGCGTGGGCGACGCTCAAGATTCGTACGCCTTCGACGGGCACAGGGTTCGCAAGTGGAACGTGTCGCCCACGCCGTACGGTCAGCAGTGGGTCCCGGGCGACGTCATCACGTGCTGCATCGACCTCACCGGCGACGAGTTGGGCGGAGGGACGGTGAGCTACCTCCGGAACGGGACGGACATGGGAGTCGCGTTCAGGTGAGACATTCTTTTTGTTTTGTTTGATTTAGACTGACCCGACGCCGCGTTTTGTGTACAGAGACGTCCGGCGTGGACGACCCGGCCTGGCGTACTTCCCCGCGGTTTCGCTCAGCATGAACGAGTCCATGGACGTCAACTTCGGGGATTCGCCCATGCGGTACCCGCACGAGGACTACGTGCCCCTCACGCTCGCGCCCGTCGTCGAACCCGCGTGGAAGAAGTCGATGGAGGCGTTCGGTCGGCTCTGCGCCTTTGGCGGCGTGGACGACCCGACGCCGTCGCGGGTCGGCTACTATTGCCGTCCCGAGGGTGTGTACCGTCAGAGCGGGACACCCGAGTTGCTGACGGTGGATGACGAGGCTGTGTTGGCGTGCGCGACGCTCCGGGGCGCGGGTCCCCTCGGCGGCGGCGCGCGTAACTTCGACCCGGAGTGGGAGTCGGAGTGGCTCCAGCGGCGGCACTTAGTCCGCAGGTTGATTCGCGTCATCACGCGCGAAGGGGAACGAAGGCGCGTGTGCGAGTACGAACGCACCGTGCGTCTGCTACGCGTCGGCCTGTTCGACGGTCGGTTCAACCTCGATCACGACAAGAATTGCGACGACGAGTCCATGGCGGCCGGAGTCTACGGCGGCTCGGGGAGACTCGAGCACGACCTCGTCAACTTTGGCAGGTCGGAGTACGGCATGGTCGTCGGGGAACTGACCGAGGCGCTCGCCGAGCACGTCCGTTCGACTCCATTTATTGACGATGAGCCGTTACCGGCGGGATACGAACGGTCGGGCATGCCGTCGCACGCGCCGCTCGCGTTCGCGGCGGCGATTGTTCGCGACGAAACGGCTCGATCCGCGTGGATGTTTAACGAGAAATGGGGCAAGGAGCTCGAGGATTTTCTCACGTGGAAGTCGCCATCCCCCGAGGACCTCGCGGCGATGCTGCCCGCGGGCTCGGTGTGGTGGCCGGGCGCGGCGACGTCGGAGGCTATCTTCGTGACGGCGGACGGAGGGGACCACCCCGGCGGGGCGGGGTCGGAGATTCGGTGCAAGGCGGAGGGGTTGAGACTTCGCGCGTGTATGTCGAGGTCGTGCGCGATGCACTGCGGGCTCATCGACGCCGTCTGGGGGCACTGCGGCTTCGGCGCGAAGACCGGCGGGATACCCTTGCGAGGTGAGTTCAACACCGGATACGGTCACGGCGTCGAGTGGCTGACGGCGCTGCACGAGAAGAACATACCCGGGCGGTCGGTGCCGCACGGACACAGACCGTCGGACCCGTGCATCATGGGCTCCCTCTACTTCGCGATGCTCGCGCTGATCCGACCCGAGCTGGAGAACCCGAGGCTCCCTACGGATACAAATCGGTACTTTCATTCCAACCGGAGCAACTTCGGGATGGCGAAGTGGTCCCCGTCTGGTTTCTACGACAGCTGCGCGCACCAGTTCGACCTTCCCCTCTTTGGCGGCGGGGTATCGCACGTCATGAAGACGTACCCGCCGTGTCACTCCGCTCCCGCGATGAACCTCGACGTCACCGCGCTTCGGTCGACGAGTGACGCCCCCGTGGTTGACCTGGCGGATGCCGGTTTACCGCGGCTCAAATTCATCTGGTTCAACGAGAAGACGTTCGACCAGGTCCAGTTCCTGTACCACCTCGCCGTCGGTAACCAGTACAAGTCCGCGGCGTTCCAGCTGCAGGCCCAGATCCAGTCCGCGAAGCAGCTCGAGGAGGCGTGCAAGACCTTGCCCAATTTGGAGGCTGAGCAGCTGAGGCACAGCGCGCAGACCAGGATCATGACCCAACTCCAGGTCATCTCGGACGAGTCGTCGACGCGTCCCCCGGATGAAGACGCGAGCGCCGCGTTCGTCGAGCGGCTCCGCGGCGCGCTCACCGAGGCGACCCAGCTGGCGAGCCATGGCATGGTATCTGACGACGTCGCCGGCGCCATCACGGCGGCGACGAGGAACCTCCAGGACCGTTACAACGTCGTCTTGGTCGACGAGGAAAACGACTCCACCGCGGCGGCTGACGAGACGCGGGAGGTGGCGAGCGGGTTCATCGGTCGGATAAAAGAGGAGCTCATCAAGCTGAGGGACGAGGTGGTGGACACCGCTCGGGTCTGCTGGTGGCACAGGGCGGTGTTGCACAGGCCGGAGCAGCAGGCGGGGATGTTCGCGGCGGCGGCGTACCAAGCGCAGGTCATCCTCGCGGCGATGGAACGAGGAGCCGAGCCGCGCAGGTTACCCTCGGACTCGGACAACGAAGACGAAGGAGAGGGTGTCGACGACGACGAAGGCGACGAGGATGTCTACGAGGACACGGATGAGAGCGATGAGGATGGATCCGTCGAACGCGAGAACGTCGACACCGACCCGGAGATGGACGAAGACGACGGGACCGACGAGGACGGGGACGAGGACCCGGGCGGCGGTCGCCCCTATGATGGTCGCGTCCCGATGATGGTCGATGATGGTCGCGTCCCCGGCGTCGACACCCGGAAGGGCGCGCTCCTCCAGCACATCCCGGCGTACCACCTCGAGGTTCTCATCGACTCTTTCCACGCGCTTCGTCGCGGGGACCCGCCGTTCGCGCCCGTCGCCCCCGCGCGAGCCGCCGCGAGCCCCGGGCTGCACGGCGTCGTCAAGCTCTTGGTGCGACACTTCGCGGATGAGCGCGTCGTCAACCCCGACGTCCGCGACGTGATGCTGCAGAGCGTGTCCGTGCTTCTGCAGTACAAGGAGTACGTCGCGGTGTTCGAGGCTAACGACGAGGCGCGGCGCGAGATGGTCCCCGCGCTGCTTCGATCGTTCGACAGCAGGTTCTGGATCCCGGTGTCCAACATACTCCTGCGCCTGTGCAAGGGCGTCGGGTTCGGGCAGTACGACGACAGGGCCACGAAGGTGCTCTCCGCGATCAAGGCGACCAAACGGGACGGCGTGGACGGACCGGGGCTCGATTCGCAGCGCACTGACGAAAACATCGCGACAACCGACGGGCCCGAGTTTGGCGCGTCGCCCGACGCGACTCTCGCTCGCGCCATCGCCACATCCGTGGACAGCTCCAGCCCTCTGTTCCGCGCGCTCATCGTGGACACGTTCCGGGAAGATCCCAAGTTGCTCGAGAGGTTCCTCGACCGTGTGTTCAACACCCTCAACTGGACAATCACCGAGTTTGGCGTCGCGCTGAAGGAGATGCTCGACATGCGGCAGCGCGCGGCGGCGGCGAGGAACCTCCAGCGGAAATGTACCGTGATGCTGGAACTCAGCGCGACGCTGGAGCGGGTGCTCGAGTTTCTCACCCTCGAGCTCCCCGCCGCGTTCCTGGACAGCCAGGCGTCCATGCGCATGAAGCGGCTCGTTGAGATTTTGCTCTTCGTCCTCGGGCACACGTGCGGCGCGGGTTCGGACGCCAAGCTGTTTGAACAGGCGCTCAGCATGAAACTCCCGGTTTTCGTCGCCGATAAGATTTCTCGCGCGCCCATCCTCGCGCCCATCGCGGGGATCATCCTGAACCTCGAGATCGCCGCCATGGCGTGGGTGGAAGGCCGCGGCGATGACTTCGGCGTGGACGAGGTCTCTGACACCGTCGCCGACGAGCTCGCGGCGGGCGCGGGTGAAAACAACATATCGCAGCTCGAGTACGTCTGCGCCTTTGACTGGGAGACACACTTCGGGTCCTTCACCGGGCGTGAGGAGGCGGTGATGGAGCTGCGGGACGTCGTGCGACGGGTCCGTGACACGCGGGGCGACATCGAGCGGCGGCGCAAGGCTGAGGACGAGACGGACGTCCCGGAGGAGTTTGTGGATCCGATCATGCAGAGTTTCATGTCGGACCCGGTGACGCTGCCCGGGAGCGGGGTCGTCGTGGACAGGGAGACGATCAGGCGGCACCTGCTCACCGGGGACGGTACCGACCCGTTCAGCCGGACCCCGCTCGACGAATCCATGCTCGTGGACGCGACGGAGCTCAGGGAGAGGATCGACGAGTGGCGCAATGGCTTGCACGTGACGCCGCCGGACACCGCCCTCGAGGACGTCGATTAAATTAAGTGTTAAACGTAAAACCTTTTAATATGCTAGCTAGCTAGTTCGAGTGGAGAGTGAGACATTTGTTCACGTGGGCGTCTCGACGATGCGGATCGTCATCGAAAACTCCGGGTCCGTCGACGCCATCTCCTCCGCGACGGCGGCGTACGCCTTCGCCGCGTCCATCTGATCCGCGGAGTGAACGACGACAATCTTGCTCCAGCCCCTTTTCTTCGCCTCCTCGAAGGAAAACCTCGCGCTCTCCTTCGCGTTCACGCCGGCTTCCTCCAGCACCCACGTGAACTTCTTGCCCACGCACGTGTGCCGCCTCGCGCGGTGCTCGCAGCCGCCCTTGTTCCCCGTGAGCTCGCGAATCCTCCGGTGCTCTCCGCGTTCGTCTCGCGAAGCGCCAGGTGGCGGGCCCGGATAGACGTATCCGAACCCTGGCAGCGCGCACTTCGGGTACGAGTCGTGGACGTACTCGGTTTTGGTGTACTTGGCGATGAGCTTCTCGGCGAAGTGGCGCATCTGTTCCGCCGGGGAGACGTTCTCCCAGGAGTGATTTACGGGTGCGCCGGTGAGGATGAGATTATCAGCCATCTTCGCGCAGTACAGCTGTGCGGCGAGCAGCGTGCGCGACTCCAGCGCGGGCGTGGCCGGGAACTGCTTGTCCACGCCGTAGCCGATGATGAGCGCCGCGTCGTAAGGTCCGTCGTCGGCGGCGACGGGGACGACGCCGCCCGACGCGTCGAAGGCTCGGATGGATGGTATCTTGGATCCCTCAATCTTCAACTCCGCCGGAGGTGCATCCTTCTCCGCGGACGCGGACGAGGAGACGCCGGCGCCATCCGGGACACCTGTGGGGGCGAACTTGACGGCGAGCGCGACGAGAATCGCGAGCGCGGCGACGATGTACGCCAGGTACGATTTACCACCCGCCTCGGGCTTCTTCTTCGTGCGGCGACTCGCCATCTTGTGAAGAGACGGTCGACACGTGGAAGAGTTTGACACAGGCAAAATGGGTGAGAGGCGGTATTTCAGGAAAATAGAGCGGGTGTGCATATTTTATGACATGTTTGTAGTTAGAACAAGCAGTATTTCTGATTAGCCAAACCGCAATCAAGTCAGATTTTTTTGAACTGAGAATATTGGCACCACCTCGGGGCTGGCAACTGTACACATCACCGCGCGAAGTCGAACGCACAGTTCGCACCTCGCCCGACGTCGCCTCCCTATTAGAAGGAGCGACTCGATCTCTTCCTAGGTAGTCAGACGCAGAACGCGACAGAGATGTACGGCGGTTACGACGGCAGCGCGACCCAGTTCGCGGGTAATGGGGGTGGCTTCATGGCCACCCCGACCGGCGCCACCGACGCGGCGACCGGCGCGGCCGGCGGGGTGAGTCTCTCTTCCCACCCGCCCTCGTGGCACCGCCCTGTATCGCGATTGAAAGATGTCGTGCCAGAAACCCTGACGGGTCGGCCCCGACGCTCGAGCGCGGCGTCTTCGCACCTGGGCACCCCCCTCGTTTTGTTCAAATCTTCCCTTCTTTCCCGGGGCTCCATCCTGACTTTTTCCCACCCTCTCCGCCTCTCCTTCCCGCAGCGCGGCCAGGGTCGCCCCGATTCGCTCGTCCCCGTGACGGTCAAGATGCTCCAGACTGCGATCGCCGCGTCCAACGTGGTGCGTTCACGAACCGATTCTTCCCCCCACGCATCAATCGACGCGCCCCTTCCAATCCCAGATCCAACCTGCGATTTCAAACCCGCACAGCTGTGTTTTTGAACCCCGGAGCAAAAGGCACAAACACTGACGATTTTCCGCCAACGCGCCGCGCCTCGACTCACGTACAGGACGAGGGTCTTCGCGTCAACGGCGAGGAGGTCCACAACATCACCCTCCTCGGCAAGGTCATCGAGGCCACCGACACCGCCACCAACCAGGTGTA
>MDSY01042437.1_pt1 | contig 10826 bp, 10 predicted proteins | sample 811131 | NCBI WGS metagenome assembly MDSY01 (sample SAMN05326643, study PRJNA326480) | marine metagenome | isolation source: seawater | place: Atlantic Ocean: South West | collected 2010
AATTCTTCTTTTCATGATAATAAATATAAGGTAATTAAAAAGACCTGATTTAAAAGAATAAGATATACCTGTGATTTAGTTGCTCGAAAAGATTTCCTATTACCGTAAAAATAATCCCAATAATTGCCATTGGCTTGTCAATCTTGTTATAGTTAGCAATGTCAATACAATAAAAAATAACCCACATAAAAAGAATTATAAGTCCGATCCAACTTAAATATTTTGTGAAATAAGGAGTCCAGTTGATTTTCTAAATTATTGTTTCTTAAATCTTCTACTCTTATCTACTAAAGTATTTAATATGAATATATGGTTCTCCTTTAGAGAGGTTTCGTTTAATATTAACTTAGCTGACTTAATGTCTTTTTCACTTAATATAGCTGTCTTTAAAAACTCTTTATATTTATTTCGCATACTGTCGGTCACATGCATACTAGTAATTATAGAATGTTTACCGAATAATTTACTTTTAATATCAGCTTGAGCTTTTATATATTTAGATACATAATCACGATCATTTCTTTTTTTATTAAATACTCTATAATCTTTATCCTTATAAGTGTATTGAACATCTCTAAATAAACTATCTTCATTAGTAATTAAACTGATGTGCTTATCTAAATCTGTTTTATCTTTAAATTCTTTTAAGTATTCTTTTCTTCCACCCAAGAATGTGTATGCTAATATCTTTATTTTCATAGTCAACAAAAGTAAGGAAATTAAAAATACCTTAACTTATTGAAGACGACATTCTTTGGATTGATAGACCCTGATTTCCATACGGCAAATATATACCTGAAGAACATCCTAAAGTCAATACCCAATATTGAAAGTTATTGTGGGTAATTAACAATTAATCCTTTCAAGATTGAATAAAATGTAATACTAATTTATTGTAAATTTGAATTAAAAATCTATAAAAATGTCAGCTAATTTTTTGTTTAATATTATAATTTTTCTTGTAGTATTTAATTTCTTTTTTTCATCAATTTTAGAGTATCTAAATGACAAGAGTTGGAAAGATAAAATCCCCGAGAGTTTCAAAGATTTTTATTCAGAAGACAAATATAAAAAAGCAAAAAACTATAAAATTGAGTCAAGTAGAGTTTCTCTGATTTCGTCTAGCATATCAATAACAATAACATCTTTAATTTTGTTCTTAGGAGTTTATGGTATTGTTAGTGATTATTTAGTATCGATTTTTGATTCAATTTATATTCAATCTGGTCTATTTTTATTTTGTTTTTATATCCTGAACTCAATTTTAAGTATTCCGATAAGTTTTTATTCAACATTTTTTTTGGAGCAGAAGTATGGTTTTAACAAGACAACTAAGAAACTATTTTTAATAGATTTTATTAAAGGATTTGTTATGACAATTCTGATAGGTGGTATACTACTTTTTTTTGCTGTTAGTTTATATCAGATTTTTAATGATGGATTTTGGGTCTGGTTATGGATTGGTCTTTCCTTATTTTTGATTTTTATAAATACTTTTTATGCATCATTAATAGTTCCGATATTTAATAAATTAACTCCACTCAAAGAAGGCAGTTTAAAATCAAAAATTGAAAACTATTCAAGAAAAATTGGATATTCACTAAATAATATTTTTATTATTGACGGTTCAAAAAGATCTACAAAGGCAAATGCTTTTTTTTCAGGTTTAGGTCCAAAAAAAACAATTGCATTGTTTGATACTCTTGTTGATAATCATAGTGAAGAAGAATTGGTTGCTGTATTGGCACATGAAGTTGGCCATTATAAAAAGAAACATGTTTTTAGAGGTTTATTTCTATCAGTTTTACAAATTGGAATTATGTGTTATTTATTAGAGATGTGTATTAGCCAAAATGAAATTTCTCTTGCGCTAGGCGCTCAGAATCAAACATTTCATTTAGGACTTATAGGTTTTAGTTTATTATATAGTCCAATTGGAATGTTAACTGGAATTTTGATGAATATTTTAAGTAGAAAAAATGAATTTGAGGCAGACGTCTATGCTAGATCAACCTATGATGGAGAACAGCTATCATTAGCTTTAAAAAAGCTATCAGCTAATAATCTTTCAAATTTATATCCCCATCCATTATATGTTTTTGTTCACTATTCTCATCCTCCATTAATTAAAAGACTGGAAGCCCTCGCAAACTGAGTAAATTATAATTAAAGATTTTTTTTATTTTCCCTTTTTAAGAATATAGTACAATAATTTATTTACATTTTTTTAAAAATAAACCAAGGTATTTTTCTAAAAACCCATGCCGCAAACCTCCATCTTTTGGTTATGTAAATAATACGTTTTTTCCTTTTAATTGCTTTTATAATTTGAACAGCAGCTTTTTCTTTAGTCGATGTCCAAAACATTTCCTTCCCTTGAAGCATTGGAGTTCTAACAAATCCTGGTCGTATGTCTGTGACATAAATATTTGACTTACTATGGGCCGCCCTTTGAGCCATACCCTCTAAATAACTTGCTTGGTATGCTTTTGACGCATGGTATGCAGGAGCTAACCCCCCGCCTCTTTGTGATGCAACGGAAGAAATATTTGCTAAATGACCATAGCCTTGTTTCTCAAAAAAAAGCATTCCCCAATTCACCAAATTAGTAAATGCAATTACATTCAATTTGTTAATTTTATCTTCCATTTCAAAATCTAGTTTTAGATTTAACGTACCTCTTCCTGCACTTATAATAAATAAATCTAATCCACCCAATTCTTTAGTTAGTTTTTCTATATCCTCCAGTGCATTTGACTTGGTGCAATCAGAGGCTACATAATGAATTTGTTCAGGATGTTCCTTTTGTAATTTTAAAAGTAGTTCATCCCTCCTAGCTGTTATCCCAACAGAATAATTGTTATTGACCAATTCTCGGGTAAGAGCCTTCCCTATTCCTGAACTTGCACCAACAATTATTGCTTTTTTAGATTTATTCATAATACTTCAATTTATTGGTCTTTAAAATGATTTGTTATTTAAATCAATACTTCTGTATTTTTTTATTTATATAATTTACTTTGGACTCTAAATTAACATTTTCATCATAAGATTTAACTAATCTATCTTTAGAATTTGATATGCGATTTACCTCTTGTTTTAACTCACAATTTTTGTGATATGATCGTAATATTCCATGTAAAATACCCATTTTATAATTAGCCTATATCATATTAAAACTAAAAGATAATCCTGCTCTATTTTCTAATCGTTTCAAAAGAAAGTCACCCATCGCTATTGATGGAGTTAGAACACCACTTACATTTGAGAGATTATCCTTAGCTAAACAAACAGCTACTTCACCAAGCATCTTTGATGTAGATCCATACCCAGGGTCCATATCTCCAATTACTTTCCCTAAAGCTTTGGAACCGTCTTGTAGAGTTGTATAAAATTTCAAATTATAAAACCCTTTTTCACGTTGTTCTTTTGTCGGTCCCTCACCGGGTTTAGGTAAGATTTTATTTGCAATTTTTTTAAGAAAAGATTCTGGTTTCGCTGTCATTATTAATAATGGAAGAGCCGTTAAATATCCTTTAATCCTTCCTTTTAGACCTTTTCCACTAATGGTAGCCTCGTCATAACGAAAGTCTTTTCCGTAAATATATCCACTCAAGGCATTCGAACGACGAACAACTTTGGTATTGATACCAGCCATAACAAAGGGTCCTATCCAGCTTTTTGAAACTTCATCATATATAATGCCATTTAAATCTCTTACATCATCTCCTTCAAATTTTTCCTTTGGATTTAGTCCGTAAGGATTAGTTAGAATTTTATATATCTCCTTATCAAAAAATGCCTGTTCCATAACTTTAGTCAAACTAGCATATGTTCCTCCACTTATACCTCCTCTTATTCCGGCCACTCGCATTTGTATTTTATTTGCTAGCTGTCCCGCTTGGGCTTGTGATTCTCTTTGAGTGAAATAAACACCCATATCTGAGGGGATAGAATCAAAACCACAGGTATGAACAATTTTAACTCCATTTATTTTTGCAGCCTCATGATGTTGATCTATCATTTTTCGCATCCATTGTACTTCTCCTGAAAGGTCACAATAATCTGTTCCGTGATTAACGCATGAAGACACAAGTTTAGATCCATATATGGCGTAAGGACCTACAGTTGTACAAATAACTTTAGTTCTAATTATCATTTCTTTTAAACTAACCTCATCATTACAGTCTGCAATAATTATGGGTACTGAATTATCTGCTACTTCTAAACGAACTTGTTTTAACTTTTGTTTGTCGCGACCAGCCATAGCCCATTTAAGATTATCATTCACACCATAGTTTTGGAATAAATAAGCAACCACTAATCTGCCAGTAAAACCAGATGCACCCCAAATAATTATATCAAATTCTTTATTTCATTTCATAGAATAAAAGTCAATTGTAAACAAATTGTAATCTAATATTTGAGAAGCATTTTGTAGAATGATAAAATCTATTTTTAGCAATTACTGATTTTCCCTCAGCATGACGACCACTAGTTGAACTATCTGCTCCATAAGCACCAACAGAAATAGACAATAAATATCGAGGAGACACATCTTTAGAACAAGAAAAAACAATTAATAAAGCGAAAAGAAGTAGTTTTTTGATAGTGTTAGATTTTAATTAAAGGTATTCATTTAAGTTCAGTTTACCTTTATATAGGTTGTATGCAACCAATAAAACATTTATAATAATGCAGATCCAAATTATCTTACCTGATAAGCTATTGTTCGCCCAAAAGGTTTTCAGCTTTTTCATAGTGTTTGGTTTACTTTAAATGTAAGGAAATTAACATATCTAATTTAAAATAAGATAATATACCAATGGTCTATTTACATTGATTTTTAAAATTAATAAGTAACTATGCTATTAAGCCAAAAACTATAAAAGTTCCAAAACAAAATAAGTAAAGAGATTTTCATTCAGTTTGTTTATTTTCTAAAGAAAGAAATTTTGTTTGTTTATAAATTGAGTTACCTATTAGTTTATATTTGGTATTTAAAAAATGAAAAAGGGTCTTTAACTCAGTTGGTTCAGAGTGCTACCTCGACAAGGTAGAAGTCACTGGTTCGAATCCAGTAAGACCCACCAAAAATAAACCCACTCAAATGAGTGGGTTTATTTTTAATTGGTTATCGTGTGTTTATAGAATAAATCTTAGGAACAAAACATGAACATTTTGACCTCTTGTTCTTTACAATTTAAAATAACCACTAAATGAATAAAGAAAAGACCTAAACATAATTAAGTTTATGATTAGTAACATTGTATTTCAAATTCAGTCCAATCCTTTCCATTTGTTGGTTGATTGAGAAAGTAAAAACATTTAGTAGCTCCATCAGGAAAACTTATGCTCTTTTTAAAGGCGGTTGGAATGTGAGCTCCTGTTGGAAGTATTTGATGATTATTTTCAAAAATGACATCCACTCTAACACTTAAATCTCCTTTATAAGCCCAATTTCTTACTTCTTTTTCTAATTGAGCCCATTCATACTTGTTGAGGTTATTGTGTTGTAAAGCACAATTTAAAAAAGAAAATGTAGCATTTAAGTTGGCTTTAGTGTCAGTAAAAGCTGCTGCAGGAGCAAGATGTCCTTTATCCCAAATATTGTTTTTATAATCAGCATTATTTGATGTAAAAACACTATCTACATTATAAAAATTACGTCCCTTTCTATCAAATTTCTTTTTAATATTTCTAACCTTATACTCAATCCAATTGGGTTGCTCATATAGTTCATTATAAGAAACCTTGAAAATACTTCCTTCAATAATGTAATTAGCGTTTTTATCCTGACTTAAACAAATTAGGGGAAAAGCTAATACAAGGAGAAGTAACTTTTTCTTAATATTTATATATTTTTAATTGATTTTTTTTCATTGACCATTCTACATCTTTAAACTTGTTAAGAAAAGCCATACCCATTAAAGAGTAATTATTATTATTCGCAATTTTAACAATAACATTATTTATAATATAATCTCCAATTTTTATGTTGTCAAGTATTATTAATCTTCCTAATGATTCTCCACCAATTCCGAAAGTTTTAATAGTCCTGTTTAAATCCCGATATTCTACTCCTTGGTTAACTAATCGTTTAAACATTCTTTGACCAATTGAGAATAATTCAGCTCCTGTATCAAAAACCCACTCTCCTTTAACACCATTTATTTCCATCTCAACTATATAAGAAATACCTTCATTTTCTGAACCTTCTTTTTTTAAAGAAATAATTGAAAATTCTTGATCACCAATTACATCATTAGTGTTATAATAATTAATATCATTTCTTTTCTCATCTATTACCTTACCTCTATAAATATTTGAGCTGACTACTAATCCGTCATTCCAAACAACTAATGATTTTCCTTCAAATAAATCATCATTGATGAATTCACCTTCTTTTTTGGTAGAAGAATCAGAATTAGTGACTTTTAGAACACCAAAACCTTGAAATTTTAAATCTTCGAAATCACCTTCATATTTAACCTGAATCTTTTGATTTTTTAATATGTAAGTCCCTTTAATAAGCTTATCCTCTTTCCATATCCCTTCATAAACAGAATTGTCTTTCAAGAAAGTAAATTTGCCTTTACCATCTAATTTCCCAGATTTCCATTCTCCATCTTTTTGATAAATATCAGTTTTTAAAAGACCTTTTCCTGAAGGAGCACCAAAATCATCTAAACAACCTACATATTTACCATAAGAACCATCAGAATATGGAACCTTAATAGAGTCTGAACATTGAGAATAAACTGAAAAGGAGAAAAACAGAGAAATCAATAAAACAAGAAGTAGCTTTTTCATTGTTCTAAATTTAAGGAAATTCTAAATACTTGAATTTGTTTCATACAACTATTAACTATCTACTCAACAATATTATAATTATCTTTGAATATGGGATTAACAAATAATGATATTTTTAAAAAGCTTCGTGTAGCTCATAAGTTACGTGATGAAGAAATTGTTGAAATCTGTAAATTAGCTGATTTTAGAATTTCTAAATCTGAACTTGGTGCATTTTTCAGAAACGACAATCATACAAAGTATATGGAATGTGGTGATCAAGTTCTACGAAATTTCCTAAATGGTTTAATAATTCATTTAAGAGGTCCCTTGAAAAATAAAACAACCTCCAAATAATCAGCATGAATACTAAAATCCAATTTATACTTATTGATAAAGAGATAAATCAAAGATTATTAATTGACCCATGCTCTTCCACTGCTTGAAAAGTTAGATATGAGTATAACCTACTCTTGAAATAAAGAAATGAAAAATCGACCCTACGATCTATTAAAAATTCGTCCTCAGATTAAAAAAATTGAAGGCTTTGATAAAATGAGTAATCTTGAAAGTTTTCAAAATCATACCCTTCGACCTATTTTAAAATTACAAAATCCAATATTATTGGAGGTTTTTAGAAATTATATAGATACTCGTAAAGGGGTCTTTTATAAATTAAGTACCGAAAGCAGGTTTGATTATATAAAGAAAACACTTCAAAAGGATCAAAAATTTCAAAATTATATTAAAGGAGTGGTCATTGGACATTTTACTATTGAAGAATTCAATTTATATAGTCAAAACACTTCTGCACTTAACAAAAGGATTATGAGTCTAGTTATTAAAAGGATTAAAGATCAAGTAAACTTATTTTAATAATTAGGAGGATTTAAGACTTAAAAAAAGTAGGTATTAGAGATAATCAATTTCATTCTTTAAGTAAAATATCAGTTAATCTTTTTTCTACTTGGGTACTATTCAATCCAATTTCCATTTTAGAATGATATAATAATCTAATCAAATCTTTATCTATTTGACTGTATTGTGTGGTTACAGTCCAGTTCTGCTGAAAAATACTATTATTATACAAATAAGAATCTTTTGCTAATCCCAATGATTGGGTAAATTCTTCACGTAAAAGATGCTTCTGTTCTTGGGGATTTGCTCGCTCCGTATCTACATACATATATCCATTATTAATTTGATTTAAACCATTCCAAAAAACAGAAAATAATCCAAAATTATTTTCAACATAGTCAGCTTGTTCTGGAAAAATATCGGAATATTGTTGTCTTGCTCCAAAAAAAATGTAATAGTTAGAAATCAGGGAATCATTCACAACATTAATCACAAAATTTGTTGTGGCTAAATCGTTGATTTCATCTTTTATATTTTCTAATTCAATTAAAAGGTCATCAGAAGGTGAGCCACCTACAAAAATATTTAAGTCTGTTTCCCATCTTCTTGTAATTTCAGTAACACCGCCAAATTCAAATCCTAAGGCAATAGATTTAAAATAACTAATCAAGTCTAATTGATAGATCTCTAATTCATCAGATGTAATTGAAACATCATCATCTTTTGAACAGGATACAAACGAGATAAAAAGTAAAATAAGAAGTAACTTTTTCATTGTAGTTGTTTTCTTTAAATTTAAGAAAATTAAGAATATCTGAACTTCCTAAATAAGATGTGACTTTGGTTACCTATGATTATTGAGTTTAATTTATCTCCCACTGTTTATCAAAATCCTCATCATGGCTCGAGCAGACTCTTTACCAATTAATTTAATTCGATCTCTTGGAGTATCATCGCCTATTTCATAGGTGACACCCACAGCTTTATGTGCATTAATAAACCAGCCTTTGGAAGTGGGTTGTTTACTAATACTTGGCTTTTCATTTACTTTATATTCAGGAATTCTTTCTTCTAATGAAGAAAACCATTTAGGTAAAAATTCTGGTAATGCAGTTAACTTTCTTTCTGTATTAGTATAGAAAACATCATAGTATGTAGAGTGAAAATCAAGTCCCAATTGAAGTTTTGAATTATTTTTATTAAGGACCTTTGTAATGTAATCAACTGTGGTTTTAATTTCAGGTTGATGGTAAAAAGACCAATCTCTATTTGTATCTACACCCCCAGCATTATGTCTCCAATGCCCAAGATCAACTCCATCTGGATTCATAAGTGGAAAAGCTAAAATTCTGTAGTTATCTAAAAAACTTGATGATAATTCATTTTCTTTAAGAATGGTTTCCAAAAATGCTTTAAAAGCAAAATACCCTGTTACCTCAGGTGGATGTTGACGAGTTAATAAAACAATAACCGGTTTATTCTTTGGTAAACCTCTATAAATATCTAAAACCTTAAAAGGTCGATTTAATTTAGTTTTACCTATTTTTTTAAATCTTACATAGCTTTCTTTACCCTTAACTAAATTATTTACCCAATTATATATAATACTACTGGTATGCAATTCTTGTCCAGAAATAATTTTAGGTGTTTCATTTATCATGAGAATTAATGAGCTATTTTTTTGATCAGATTTGAAATTTAAAGAATCAACTATTTTCCAATTACCATTAGATTTAATTTTAGGAATATACCGATGTTTATATCCCTCAGGATATTTAAACTCCAAGAAAACTTTTTTAGAGGATGAGCCCCAAACTTTAAAGGCATAAAAAGGACTTGGATTAATTGGCTTATTCTCTGGCAGAATTGATAAAATAAAGGTGCTGTCATTTAACTGATTAATATTATTTAAACGAGCACCTTCAAAATCATTTGAAAAATACACTCCTGATTCATCAAATGAGAATATTCTCTTTTTCTGAAAACTAATTGATTTAGTTTTTGTGTCAACATAATCCTCAAAAATAACTTTAGGCGCTGAAATACAACTAATTAGTAAATAGAAAACTATAAAATATTTTATTTGATTCATTGATTTTATAATTGATAAGTTTTATTTACAAATATTAAGTTTATTTTAATTAAAACATATATCTGTTATTGAATTGTAATAGTCCCAACCATTCCCCCGTGAAGTGAACACTGGTAATAGTATGTTCCAGTTGAGGTTGGCGTCCAACTTATAGTTTGATTAGTTGTGCCGTTATTAGTTATTCCGCTTATTGTATTTCCTGTTCCAGTTCCAGCTGTAGTTTTTAAATAAAAAGGATGACCGTTAGCGTTCACAGCAAAATTGATAGTGTCTCCTAAAGCAAATGTTAAGTTTGGATCATTTCCTGATATGTTTCCATTTCTATCTATTCCACTTAAGGTATAATTTGAGCTACTAGATGCTGTAACGTTTAAACTAAATGAAGCTGGAGTTGTATCAACAACTACAACTACTGCATTAACCACAATTGTTCCACTAACAACTGCAGCAGTTATAGAAGCATTCGAGGATATACTTCCTGATACATTCACAATATAATTATAAGTCCCTGCAGTCGATGGGGTTCCTGAAATAGTTACTAAGTTGTCAATGATACTTAAACTAACTCCTGATGGCAATCCAGATACTGACCCAGGGTAAGTAATACCTGATGGACAATTAGATGATAACAAATATTGAATCGATGATATTGCAGTTCCTGCAGTTACGGTTTGGTTTGCAGAACCGCTAGTTAAACTAATTGAAATTGCACAATCAACAATGCAATCTAAAGAATATTCTGTTGTATCATCTTTTATCCATTCAGATGGAATATTAGCAAGCTGATCCGAACTCACCTTAATACAATCAAGATTTTCATCAAGATCTGTGTTTGAGTTTCCATTAGTTTTTAATATCGATAATAGAGAATTATTAGATATATCTAATGAATTTAATCGATTGTAAATCAAGTTTAATTGTAAAAGTTTTGTGTTATTTGAAATATCTATTTCAGTTAAACTATTAGAAGCCATACTAAGACTTTTAAGTTCTAAATTGTTTGAAACATCTATACTACTTGCACCACAACTACAAACAATTTCTTCCAAGTCTGGATTATTTGAAACATCAATATTACCATCAA
>MDSY01086295.1_pt1 | contig 10826 bp, 10 predicted proteins | sample 811131 | NCBI WGS metagenome assembly MDSY01 (sample SAMN05326643, study PRJNA326480) | marine metagenome | isolation source: seawater | place: Atlantic Ocean: South West | collected 2010
AGAAGCCTGGGGAGCAACTACTTTATAGACATCTTCATGTTCTGAAAGCATTTCAGTGAGCGTATCAAAGCCAAAATTAATCAGCTCTCGTGCTCTTTGGGTAAGTTTTGGCCTTACTTCTGAGTCCAATGCAATATTCGCAAGCTCATTACCTAACATCGTGGAACTGATCGTGGTGTATTCATGACGAAGTTGAAATTCAGGAATAAGTTCCTCAGGTGCGACTATCCATCCTATTCTTAGTCCAGGCATACCGTAAGCTTTGCTCATACTATTTATGGCTATGACACGATCATATTGACCCCAAAAAGAACGTGTCGGTTTAGTATCACCTCGCTCTGTACCAGCATAGACTTCATCAGCCACAATCCAAGCACCTACACTTTCTGCCGCTTTGATAATGGCATCCATTTCGGCTTGTTCAAGGATATGACCTGTGGGATTATGAGGGTTAATAATACTAATAATTTTTGTTGATGGATTGACGGTTGCCATCAGTTGTTCAGTATTTAGGGCCCAGTTTTGATCTTCTATTAATTCTACCGTCCTAAGCTTGATACCATTATTCAGAGCATTTCCTGGTAATTGGAGATAAGCCGGTTGTAATGCAATCATTTCATCACCTGGCTTTAATAACGTTTCTGCAGTTAAGTAATTTGCCTCTGATGCCCCAATTGTGGTTAAAATATTACCTATTTTTGCATTCGGGTAAAGCGCTGCTATTTTTTCCCTTAATTCAATTTTACCGCGGACATTTGGATAATCCATTTCAATATTTGCTAATTCATTGAGGTCTTTACCAGCAAGCTCTAAAAAATCGCCCAGTTTAAGTGGGTGAACACCGCTCTCGGAGTAATTATATGAAACATTCTTCTCATGTTCAGTGAGATAGCTCTCTATTTTGAATGGATGAAACATAAAATTATCCTTTAAATGTTGTTGTTTTGTAATTTAATAATAGCATAATCATATTAATCTAAAGTCGTTTGTACCTAATCCGTTGTGGTTGATTAGCGTCATTACCGAGACGTTTTTTTCGATCTTCTTCATACTCAGTATAGTTTCCATTAAACCAAGTGACCTCACTTTCACCTTCGAAAGCTAAGATATGGGTTGCAATGCGGTCTAAAAACCATCGATCATGAGAGATAACGATTGCTGAGCCAGGAAACTCCAGTAAAGCGGTTTCGAGTGCTCTTAACGTTTCAATATCTAAATCATTGGTCGGCTCATCAAGGAGCAAAAGATTACCACCAGATTTAAGCATTTTTGCTAGATGTACACGATTTCTCTCTCCTCCTGAGAGCAATCCAATTTTCTTTTGTTGATCGCCACCACGAAAGTTAAACCGTCCAACATAGGCGCGTGATGAGGTTTCGTATTTGCCTACGGTAATGATATCTTGACCATCAGATATTTCTTCCCAGATAGTTTTTTGATCATCCAAACTATCTCGAGATTGATCAACACTTGCGATTTTAACGCTCTCACCAAGGCGGATATTTCCCGCATCAGCTGCTTCTGTACCATTAATCATGCGAAATAGTGTAGTCTTACCAGCTCCATTGGGCCCAATAATCCCAACAATTCCACCCGGTGGAAGCTGTAAGTCGAGTGAATTAATTAGTAATTTCTCACCAAATGCTTTTTTTAGATTTGTCATTTCTATTACCAAGTCACCTAGTCTTGGACCTGGTGGGATAAAAATCTCATTAGTTTCATTACGTGCTTGATATTTGTCAGAGCTTAATTCTGCAAATTGCTTAAGACGAGCTTTTGATTTTGCTTGACGTCCTTTTGGATTTTGACGAACCCATTCAAGCTCAACACGCATGGCTTTTTGTTTTGCTTTTTCGGATGCATCTTCTTGAGAAAGACGAGCTTCTTTTTGTTCTAACCAAGAAGAATAATTCCCCTCCCATGGAATCCCATGTCCACGATCTAGCTCTAAGATCCAGCCTGCCACATTATCCAAAAAGTAACGATCATGCGTAACTGCAATAACTGTTCCAGGATATTCCTCGAGAAATCGTTCTAACCAAGCCACTGATTCAGCATCTAGGTGATTGGTAGGCTCATCTAAAAGCAACATATCAGGCTCTGATAAAAGTAAACGACACAAGGCCACGCGACGTTTTTCACCACCAGAAAGTTTATTGACATCGGCATCCCATGGCGGTAAGCGAAGAGCGTCAGCTGCAATATCTAGTTTTCGGTCAAGTTCCCATCCACCACAGGCATCGATAGCGTCTTGAAGTTGACCTTGCTCCTCAAGTAACGCATTCATCTCATCATCAGTTATAGTTTCACCAAAACGCATACTAATTTCATCGAATCGAGTTAATAATGATTTAATTTCATGAACACCAGCCTCAACATTACCTCGGACATCCATAGCATCATCTAATTCTGGTTCTTGAGGTAAGTAACCAATATTAATTCCAGGCTGGGGTCTAGCTTCACCATCAAAATCTTTATCAAGTCCAGCCATTATTTTTAATAATGTAGATTTACCCGAGCCATTGAGACCTAGAACACCAATTTTTGCACCTGGAAAAAAAGATAAAGATATATCACGAATGATAAATTGTTTTGGCGGCACCATTTTTGCCACCCGATTCATGGTATAGATATATTGAGCCATAAATTAACACCGTTATTAATGCAAAAATTCGTTATTATTAGCAGAGAAAAAAACTAATGAGGGAATTGTGAAGACTAAACCGGTATTTGTCTACAAAGGAGATGCTCTAGCAAAATATAACTTTGGTGAGAATCATCCATTTGGTCCAAAAAGACATAAAGTTTTTCATGATGAGCTTGAACGTCTATCTCTGGGCAATTTAATACAAATAAATCCACCATCAAGAGCTACTGTTGATCAATTAGCTTTGTTTCATACTTCATCATATATAGATCAAGTTTCACGCGCCTCTGAAGATGGAAAGGGGTTTCTTGACGATGGTGATACGCCAGCTTTCTTAGGTGTTTTTGAGGCTGCTTCTGATGTGGTGGGTACAACACTAGCGGCAGTTGATGCCATTATGCATGGCCGTGCACAACGAGCATTTTCACCAATTGGTGGATTACATCATGCTAGACGCAACAAAGCAGGTGGTTTTTGTGTGTTTAATGATTGTGGAGTGGCTATTCATCACTTAAGAAAAAATTATGATATTAATCGCATTCTCTATGTAGATATTGACGCACATCATGGCGATGGAGTTTTTTATGATTTTGAGGATGATGCGGAGTTATTATTTGCTGATATTCACCAAGATGGTGGCACTTTATTCCCCGGAACAGGAGCTGCTGATGAAACTGGTTTAGGTAGCGCTGTTAATACTAAAATCAATTTATCTCTACAACCTGGGGCGACAGACAAAGAGTTCAATAAAGCTTGGGTACAAGTTGAGAATTATCTTATGGACAACCCACCGGAGTTTATTATACTGCAGTGCGGTGCTGATAGTTTAGCTGGAGACCCAATAACACAGCTTAATCTGACTGAGGCGTCACATAGACTGGCGGCCTTATCATTATGTCAAGTTGCTGATCGTCATTGTGACGGAAGAATAATAGGTCTGGGTGGTGGCGGTTATAATTTGAATAATATTGCCAAAGCTTGGACTCAAGTAGTTACAGCATTTTTAGCTTAAAAGAAGTCTTAAGCCAAGTGTTTTAAATAATGAGATACAATATATTAATAGCGCAAAAAAGAATTTTATTAAGGAGATTTATCAATAATGTTTGCCAAAACTTCATCAATTGAGATATTTGATACTGAATTATCTGTTGCGATTAAATCTGAATCACAGCGTCAAGAGGAGCATATTGAGTTAATTGCATCAGAAAATTATGCTAGCCCAAGAGTAATGGAGGCTCAAGGATCTGTGCTTACTAACAAATACGCTGAGGGTTATCCAGGTAAGCGTTATTATGGTGGTTGTGAGTTTGTGGATATAGCTGAAGAATTAGCAATTCAGCGTGCTAAGCAATTATTTGGTGCTGCTTTTGCCAATGTTCAGCCGCATTCTGGCTCACAGGCAAATGCTGCTGTCTTTTTTGCGCTTCTTGAGGCTGGCGATACAATTCTTGGAATGAGTCTTTCTGAGGGTGGTCACTTAAGTCATGGTGCATCGGTTAACTTTTCTGGAAAAATATTTAATGCGGTTCAATATGGTGTCGATCCAGAGACGGGTTTGATTGATTACGATCAGGTAGAGATGCTCGCAAAAAAACATCAACCTCGTTTAATAATTGCTGGATTTTCAGCACATTCTAGGGTCGTTGATTGGCAGCGTTTTCGTGATATTGCTGATACAGTCGGTGCATATTTCTTGGTTGATATGGCCCACATTGCTGGCTTAGTGGCCAGTGGCCACTATCCTAATCCAATAAATATTGCTGATGTAGTTACTTCTACCACACACAAAACCTTACGAGGTCCAAGAGGTGGAATTATTTTAGCTAGAGAAAATGATGAATTAACCAAGAAATTCAATTCTCTTGTTTTTCCGGGTACTCAGGGTGGGCCTTTGATGCACGTCATCGCAGCCAAGGCGGTAGCATTCTTAGAAGCATTAGATCCTGAATTTAAAAATTATCAGGAACAAGTTATAGCAAATGCTAGGGTTATGGCAGCGACTTTAATTGAACGTGGTTATTCCATAATTTCTGGTGGTACTGATAATCACCTTATTTTAGTTAGTCTTGTCGACAAAGGACTTACTGGCAAAGCTGCTGATGCTGCACTAAGTCGTGCAAATATTACAGTGAATAAAAATACAGTGCCAAATGATCCATGCTCACCTTTTGTTACCAGTGGCCTTCGACTTGGAACACCTGCGATTACTACTCGTGGTTTTGGTATTGATGAGACTGTAAAAATTTCTCATTGGATAGCTGATATATTAGAAGATCTTGAAGATGAGGCAATGATCGATGGTGTAAAAGAGAAGGTGAAAATCTTATGTAAAGGTTTTCCGGTATATACAGAATAATAGTTAACAAAACACACATCAGAGAAAATGAACTGTCCATTTTGCAATCATGAAGAAACAAAGGTTATCGATTCCCGTTTGGCTGGTGAAGGGCGTCAGATTCGAAGACGCAGAGAATGTCTCGATTGCAGTGAACGTTTTACAACATTTGAAGGGGCTGAATTGGTCATGCCCAGATTAGTAAAAAGTGACGATCGTCGAGAGCCATTTGATGAGGATAAGATGCGTGCAAGCATGCATCGCGCTTTAGAAAAAAGACCAGTATCTTCCGATTTATTTGAGCAATCAATTGGTCGAATGATTCATCAACTCAGAACTATGGGTGAGCGTGAAGTTCCGTCCCGATTAATTGGTGAATTAGTAATGGGTGAATTGCATGGATTAGATGAAGTTGCTTATGTGCGTTTTGCATCTGTTTATCGTAGCTTTCAAGATGTGACTGAGTTTCAAGAAGAAGTAAAGCGCTTGCAGAGTAAACCAAAAAAGAAATCTAAACGGACTCAATTGTCACTTTTACCTGATAGCTTGGACAAAACAGAATAAAGATTGGTGGCTACAAATTATGAGTAATTTTACCATAGCAGATCACAAATATATGGCACGTGCTCTAAAATTAGCAAAGAAAGGACAATTTTCATCGCACCCTAATCCTCGAGTTGGATGCGTTATCGTTAATGAAGATAAGATTATAGGGGAGGGCTGGCATCAAAGTTTTGGTGAGCCTCACGCTGAAATTAATGCGCTATCTTCAGCAACACAATCAGTAGCTGGAGCAACTGTTTACGTAAATCTAGAACCTTGTTCGCATCAGGGTAAAACTGGTCCTTGCTGTAAAGCACTAATAAAAGCGAAGGTAGCGAAGGTTGTGGTAGCTACTAAGGACCCTTATAAGGAAGTTTCTGGAAATGGAATAGCAGCATTAAATGATGCTGGAATTAAAGTATTGGTCGGTTTATTTGAATCTGAGGCACGCAAATTAAATCGAGGTTTTTTTTCTAGGATAGAGCATCAAAGACCTTTTGTGCGTTTAAAAGTAGCTGCGAGTATAGACGGTGCTACCGCCATGAGTGATGGAGAAAGTCAATGGATCACAGGTCCTGCTGCACGTGCTGATGTACAAAAATTAAGAGCTTCTTCAGGCGCTATTATGACAGGAATTGGCACGATAAATAATGATGATCCAGCTTTGACAGTTCGAGAGAAAAATTTAGTTTTAGAGCAACCATTACGCGTTTTATTAGATAGTCAATTACAAGTTTCACCTAAGGCTAAAATTTTTCATGAAAAAGGTCATACCAGAGTTTTCTGTATTAATATGGAAAATCGAGCTGAATTAGAGTCTCCATTCGTCAGTATTGTTAAGACTAAAAATAAAGATAACCATGTGGCCCTTCCCGAGGTGTTATATAATTTAGCCCAAGAAGGTATTAATGATTTATTGGTTGAGGCTGGCCCGATATTATCTGGAAATCTGCTTTCATTGGGTATGATTGATGAGCTTATTATATATCAGGCACCGCATGTTATGGGTAGTGAAGTGAAACCTATGTTCCAGACTCCAGCATGGACAGGATTAGCTAATAAACAACAATTAGTGATTGAAGATATTAGAAAAATTGGTCAAGATTTCAAAATTACAGCTAAGCCAGTCTATAAATAAGGTATCAAAATGTTTACAGGGATAATAAAAACAATGGGCTCTGTTAAGAAAATCTTGCCTCAAGGTGGAGATTTTAGAATCACTTTTAGGGCAGATAATATTGCTTGGCAGAATTTTGAGGTTGGGGAGAGTATTTCAGTAAATGGAGTTTGTTTGACAGCCATCAGGTTGCATGAAGATGGATTTGATGCAGATGTGTCTGGAGAAACCATGAGAGTAAGCGCATTCATGGGTTTAGCAGAGAATATGTCAGTTAATCTCGAGCCATCTTTGGCTATAGGCGAGAGAATAGGAGGACACTTCGTAAGTGGTCATATAGATTGCATTGGTCAGATTGTTTCTCGTCAAAAGGATGCCCGCTCCATTGCATTCGAGGTTGATTTACCAAAAAAATATGCGCGTTATATTGCTGCAAAAGGATCAGTCTGTATAGATGGTGTTAGCCTAACTGTTAATGGCATTCATAAAACAGTTTTTACGGTGAATGTAATACCGCATACCGCGGATACGACTATCATTGGAAATTATGCGTTAGGTGATAAAGTAAATATTGAAGTGGATTTAATAGCACGTTATTTGGAGCGTTTGATTGATCCACCAAATAATGGCGTAATTACAAAGGAACTTCTTAAGGTAAATGGCTATGAGTGAAATTGTACAAAATTTAAAAAATACCTTTGCGGATATTGAAGATATTATCGCAGATCTCAAAAAAGGTAAGATGGTCATTATGGTGGATGATGAGAATAGGGAAAATGAGGGTGATCTCATAATGGCTGCTGAAAAAGTCCGCCCTGAAGATATCAATTATATGGCCCGATATGGACGTGGCTTAATTTGCTTAACACTGACTCGTGAGAGATGTGCGCAGCTTCGATTGCCTTTGATGGTTGAAGAAACTGATCAACATCATGCAACAAACTTTACTGTCTCTATTGAGGCGACCAAGGGGATAACAACTGGTATTTCAGCGCATGATCGAGCAAAAACTGTGCAAGCTGCAGTAGCCAAAAATGCGACTCCAGATTATGTCAGTCAACCAGGTCATATTTTTCCAATTATGGCACAACCTGGTGGCGTTTTAACTAGAGCAGGACATACCGAAGCTGGTTGTGATTTAGCCCGTCTTGCTGGCTTTGAGCCAGCAGCAACCATTGTTGAGATCCTAAATGATGATGGAAGTATGGCACGCCGTCCAGATCTTGAAGAATTTTCTAGGCGACATGACATTAGAATTGGCACAATTGCGGATTTAATTCGCTATCGATTGGAAAAAGAACGTTTTGTTGAAAGAATTGCAAAAAAGTCAGTTAGCACGGATTATGGAGACTTTACTCTATATTGCTATGATGATCAGGTGAGTCAATCGGTTCATGTGGCGATGGTAAAAGGTGATCTCAGTAAGGTTGAATCTCCATTGGTGCGAGTTCATATACAAGATACGCTTGGAGATGTTTTAGGTGTTCAAGCTGCAGCTCTTGGGTGGCCTGTTACAGACGCTATTCGTCGAATCTCAGAAGAGGAAACAGGTATAGTAATTATTTTAAGAGAACAAGAGTCCTCAAGAGACTTGATGGATGCTGTTGAGGATTTATCGTTACAACCCAATCAATTAAATGAAAAGAAAATTAATGATGATGGCCTCAGAACTTATGGTGTAGGTGCACAAATATTGCGGGATCTTGGGGTTAGTCAAATGCGGGTATTATCTGCACCCAAGCAGATGTATGCTATATCAGGATTTGATTTGAAAATTACTGAATATGTTGAACAGTAAAATAGTTAGTGGGTAATAAAATGGAAAATATAAAGACTATTGAGGGTGATCTGCATCCAAGAGAAGCTCGTTTTACTATCGTTGCTTCTCGATTCAATGATTTCGTGGTTAATGCTCTTATTAAGGGAGCATTGTCGTGCCTTGATCGTCATGGAGTTGATGAAAATGCCATTGAGATTATTCGTGTACCTGGTGCTTTTGAATTACCATTAGCTTTAAGTAAGGTTGCTGCATCCAGAAGAGCCGATGGTATAATTGCACTGGGGGCTGTCATCAGAGGAGCTACCCCTCATTTCGAATTTGTTTCTAGTGAATGTATGCATGGTATTGCTGCAGCTCAACATGACCACTCTGTTCCAATAGGTTTTGGTGTGTTGATGGTTGATACACTCGAGCAAGCCATAGAGCGTGCAGGAGCAAAAGCTGGCAATAAAGGTGAAGAGGCAACTCTTGCAGTAATCGAAATGATAAATTTATTAAGAAAAATAGATTAGTTGTGACGGGCAAAAAAAAAGCTAAATCAAACACCAGAAAAAGTCGAACTCAAGCAAGGTTGATGATAGTTCAGGCACTTTATCAGATGCAGTTGGCTGACCATGATATCAAAGAATTGTTATTACAGTGTCGCGAGCGAGATGATTACAAAAAGATTGATAAAACTTATTTCACACAAGCCGTCCGCGCAATATATAAAAACCAAAATGAATACTCAGTTGCTATTGAAGCAAACTTAGATCGACCTATTTCGCAAATTGATCCTATAGAAATGGGGATATTATTATTGGGTTATTATGAGCTAGAAGCGAAACGAGAAATTGATATTGCCGTGATCATCAATGAAGCGGTTAATCTGACTAAGCGTTTTGGTTCTATTGATGGTCATAAATATATAAATGCAGTTTTGGATCGAGCAGCTAAAACAGTTAGGGCTGCTTAAGTATATTTTCATTTAGCATTGGAGTTTATTAATGGATGAATTTGAACTGATTCGTCGATTTTTCCTAAGAGATGATAATGATGAATCCGTGCTCATTGGCATTGGCGATGATGGTGCAGTAATTAAACCATCACCAGGTTATGATTTAGTAATGTCTTCGGATACCTTAATAGAAGGTGTTCATTTCCCCAATTGCCTATCTGCAGAAGATATTGGCTATCGTTGTGTGGCCGTTAACGTATCAGATATTGCCGCTATGGGCGCTCGCGCTCGCTGGATGACACTTGCATTAACTCTGCCTCATATAGATCAAGAATGGCTCAAGAAATTTTCTAATGGATTGCGTTTTGCGGCACAAAAATATGGTGTTTCATTGATTGGTGGAGATACGACAAAAGGACAAAAAATATCTCTAACTATCAATATAACTGGAGAAGTAATGCCTCAGAAAGCCATTACTAGGAGTAATGCTAAATGTGACGATTTGATATTTGTCACTGGAAGTATCGGTGATGCTGCTGCTGGTTTGGATTTGATTGTTAATTCTTCTGATATGAATAAATCGGGAAAGTTTCTTAAGCAGCGTTTTTCTAGGCCGACTCCTAGGCATGATTTAGGGCAAGCATTATCAAGTATCGCTTCAGCTGCAATTGACATTTCTGATGGTTTGTATGCGGATACGAAAAAATTATTAATGGCTAGTCAGCTTGGCGGGCATCTCTTTATAGAGCGCCTTCCAATATCAAAAGAATTAAGTGAGACCTTTAATCAAAAGAAGAGTCTTAATTTCTCATTAGGCGGTGGCGATGATTATGAATTACTATTTACTGCTCCAACTGAAAAGCAAAATGAGATAATTAACCTTGTTAATAGGTATAGTATTCCAATCACTGAAATTGGTGAAGTACGTAAACAACCTCATTTAAGTTGTTCTTTAAATGATCAATTATTTAATTATGATGATACTGGATATCTTCATTTTTAATGGATGAAAAGAATGACTAATATTAAACCAAAAATGACAAACCCAATTCATTTTTTGGCATTTTGTGGAGGTGTTGGATTAATTCCATTCGCACCAGGAACATGGGGATCTTTAGTTGGCGTAGTGGTATTTTACTTGACTTTAGCCGTTGCTAGCTCAGTACATTTTTTGATAGCTATTGGTTTTTTTATAGTAGGTGTTTGGCTTTGTGGTATGAGCTCAAAAGCTCTGAAATCTCATGATCATCCTGGTATTGTCTGGGATGAAATGTCTACCATGTATGCCATATTGATATTTCAACCTATCAATATCAAAGATTGGCTATTGGCTTTTATCCTATTTCGAATATTCGATATCTGGAAGCCATGGCCAATCAGTTTTATTGACAAAAGGCTAACGGGGGGCTTGGGTATCATGTTGGATGATGTCGCAGCAGGCTTAGCTACTATATTTACATGTATCCT
>MDSY01067066.1_pt1 | contig 10824 bp, 8 predicted proteins | sample 811131 | NCBI WGS metagenome assembly MDSY01 (sample SAMN05326643, study PRJNA326480) | marine metagenome | isolation source: seawater | place: Atlantic Ocean: South West | collected 2010
ACCCCTGACATAATGACAATGGCAAAAGCAACCACTAATGGCGTTATACCCATGGGCGTAGTTGCTGTTAAAGATGGAATTTACGACACAATAACAGAAGCGTCATCATCACCAGAAGGTTCACCTGAACTATTCCACGGTTATACTTATTCTGGAATACCAGCTGCTGTTGCCGCAGCTTTAGCTGTTCAAGATATATTTGACAAGGAAGATATTTTTAAAAGAGCAAAAGAATTGTCACCTTATTTTCTAGATGGTCTATTTTCATTAAAAGACCTAGGTATAATAACTAGCATAAGAGGTTATGGAATGATGGGTGGAATTGATATACAAATGAAAGACAAGCCTGGAAAAGCTGGATTTCAAACTTTTAAACACTGTTATGAGGCAGGTGTAAACTTTAAGTCTACAGGAGATACTTTAATTATAGCCCCACAATTTATATGTGAAAAAAAACATATAGATGAAATTATAGAAAAATTAAGAACTGGTATTTCTAATTACGCAAAATCATAAATGATTATTGGAGTTCCAAAAGAAATTAAGCTCCAGGAGCACAGAATAGGTTTGACTCCTGAAAGCGTTAAAATACTTGCAGGTAAGGGTCATGAAATTTTAGTTCAAAATAATGGTGGTTTTGAAGCTGGATTTACGAATGAAGATTATAAAGACGCTGGAGCAAAGATAGTTGATAAAGCTGAAGACATTTTTAAGCACGCTGAAATAATTGTTAAAGTAAAAGAGCCTCAAATGAATGAAGTAGCCATGATAAGAGAAAATCAGATTATTTATACTTATTTACATTTAGCAGCTGCGAAAGAATTAACGGAAGGCCTAGTTAAATCCAAAGCAGTTTGCATTGCATACGAAACAGTTACAGATGACGATGGTCGGCTGCCTTTGCTAGCGCCAATGAGTGCTGTTGCGGGAAGAATGTCTATTCAAGCAGGTGCTCACTCATTGGAAAAAAATCAAAAGGGAAGAGGTTTGCTTTTAGGTGGAGCACCAGGTGTTGAACCAGCAAATGTTGTAATCTTAGGCGGTGGAGTGGTGGGAGAAAATGCAGCCATCATAGCTACAGGTATGAGAGGAAAAGTTTATATAGTTGATAAATCCGAGTCTAGATTAAAAGAATTAAATAAAATTTTTGGAGACACTATTATACCGTCTCAAAGTGATAAAATAGATTTAAAAAAACTTATCTCTGAATGCGATCTTTTAATTGGTGGAGTTTTGATACCAGGGGCCGAAGCGCCAAAATTAGTTACTAAAGAAATGATAAAATCTATGAAGCGAGGATCTGTGATAGTCGATGTGGCAATCGATCAAGGTGGTTGTGTTGAAACAAGTAAACCGACGACACATGCAGAACCAACATACATAGTTGACGATGTTGTTCATTATTGTGTGGCAAATATGCCTGGTGGAGTTCCGAGAACATCTACAATGGCTTTAAACAAAGCAACTCTTCCAATGCTTATTAAAATAGCAGATCAGGGATATTTAAAAACTTTAAAAGAAAACAAAAATTACCTTGCGGGTCTGAATGTTTTTAAAGGGAAGATTACATACAAAGGTGTTGCCGACGCATTTAATTTAAAATACACACCAGCAGAACAAGTTTTATAGGAGTAAAGTCATGTCAATCTTACCGAAGACAGCAAAGGTGGCAGTCATTGGTGGGGGTATAGCTGGGTGTTCAACAGCTTATCATTTAGCGAAAAATGGTTGGAAAAATATAGTATTAATTGAAAGAGATAAATTAACATCTGGAACAACTTGGCACGCAGCTGGAATGATTACACAGTTGGGGCCTACAGCTCAAATAACAAAGTTGCGTAAATACTCAGTAAAATTTTACAATGATTTAAAAAAAATTTCTGGTCATGATACTAGTTTTAAAAAAACTGGAACTATAAATATCGCAAATACAAAACCTAGACTACATGAGTATTTAAGGCAAATGAGCATGTCAAAATTATTTGATATCAATGTTGAGTTAATTAATAAAAAAAAATTTAAACAACTTTATCCTATAGCAAAAAACAAAGATGTTCTTGGAGGTCTATACATACCTGATGACGGACAAGCAGATCCTGAAATACTTACTAAAACTATTGCTAAGGCAGCACAAAAAGAAGGAGTTAAAATAATTGAAAATTGTTCATTAAATAAGATTTTAACAAGAAAAGATCAGGTCAGAGGAATATCTACTAACAATGGAGTCATGGAATGCGAATATGTAGTTTTGTGCTCAGGAATGTGGTCAAGACAAATAGGCGAACAGTCTGGCGTTAGCATACCGCTATATCCCAATGAACATTTTTATATGATAACAGAGGATGTTACTAACCTTCCTAAAATTTTGCCAACTTTTAGAGATCCAAATAACTATCTTTATATAAGGGAATATAACAAAAAATTATTGTTAGGTATTTTTGAACCCAATGCAAAAAATGCTTTCAAAAAAACAGGAATAGTACCTAATAATTTTTCTTATGGAGAGTTTAAAGTTAAAAAAAATTATGCAGATTTAATACACAAATTAGCATTTAAAAGAATACCCTTAATTGAAAAACTTAAAATTGATAAATATTTTTCTGGACCTGAATCATTTACTCCAGATACAAATTTTTTGCTCGGCGAAACCTCAGAAATTAAGAAATTATTTGTTTGTTGCGGATTTAACAGTATTGGCATTGGATCTGCGGGTGGCGCCGGAAGAGCTACCGCCGAATGGATGATGAACGGATACATGAATGATGATCTTTTTGCCCTAGACATAAAAAGATTTGAAAAATTTAATTCTTCGATAAAATTTATTAAAGAAAGAGTAACTGAGTCATTAGGAAATCTGTTTAAGATACACTGGCCTTATAAACAATTAACTACATCTAGAAATATTAAACTTCTTCCTTACCACCAAGAGTTGAGAAAAGCAGGTGCGTGCTTTGGTGCAATAGCAGGTTATGAAAGGCCTATGTGGTACGCTATAAATAAAAAAAAAGCAGAGTATAAATATAGCTATGGAATTCAAAATTGGTACGAGTCTGTAAAAAAAGAAACCATAAATACGAGAAAAAATTTAGGTTTATTTGAACTTACGCCATTTGCAAAATATGAAGTTAGTGGAAAGTTTGCCCACAAAGAACTTCAGATACTTTGTGCAAATAATATTAAAAATATACCTGGAAAAACTACATACACACAGATGTTAAATAATTCAGGCGGTATTGAAGCCGATATAACAATAGCCTGTTTAAAAGAAAACTATTTTAGAATTATTAGTCCGGCCATGTGTAGAGTTAGAGACAAAACTCATATTTTAAGAAATATTAATAAAGATATTAATTTTAAAGATGTCACGGAAGATTATGCTTGTTTAGGAATTTTTGGACCTAATAGTAGAAAATTTCTAACAGAATTAGTCGGTGATTATTTTCAAACAGATTTATTTCCTTTTGCTACCGGTAAGCACTTAATTCTTGATAATTGTAAATTATGGTTACAACGTTTATCTTTTGTTGGTGAATTAGGATGGGAAATCTATATCCCGATAGCTAAAGCCAAACATATTTTTAAAAAGATTATAAAGCTTGGTTTCAAATATGACTTAAATAAAGCTGGTATGCACTCTCTTGATACTCTCAGGCTAGAAAAGAAATTTCTTCATTGGGGCCACGATATTACAAATGAGAATAACCCTTTAGAAGCAGGACTTCGCTTTGCTATTAGCTTTAAAAAAAAAGAAAATTTTATTGGAAGAAAGTATCTCGAATCCATTATTAACAAACCTCTTAAAAAACAGTTGCATTTATTTTCACTACAACAAAATACAAAACCAGGAAAACCCTTATTGCTTCATGACGAACCTATTTATATCAAGAATGTATTAATTGGTTATTCAACTAGTTCTAACTATTCTTTTTGTTACAAAAAAAATATTTTTTTAGCGTATATTTATTCAGGAAATGATTTAGGTAGCAAGCAGATTGAAATCGAAGTAGCAGGAAAAAGATATAAAGCAAAGTATGAAAAGCACTGCTTGCATGACCCTAATAATAAAATTTTAAAAAATTGATTTATTAAACTGCATAAAAGAGTCAAAAAAAGGTAAAAAATAATTTGATTTTAGATTTAATAAATTAATATTTGATTTTTTTTCAACATGTGGTTAAGATTATGAGAAATTATGAATTCTAAATTTAAACATAACAATCATGCTTTTAGCGAACTACCCTCTCCTCGAACCACAGATATAAAAGATACAAAAATTGTTAATGTAAGAGTTCTTGTTGCTAGACTTAAAGAAGAAAAAAAAAATGATAAAAAAAAGAATATAATTCTTTCAGTCGCTGCTGTATCTGCAGTAACAGCATTTGGAATTATATTAACTCTTTAGAAGAAATTCTCTTCTAACCTTTCTTTAGTAAAACTTTCAAAATAATTGAATAAAAATCAGAAAATATCTTGATCTCTTCATCGCCTATATTATTTTTTTTTGATAATTTTGAATTTATAAAGTTTACATCTATTTGATATTTTTTACTTTTTATATCCTTTTTTAAAATTTTCATTTTCGTCAATATTTTTAATTTTCTAATACAGGTTGCTCTCGGTATACTTGTAATTGCTGAAATAGTTGTTGAGCTTACAAATGGTATTTCAATATTAAATTTAGGTTTAGCTTTGATTAAATGTTCTTCAAATTTTATATTATTTTTTTCGTAGTAATAATTTGCAGGTATATAACATTCCAAAAAAATTTGTAGAAGCTCGAGATCTTTTAGCTTGTCTTGAAAGTTTTTTAAATACATTAATTGAAATTTTAAATAGTGATACCTGTAAAATGAATAATTTTTATTAATTTCTTCTTTTATTTGTTCATTGTTTAAACGATGACCTAAATAATTTGCAAAAACTTTTACTTTATTAGAAATGATATTATTAGTTTCTTCAAAAATTGCGTTGTAAGATTCTTTTTGATTCTCTAGTGGACTCCAAAAAAGTTTTTTCTTATCTTTCTTAAGTATTTTAGATTTCAATAAGTTTTTAATTTTTCTTCTTGTAGTTTCTTTGGGTATACCAATTGAGCTTGAAATAAATATAATTTTGGAATTATCTTGAGTAATTTCTAAATTATTTTGAGTAATTTTAAAATGGTTATTCCAAAAATTATTAAATGAAATATCATAATCTAAATCATTATCTTTTTCTCTAAGTATGTTTTTGTGAATATTTTTTTCAAATAATAAAGCTATATTTCCACTCTCAATATCCGAGTTATTTTTTTTACAAGTATTTGATAAAAAAAGACTTTGCGTTCTTAAAAATTCTCCATGTATTTTAGAATAGTTTTCTCTATAAACTTGTTGAATTTGATTTTTTTCAATTTTGTAAGTTGGACTCATGAGTACTATTATTTATTGTTTTTTTGAATAAAAGTCCATGTAAGCACAAACAGGTCTAATAAAATATTTAACTTTACCCTTAATTTAAACTTAAAAAGCCTCTTTCTATTATTCTTATTGAAAAAAATTATAAATATAATAGAAATAACAAATACTTATTAATTTAAATAATATAAGTATTAATACTCAAATGTTAGAAAATATTACACTTTCAGAATCAGCGCCATTATCTCTTACATCACTCGTTATTAATCTCATAATAGGAGCCCTTATTTCGGTTGTGCTTAAATATCATTATAAAAAATTTGGCTCAACTCTAACTAACCGTGAAGAATTTGGAAGTATTTTTCCTTTTATTTTATTAACAACAGTTTTAGTAATTTCAATTGTAAAATCATCTTTAGCACTTTCATTGGGCCTTGTTGGCGCCTTATCAATTGTTAGGTTTAGAACGCCAATTAAAGAACCTGAAGAATTAGCTTATCTTTTTATTTCTATTGCTGCCGGATTAGGTCTTGGTGCAAACCAAACAATTCCAACTGTTTTATCAATAGTTATAATCTTAGCAATTATGTCAGTTGTAAAATTGGGCAAAAACACCAACAAAGAGAAAAATATGTTTATTACAATTGAACACAATCATACTAGTGGAAAAACAGCAGATAATATTATTAATAATTTTAACAAAATTATAGAAAATGAGGTCGGCAGGTATGACCTGAGAAGACTCGATGTAAGAAAAGAGACAATCGATGCAACTTATTTAATCAATATAAATAATATGGCAGCACTTGAAAATATTGTAAAAAAATTTCAAGATTTGTATCCAGGTATTTCAATCACCTATCTTGATCAGAATCAGGTGCCTAGTATTTAAAACATTTATAATATTATGTTTTTAAAAGTTCCAAATGATAATAGGTATGAATTAAAGTTTGTATCCTATGACATACATTATTATAAAATTTTGAATTGGATAAAACTGCATAAGTTCAATTTTAATAAAGAACATAATTCACGTTTGGTAAATAATATTTATTTTGACAGTATTTCATACGACTCATTTAAAGATAACATATATGGAAGTAGCTCAAGAACAAAAGTGAGGTATAGGTGGTACGATAAATTTAGTTTATTAAATCCTGGAAAACTCGAAATTAAGTACAAGAGAAATATATTTGGGTGGAAAAAGAGATTTTCAGTTGAAAATTTAAAGATAATAAAAGAAAAAAGTTGGAAAGAAGTGATTTCACATTTGAGGCAAAAACTACCTAAAGAGGGAAATATCTATTTAAACAAAAATTCAGTTCCTACAATTATCAATCAATATTTTAGAGATTACTTCTTAAGTTATGATAAAAAATTCAGAGTAACTATAGATAGAAATCATGGTGTATTCGACCAGAGGTCTCATCAATATATCAATATTTCAAAAAAAACTCTAACGCAGCCTATAATTGTAGTAGAGTTTAAATTTAACAGAGAAAACAGAGATCAAGTTGAAGGCCTTACCTCTAATATTCCCTTAAGAGTAAGTAGAAATTCAAAATATGTAAACTCAATAAGAGCGGTATCAGGAGTATAAGCATGGAAATTGTGTCGAAAAAAAACAAAAAAATAACAATTGGTAAAAAAAATAATTTTATTAAATTATCTTATTTCTTAATCTCTTTCTTTTTTATTTTATTTTTCTTTATTTTAGGGGGTTGGGCTGAAAGATACAACTTTAGTCAAAAATTTGAATTATTTTATCAAGATTTAATTAACACTACAGCAAATCGTATTCACACTAACTTTTCACAAGCAGAAAAATTAGTAATAGACATTAATTATAAAAATTATCAAAAAATTCTTAATACAAGAAATAAAAGTCTTGAGTCCGTTAGAGCGACAGATGATATGCACAAATGGGTTCCAGCTAATCTATCATTAAATGGTAAGAAATATAACATTAAGATTAAACTTAAAGGTATACATGATGATCACTGGAGGCACCCTTACAAATGGTCTTTTAAAATTAAAACTAACAACGAGAAAGAAAAAAAAACAATATTTGGTCTAAATTTATTTTCAATTCAGAATCCAGAATCTCGTGGCTATATTTATGAATGGCTTTTCATGAAAGCCTTAAAAAAAGAGAACCTTATAAGCCATAGAGTGAAATTTGTTAATGTAATAGTTAATGGAAATAATCTAGGCATATATAACTTGGAGGAACAACATTCTAAAGAACTAATAGAAAATAATAATAGGCGGGAAGGGCCAATTATTGGATTTGATAAAAATTTATGGATTCAAGAAATAAATAACTTTAATGATTTATCTGTAAATCCAATTGAGGAATCTTTTTTGAGAGCACGTATTTCTCCAGTACAATTTAAAGACAACCAGATTAATACTGAGCAAGAAATTTATCTTAATAAAGCAATTTATCTTTTAGATTCATTTAGAAATGAAAAACTTAAAACAAACGAAGTATTTGATACTACCCAGTTAAGTAAATTAATGGCATTAAAAGCTGTATTTGGATCTGTTGAATTTGATTGGAGAGATATAAAATTTTACTACAATCCCATCACATCTTTATTAGAGCCCATAGGTAGAGAAGTGCATGTAAATCATGAGCAGTCTCCTCTTCTACACCCTTGGTGGATCAATGATGACCGCAGAAATTTCTTACATTCAGTAGATCAGCAAGCATTTTTAAAACTTATTTATGATGATAAAGAATTTTATGAAGAATATTTAATGTTTTTAGATAAATTTAGTAAAAAAAATTATTTTAATTCTGTTGTTAGTGAAAACATTGATGAGTTTAATAGTTACAGTAGGTTATTAAAAAAAAATTACCCTTTAGCAGAAGTATACAAAAGGGAATATATTGAAAATTACAGAACTATCATAAGACAAACACTAGACCCAAAACAAGGAATTAGTGTTAATTTTTTAAATTATAGTGAAAATATACTTTCTTTAAATATTTCAAATCTTCAAAGGTTACCAGTAGAGATATTAAATTTAGAATTTGATAATGGCACTAAAATAAACTTCAATGAAAGAATTCTTATAAACGGTAAATCATCAAAATTTAAAATTCCAAATGAGACCATAGAAGTTAAATGTTTTTCTCAAATTAAATGTGAAAAAATGTCTATTAAAAATCAATATATTATTTATAAAATATTAGGCCAAAATAAAATCAGGAAAGAAAAAATAGTTTTTTTTGGTAATACTAATAATCTTGAAAAAGTTTCAATAGAAGAAAATTTAAATAATCTTAAAAAATATCCATTCATCAAAATTGATGAGAACAATAAAAATATTATGCTTCAAGAAGGAAAATGGGTCCTAGAAAATAAGATAATTTTTCCTAAAGAATATAAAATTTATTTTAAACCTGGCACAGAAATTACTTTGAAAAATAAAGCACAAATAGTTTCTTTTTCACCAATATTTATGAAAGGAAACAAAGCAAAACCTATTATTATAAAGTCGGACTTTAAAGGAGACATAAATAAATTTAGAAACAACGATCTTTCTTTAAAAAAAGAAAATAGCTATTTTGGCTATGGAATATTAATAAAAAACACCTCTTCAGTTTCAGAAATAGATAATACAATTTTTTATCGCTTGTCAGGTCCAGAAGAAAGTTCTGGAGAAGGTATTCTTGGCGCAGTAAATTTTTATGAAGCTGATGTTAAAATCAATAATACTAAATTTATTGAAAATTTAAAAGGAGATGATTTTTTGAATATTATTAGATCTAATTTTTCAATTAAAAATTCATATTTTGTTAATACAAACTCCGACTCTATAGATGTAGACTTTAGCCAGGGAATTATAAGCAATACAACCTTTGATAAGTCCATGAATGATGCACTCGATTTTTCTGGAAGCTACGTGTCTCTGAATAATATTGATATTTCTCAAGCTGGCGACAAAGCTATTAGTGCAGGTGAAAAAAGTGTAATAGAAATCAAAAAACTAGTAATTAAAAATAGTAAAATTGGTGTGGCAAGTAAAGATTTTTCTAAAGTAAATCTGAAAGATGTAAATATTATTAATACTAATGTTGGCATCACCGCTTATAAAAAGAAAAAAGAGTATGGTCCTGCAGAAATTAATATAACAAACATAGTTTTTAACAATGTTAGCAATGAATATTTTTTAGAAAAATACTCTAAAATTACTACTAATGGTAAAGAAGAAGTTTCCACCCAAAGAAATTTTGAAAATATTAAATAAACATGGTATCAAACATAATTCTATTAAAATGAAAAAAATATTTATAACACTTTTTATTATATTATTTGTTTTTTTAAACCAAGCTACATTTGCGGATCAACACTCTAAAGGAACAAGATTTATAGTTGCTGGTCATCTGTACCCCATAATAAAAGACATCCATAAATTGAATGAATTTATTTCAAAAATAAATAGTTATAAACCGGATTATGTTTTTCTTTTGGGAGATTCTAATTTACAAGATAAGAAATCATTTGATTACTTTCAAACAACTATTAATTCTAAAATACTATATGTACCCGGTAATAATGAATTAAGAATATCAAAAGATGGTTATATTGATAATGTGGGGTATCTTAATAAAGTAATACTTGAGAAAGATGTAAAATTTATTTTATTAGACTCTTCAGATAGTTTAGAAAATATTAAAAAATACTTAAACAAGAATTTAAGTAAACCCTTTACCGAGGGGCCTACGATTATTTTAACTCATCACCGAATATGGGATGACACAATTATATCAAAAAAACCATACCAGCACGATAAAAGTTATTATTTTGAAGATGTTTATCCTTTAATTAAAGACAAAATACATTCAATTTTTTCAGGAAACTCAAAGAGGCAATATTTTAGAGACTTAAAATATTCAGTTTCATATGGAAAACAAAATGTAAACCTAACATATTGGGCTGATAAAATTGGCGACATAAATGCTTATTCCGTAGGAATGGGTAATGGTGTTCCTAAAGCAAATTTTGTAATTGTTGATGTTTTGCAAAAAGATCTTTTGATTAAGGGTGATTACACCTCAACGGAATCATACGAAGTATTGCCAAAAAATCTTATCGAATATAATAAAAATCGTCTATCATTAGAACACACTTCTGACCTAAAGAAATTTGTTGCATCAGAATATTACCTTGTAAAAAAGAAAAAAATTTACCAAGGTTTAGGGGTTTCATTATTAATAGTTGTATATTTTGTATACAGAAGATTTAAAAAAAACTAACACAAAGCGTATTAATATTGAATTAAGTAAAAAATTGATTGTAACAAAAATTGATTTATTATAAATCTAATAAAATTATGTGGCGAGGTAGCTCAGTTGGTTAGAGCACAGGACTCATAAGCCTGGGGTCGGCGGTTCGAATCCGCCTCTCGCTACCAA